>Ga0137418_10005709_pt1 | contig 11416 bp, 10 predicted proteins | sample CZODoug3_1_2_16f_FD_122242 | JGI IMG/M metagenome (GOLD analysis project Ga0137418, IMG submission 122242) | Vadose zone soil fungal communities from Angelo Coast Range Reserve, California, USA - CZODoug3_1_2_16fungal (Hybrid Assembly) | ecosystem: Environmental > Terrestrial > Soil > Vadose... | reverse complement strand
CGGGCAAGCGGCTGCCGGCGCCCACCGAGACCGCGCTGTACCGCATCGTCCAGGAAGCGCTGACGAACGTGACGAAGCACGCCCAGGCGACGCGGGTGTACATCAAGTTCATGCGCAATCGCCGCTTCCTGCGCGGTGTCATCCGTGACGACGGCGTGGGGTTCGACGTGCCGACCGTCCTGACGCGGCGGGGCTCGCGCGGGCTCGGGCTCACGGGCATCCGCGAGCGGTTGCACGCCGTCGGCGGAAACCTGGACATCATCGCCACCCCGCGTGGCGGAACGCAATTGATCCTGACCGTACCGGTGGAGGCGGACAATGCCGAATCGGATTCTCCTCGCTGACGACCACGCGATCGTCCGGCAGGGGTTGAAGGCACTGCTGGAGCGCGAAGGATACGCGGTCGTCGCCGAGGCCGGCGACGGCCAGGAGGCGCTGCGCGAGGCCCGCGAGCGCTGCCCCGACGTCGCGGTCCTGGACTTCTCGATGCCGCTCCTGAACGGGCTCGACGCCGCGCGCGAGATCCTCAAGGTCTGCCCACGCGCGCGGGCGATTTTATTGACGATGCACACCGACGACCACTACGTCCTGGAGGCGGTGCGGGCCGGCATCAAGGGGTACGTCGTCAAGACCCAGGCGTCGGCCGATCTGGTGCGCGCGATCAACGAGGTCCTGCGCGGCATGATGTACCTGAGCCCCGGCATCTCGCACGCCGTCGTCGAGGCCTACCTGGCGAAGTCCGAGCTCCCGCCTGATCCCTTGACCTCGCGCGAGCGCGAAGTGCTGCAGCTGGTCGCCGAGGGTAAATCGACGAAGGAGATCGCCCGGCTCCTCGGCATCAGCTTCAAGACCGCCGAGTCCCATCGGACGCGGATCATGAAGAAGACCGATATCCACGAGACTGCCGGGCTCGTCCGTTACGCGGTTCGCCGCGGCCTGATCCAGCCCTGACCCGCCCGCCCGTCTGAAGCGGTCCGCCGCCCGGCGGGGTATTACCGGACCCCATTTGGGGCGGTTGCCGGATTTGTAAGTGCGCCGTCATCAATAGACTTGCCAAGTATGGGCACGCGTGTACTGCTGGCGGACGACCACACGATCGTGCGACAGGGCCTGCGGGTCCTGCTGCAGCGTGAGGGGTTCGAGGTGGTGGGGGAGGCGGCCAACGGCGCCGAGGCGGTGCGGCTGGCGACCGAGACCATGCCGGACGTGGCCGTGCTCGATTACGGCATGCCGCTCATGAATGGCCTCGCCGCCGCCCGCGAGATCATGACCGCGTGCCCCCGCGCGAAGCTCATCCTCTTGACCATGCACGCCGACGACCGCTACGTGCTCGAAGCGGTGCGCCTGGGCGTGAAGGGCTATGTGGTCAAGAGCCAGGCGCCGACGGATCTGGTGCGGGCGATCCACGAGGTGCTCAACGGCATGATGTACCTGAGCCCCCGCGTCTCGCGGACGGTCGTCCAGGCGTACCTGGCGAAGTCCGAGCTCCCGCCCGATCCGCTGACGCCGCGTGAGCGCGAGGTGCTGCAGCTGGTCGCGGCCGGCAAGACCACGAAGGAAGTCGCCGAGCTGCTCGGGATCAGCGTGAAGACCGCCGAGTCGCACCGCACGCACATCATGCAGAAGCTCGACACGTCGAACACCGCCGGCGTCGTTCGCTACGCGATCCGTCAGGGCCTGATCCAGGTCTAGACGCTCCGCGCGCTCCGCGTTCTCGCCGTCACGCGTTCGTCACACCCGCGACCTTCGAGCCCAATGGAAATTCGGATCCTCCTCTCCGGTGATTTCCCAATGCGCATTCGGGGGTTCGGCGAATTGAGGGCGCGCGTCTTAGACCGTACCGTCAAACCAATGGATCGCGACGTCGCACGCACAGCAGGCTGGCCGCGGAAGAGCGCGAAGGCTCACGAAATCCCAGAGCGCTCACGAAATCAGGAAAGGGGACGAGTCATCATGATCGTGCACAAGCCGATCGTCGCCTTGGTCGTCGTCATGTCGCTGATACTCACCGGAATCGCCACGGCGGATGAGATGGCCAAGATGCCGCCGGCCCCGGCCGCCACCGCGGCGCCCGGCCCCGGCGCGCCGGTCTCCGCCGAATACAAGATCGGCATCGACGACGTGCTCGACATCGCGGTCTGGAACAACACGACGATGAGCCGCACCGTGCCGGTCCGTCCCGACGGCAAGATCTCGCTGCCGCTCTTGAACGAAGTGCAGGCGGCGGGGCTGACGCCCTCCCAGCTGCGGGCCTCGCTCATGGCCAAGATCACCGAGTACATGCCGAACCCCGAGGTCTCCGTCATCGTGCGCGAGGTGCACAGCAACAAGATCTCGGTGCTCGGTGAGGTGCGCAAGGCCGGCCGCTACGAGATCAGCCAGCGCGCGACGGTGCTGGACGCGGTGGCGCTCGCCGGCGGATTCAACGACTTCGCCCGGCGCACGAAGGTCGTGATCATGCGGCACGACGGGGCCGCGATCAAGCGCATCCCGGTCAACTACAACAAGATCGTCGCCGAGGAAGACGACAACATCCTCCTCCAGCCCGGCGACATCGTGGTCGTGCCGTGAACCTGGCCGCGCTCTCCGCGGTCTGGGCTCGACGGAAGTATCTGGCCCTCGGCGTGCTGGCCGCGACCCTGGCGGCGGGCCTGACGATCGCCCTGGCCATCCCCGGGATCTATCGCTCCACCGCGACCGTGCTCGTCGCCCGCCCGGAGATGACGACGCCGTCGGTGCGCTCACCGCTGACCGGCGAGCTCGAGGCTCGGCTGAACCGGATCGGTGAGGAGATCTTGAGCCGCTCGAGGCTCGAGGCGCTCCTGGATCGCTTCGACATTTATGGGCCCAACGCCAAGGCGGACCTCGAGGCGAGCGTCACGCGCCTTCGCCGCGACATCCGTGTGGATACGAAGGCGGTCGACCTCGGGACGCAGGGCCGCGGCTCGACCGTCGCGTTCGCAGTGACCTTCCGCGGCCGCGATCCGGAAACGGTGGCGCGGGTCACCAACGAGCTGGCCGCGTACTACGTGGCGGAGAACTCCACGATCCGCGAGCGGCGCGCCGCCGAGGCGGTCCAGGACGTGAAGCGCGAGGTCGACGACGCGCAGAAGCGGCTCGACGAACAGGATCGGCGAACGAACGAGTTCAAGCGACGCAACATGGGTCAGCTGCCCGAGCAGGTGGCCGCCAATCTGGCGATGCTCGAGCGGCTGAACGCCCAGGTCGCCCTCAACAACCACAACCAGGTCGTCGCCATGGAGCGGCGCACCGCGTTCCGCCGCCACCCGGACGCCGACCTGCAGGCCGCGTCGACGCCCGAAGAGGCGCTGACGATGCGCCTGCACCAGCTCAACACCGACCTGGTGAAGCTCCAGCGGCAGTACAGCGACAAGTACCCGGACGTCATCAACACGAAGCGCGAGATCGAGACGACCAAGCGCCAGCTCGCCGAGCTCGGTCCGACTCCGACGAAGGCCAGCACCGCTTCGGCGAAGCCGTCTCGCGACCCCGCCGATACGGACATCGCCGCACTCAAGGCCGAGGACGAAAGGCTGCGGCGCATGATCGCCGCGTACCAGAGTCGGGTCGAGATGGCGCCCGAGCGGGAGCAGGAGCTGCAGCAGCTGTCACGTGACTATCGCGCGACCCGGGAGATGTACGACACCGTCCTGAAGCGGTATCACGACGCGCAGGCGGCCGTCGACGTCGAGCGCCGTCGCGCGGGCGAGGAGTTCCAGATCTTGGAAAAGGCGGTGCCGGCGCGTGAGCCGTGGGCGCCGAACCGCGCCAAGCTGATCCTGCTCGGCGTGGTCCTCGCCTGCGCGGTGACCGGGGCGGCCGTGATGCTGGCCGAGCAGCTCGACACCTCGTTCCACGGTGTCGACGACCTCCGCTCGTTCAGCAAGCTCCCGGTGCTGGTCACGATTCCCGAGATCACGACCCGGGCGGACCGCACGCGGCGGCGGTGGCGCATGCGGCTGGCCGCGTGCGCCGGCGTCGTCGGCGTGTTCCTGATCGTCGGCATCGCCTACGTGAGCGCGCACAACGATCTTCTGGTCTCGTTGCTGACGCGGACCGGATCCTGAGGGGGCATGACCATGTACTTGAAGTTCTTCGGACTCCTCGAGAAGCCGTTCAATGCCACGCCGGATCCGAGGTTCCTCTATCTGAGCCCCGGTCATCGCGAGGCGCTTGCCCAGCTCCACTACGGAACCCAGGAGCGCAAGGGCTTCATCGTGCTGACCGGGAAGGTGGGGACGGGCAAGACGACGTTGCTGCACGCCCTTCGCCAGCGGCTCGACGGCCACACGGCGGTCTCCTTCATCTTCAACTCGACCCTGCCGTTCGACGACATGCTCGAGTACGCGCTGGCCGATCTCGGGGTCGCGAAGCGTGAAGAGTCGCGGGCGCAGCGCATCATGGCCTTCAACGACTTCCTCATCGAGCGCGAGAGCGCCCGCCAGAACACGGTCCTCATCATCGACGAGGCGCAGAACCTGTCCGCCGAGACGATGGAGCAGGTGCGCCTGCTCTCCAACTTCGAGACGGCGACGACCAAGCTTCTGCAGATCCTCCTGGTCGGACAGCCCGAGCTCAAGGCCAAGCTGGATCTGCCCGAGCTCCGTCAGCTCAAGCAACGGGTCGGTTTGCGCTGTCAGATCCCGCCGCTGACCGTGGAGGAAGCGCGCCAGTACATCCGCAACCGGTTGCGCATCGCCGGCGCGCGCGACCTGGGCATCTTCTCGGACGCGGCGATCGAGCGGATGACCGAGTACTCGGCCGGGATTCCTCGGGTCCTCAACATCCTCGGTGATCACTGTCTGCTGTTCGGTTACGCCGACCAGACGCGGCGGATCGAGCGGTCGTCGGTCAACGAGGCGATCGAGTACATGGAGCAAGGCATGCCGACGCAACGCCGCGTCCTGTCCATCGGCAGCCGGTTGACTCCGCGGCGTCGGTCGCACTGGTTCGCCAAGACGTCCATGCTCGCGCTCGCCGTGGCCGCGGTGGGCCTCGTCCTCAGCTACGACGCAGGTGTGGTGAATCTCTTCGAATCGCTTCGACGGGCGGTGATGCCATGAGCAAGTTTTTCAAGGCGCTCGAGCAGGCCGAGCGCGACGGTGCAGATCAGGTCCCGCAGGCTCCGGTCGAGGCCGTGAGCCAGCGTCCTTCCGTGATGACCCGCTGGCCCGAGCCGGCCAGGGAGGAGCCGCCGCGCGCCCCGAGTCCTGTCGACGAGCCGACGACGCCTCCGGCCGAGTCGCCACGACCCGTTTTCGAGCCGCCCCGGACCGTCTTCAAGTCGCCGCGGCCCGTCGTTCAGTCGCCGCGAGTCGCGTCGGCGTTGCTCGACGAGCACCTGGTGAGCCTGCAGGCGCCGTCGACGGCGGCGGCCGAGCAGTATCGCGTGCTGCGTCACCTCGTGGAGACCCTCCGGAAGCGGACGAACCTCCAGATCCTGGCGGTCACGAGCCCCGGCGTCGGGGACGGCAAGAGCGTGACCGCCATCAATCTGGCCGGCGCGCTTGCGCAATCCCCCGACGCCCGCGTGCTGCTGGCGGACATGGACCTGCGGCGTCCGGCGGTCGCGCGCTATCTCGCGCTCGGTGAGGGCCGGCCGACCCTCGCGGACGCGCTCGGCGCACCGGGTATCGCGCTGAAGGATGCGGTCGTGCAGGTTCCGAGCTTCAACCTCTCGGTGCTGCGCGCGCCGGTGTCGGTCGCCGCGCCGTACGAGCTGCTCCGGTCGCCGAGGCTCGAAGCGCTGCTGGCCGAGGCGCGGCAGGAATACGACTACGTCGTCATCGACACCCCGCCGTTCGTTCCCGTTCCCGACTGTCGGGTGATCGCGAAGAGCGTCGACGGCTTCGTCGTCGTGGTCGCCTCCAACCGAACGCAGCGCGGCCTCCTCGCGGAGACGCTGAAGACCATGGATCCCGACAAGGCGGTGGGCTTCGTGTTCAACGCCCACCCCACGCTGCCCACGCCGTACTACGACTACGGCAACGGCCACGGCAAGACCTCCCCGTGGCGTCGCATGGGAGGCACCTCGTGAAGGTTGTCGCCATCGGCGGCGGGACCGGGCTCCCGGTCGTGCTCACCGCGCTGCGCCGCCATCTCGCGCCCAGCGATCGGATCACGGCGGTCGTGACCGCGGCCGACGACGGCGGGAGCTCGGGCGCCCTGCGCAAGGAATACGGCGTGATTCCGCCCGGGGACATCCGCAACTGTCTCCTGGCGCTCGCGCGCGTCGCGCCGGAAGTCTCGGCGGCTCTCCAGTACCGGTTCGACGGCGGTATCGCGCAGCATCCGGTCGGGAATCTACTCCTGGCGGCGCTCGACATGGTCGCGACCGACGGGCTGACGGCGATCCGTCTGGCCGCCGAGCTCCTGGGCGTGGACGATCTCGTCCTGCCGTCGACCACCGAGCGGGTGCACCTGGTGGCGGAGCTCGCCGACGGTCGCTCGGTCTACGGCGAATCGGCGATCCCGCGAAGCGGCGCCCCGATCAAGCGCGTCCGCATCGATCCCGCCACCGCCGTGGCGCCGCCGATCGTGCTGGACGCTCTGCGCGACGCCGACGCGATGATCCTCGGACCCGGCAGCCTCTACACGAGCGTGCTCGCCACCCTGGTCGTTCCCGGGGTGGCCGAGGCGATGACGAGCTCCTCGGCCGTCCGGATCTTCGTGTGCAACGCGATGACCGAGCCCGGTGAGACCGACGGGTACGGGATCGCCGAGCACCTGCAGGCGCTCGCCGAGCACGGATTGCCGCTCGACAAGCTCGACTACGTGGTCGCGCCCACGACGCCGATCCCGTCGAAGGTCCTCGGACGTTACGCCTCCGAGGGCGCCGTGCCGGTCGACGACGATTTCTCGCTCCAGGATCCGTCACCGGTGACCATCCGCGCCGACCTCCTCGAGCTCGGGCCGGTGGTGCGACACAACCCCGACAAACTCGGGCAGATCCTGTGCGGCCTGGCGGCGCGCCGTCGCGATACCGTCCGGACCTCGCGGGTGGTGGCCCAGGTGTGAATCCCATGGCAGTGGCCCATCATCTCCTCCCCGAGTTGCGGTTCGGAGATGGCGCGCTCTACGCGTGCCTGGTCGTCCTGGTGTTCCTCCTCGGATCGCGCGTCTACGGCGGCGTCCGACATCTCCGGAGCCCCGGCGAGCGCCTGCTGATCGTCGGCACGAGTCCGCTCGCCCGCCTGGTCATCGAGGAAATCGCGCGGCGCCCGTATCGATACGCCCTGGTCGGCGTGGTCGAGGACGGATCCGATCTCGATCGGCTCGTCGCGGCGCGGCGGCCGGATCGGATCGTCGTCGCCTTCGCCGACCGTCGCGGGCGTCTGCCGCTCTCCCGTCTGGTCGAGTCGAGGGCGCGGGGCATCCGGGTCGAGGACGTCGTCGAGACGTACGAGAGCCTCACGGGCAAGCTCCCCCTCGAGCTCATGCCCCCGAGCCGCGTCATCTTCTCGCACGAGTTCGCGACGGCGCGCGTGCAGCCGGTGTTCGCGCGCGCGCTCAGCCTCCTGGTCGCGGTCGTCGGTCTGATCGTGCTGGCGCCCGTGATGGCCCTGATCGCGCTCGCGATCAAGCTCGACTCGCGCGGGCCGGTTTTCTTCGTCCAGCAGCGCGCCGGGCAGTACCGGGTGCCGTTCAACCTGATCAAGTTCCGGACGATGCGTCCGGTCGCGGGGCGGCACTCCGAGTGGGAGCGCGACAACTCGGATCGGATCACGCGCTGCGGGCGCTGGCTTCGGCGCTTCCGGCTCGACGAGATGCCCCAGCTGATCAACATGCTCCGGGGCGACATGAATCTCGTGGGCCCGCGGCCTCATCCGATGACGAACCTCGAGCTGCTCGTCCTGACCGCTCGCAACCTGAGCGAGATCTCCGGCGACGCGATTCCGTACTACTCGCTCCGCTGCTCGGTCCGACCGGGCATCACCGGCTGGGCGCAGGTGCGCTACCGGTACGCGAACACGCTCGAGCAAGAAGTGGAAAAGATCCGCTACGACTTCTATTACCTCAAGCATCTGTCGGTCTGGCTCGATATCCGGATTCTCTTCGAGACCGTCCGGATCGTCGTATCGGGGCACCGGCCCGTCGCGGCCGAGCTTCCGGAGCCTGAGGAGACCGTCGACGCCCATCGGGAGAGTGCCTGATGCATGAACCGGCTGTGACCGCGGCCGACCTTACCCGCCGGATCGCCGAGCGCTCCGCACGCGTCGGCATCATCGGTCAGGGATACGTCGGCCTTCCCCTCGCCATGGAGTTCGCGCGGGTCGGCTTCGCCGTGACCGGCTTCGACACGAGCCTGGACCGCGTCACGACCCTCAACGCCGGCCGGTCCCACACGCCCGACGTGCCGGCCGACGCCCTGCGGGCGCGGCTCGACGCCGGCCGCTACCAGGCGACGACCGACCTCTCGGGCCTCGCCGGGTGCGACGCCGTGATCATCTGCGTGCCGACGCCGCTCCGGAAATCCAAGGACCCCGATATCTCGTTCGTCGTGGTCGCGGCTCAAGAGGTCGCGTCGCGGTTCAGGCCCGGTCAGCTCGTGATCCTCGAATCCACCACCTATCCGGGGACGACGGAGGAGCTCCTGCTGCCCCTGTTCGAGGCGCGGGGGGCCAGGGCGGGCGAGAACTTCTTCCTCGCCTTCTCGCCGGAACGGATCGATCCCGGCAACGCCACCTTCAAGGTCCGGACGATTCCCAAGGTGGTCGGCGGGGTGACCCTCGCGTGCACCCGTCTGGCCGCCCTCCTCTATCGGCAGATCGTCGAGCGCGTCTCCGAGGTCTCCAGCCCGAAGATCGCCGAGCTCGCCAAGCTCTACGAAAACGTCTTCCGCAACGTCAACATCGCGCTCGCCAACGAGTTCGCCTTGATGTGCCGGCGTCTGGACATCAGCACGCGCGAGGTGATCGATGCGGCGGCCACCAAGCCCTTCGGCTTCCTGCCGTTCTACCCGGGTCCCGGGATCGGCGGCCACTGCATCGCCGTCGATCCCTTCTATCTCTCGTGGAAGATGCGCCTGAACGGGTACGAAGCGCGCTTCATCCACCTGGCCGACGAGATCAACGCGTCCATGCCGACCTACGTCGTCGAGCTCGTCACCGAGGCCCTGAATCGCCGGCGCCACTGCGTGAATGCGTCGAAGATCCTGGCCCTCGGCGTCGCCTACAAGCGCGGGGTCGCCGATATCCGTGAATCACCGGCGCTGGAGATCATCGCCAGGCTCCGGGACAAGGGCGCGGACGTCGCGTACGCCGACCCTCACGTTCCCTCGATCGTCGTCGACGGGACGGTACTCAAAGCCGTCGAGCTCACCGACGAGGATGTGCAGGCCGCCGACTGCGTGCTGATCCTGACCGACCATCCGGAGTTCGACTACCGCCGGATCGTCGAGATCGCGCCCCTGGTCGTCGATACGCGCAATGCCACGCATGGGATGGCGGCCCCCGCCGGCCGGGTCGTCGCCCTCTAGGCCATCACGATGAAGATCGTCAACGTCGTGGCCGCCCGGCCCAACTTCGTGAAGATCGCGCCGCTGATGCGGGCGATGCGGCGGCACGCCGCGATCGAGCCGATTCTCGTCCACACCGGACAGCACTACGACGCGGCGATGTCCGATCGATTCTTCACGCAACTGGAGCTTCCGCCGCCGAATTTCAGTCTCGGCGTCGGGTCGGGCACCCACGCCACCCAGACGGCGGAGGTGATGTGTCGGCTGGAGCCGGTGCTGGGCACGGTGCGGCCGGATCTGATCCTCGTCGTGGGTGACGTCAACTCGACCCTGGCGGCCGCGTTGACGGCGGCGAAGGTGGGCATTCCGGTGGCGCACGTCGAGGCGGGCCTGCGCAGCTTCGACCGCGGCATGCCGGAGGAGATCAACCGCATCGTCACGGATGCCATCTCCGATGTGCTCTTCGTGACCGAGGAGAGCGGCCGAGCGAACCTCCTCCGGGAAGGGGCGGCACCGGCAAAGATCCATTTCGTCGGTAACGTGATGATCGACGCCCTGCACGACTTCCGGCGCGGCTGGGAAGCCTCCCCGATCCTCGAGCAGCTCGGCCTGCAGCACGGCCGCCCCTATGCGGTGCTCACGCTTCATCGGCCGTCGAACGTCGACGATCCCGTCGTCCTGGCCGATCTTCTCGACGCGATCCACGAGCTGGCCCGGCAGCTACCCATCGTCTTTCCTCTCCATCCGCGGGTAAGGTCGCAGCTGCTGCGGCAGGGATACCGGCTCGGCGAGACATCGGATTCCGAGGGGCCGCTCGCCGGCAAGGGCGTGACCTCGATCGACGCGCTCGGATACTTCGACTTCGTCGCCTTGATGAGCCGGGCGTCTCTCGTGCTGACGGATTCAGGCGGCGTTCAGGAAGAGACCACGGTGCTCGGCGTTCCCTGCCTGACGCTGCGGACGACCACGGAGCGCCCCGTCACCGTCACCCATGGGACGAACCGCGTGATCGGTATCGACCCGGGACGGATCGTCGACGAGGCGCTCTGGACCATGAACCATCCTCCTCGCCCCGCCCAGCCACCTCCGCTGTGGGACGGGCTCGCGGCGAGTCGAATCGTTGAAATCCTCCTGGCAAATGAATTCTGAGAGGTGGGGGGCATCACATGCTTAGAACAATCGCGAAGCTCTTGGTTCTCGTTGCGACGACGTTGTGGCTCGCAGCCTTTCCAACCGACGCCCCGGCCCGAGATTTTCCAACCGGGCCCTTCCCATACTCCGTGGCCGTCGGTGACTTCAACGGCGACGGCAAGCTCGATCTCGTCGTCGCCAACGACGGCTCCTACACCGTCTCGGTGATGCTCGGCAACGGCGATGGGACGTTTCAGCCGGGTCAGATCTACGGAGCTGGTTACGGCGGCCCGGTGTGGGTCGTTGTGGCCGACGTCAACCGCGACGGCAAGCTGGACGTGGTCGTCGCCAGTGAGAGTGGGACCGTTGCCATCCTCCTGGGCAACGGCGACGGGACGTTCAAGCCGGCCCTGATCTATGCGACCGGCGGCAACACCACGACCTCCGTGGCCGTGGGCGACTTCAACGGCGATGGCAAGCTGGATCTGGTCGTCTCCAACTTCTATTCGGACAACGTCACGATGCTGCTGGGCAACGGCGATGGGACCTTCCAGCCGGCCCGCGAGATCCAGAACTTCGGCCCGGGCACCTTTCCTCTGGCGGTGGCCGTGGCCGACTTCAACGGCGATGGCCGCGCGGACGTGGCCGTGGCCAACATCGCGGCCAACACCGTCGCGGTGCTGCTGGGCAACGGCGACGGGACGTTCCAGGCGCCTCAGAGCTACCCGACGTGGTCCGATCCCGAGTCGATCGCCGTGGGCGACTTCAATGGCGACGGCAAGCTGGACATGGCCATTGCGGGCGACA
>Ga0137418_10005704_pt1 | contig 11421 bp, 12 predicted proteins | sample CZODoug3_1_2_16f_FD_122242 | JGI IMG/M metagenome (GOLD analysis project Ga0137418, IMG submission 122242) | Vadose zone soil fungal communities from Angelo Coast Range Reserve, California, USA - CZODoug3_1_2_16fungal (Hybrid Assembly) | ecosystem: Environmental > Terrestrial > Soil > Vadose... | reverse complement strand
GAACCGCTCAGCTCCGCAGATTCTGTTAAACCGGCGACTGCGTCCGGCTATTCCCGCGGTGACAAGCCTACTCTCGTCGCCTGTTCGGTATGGAGTGTTCGGCGTTGTTCGCACGGTTCAAGAAATCCTCGACCGCGAAGGGTCGTGTTGGCCTCGCGTTCGGTCGTGACCACGTCGCTGTCGCCGTCGTGCGCCGCGAGCGCGGCGCGCCGGTGCTCGAGCGTTGCGAGTTGTTGCCCCTGCCCGCGGGCAGCGGTGGCAGCGCGGCAACAACCGTCATCCGGGCAGCAGGGCTGCCGCGCATTCCGGTCAGCACGGTGCTGCGATCTGACGACTATCAACTTGTGCTGGTCGAGGCGCCCGACGTGCCGCCAGCGGAGCTGCGCGCTGCCATGCGCTGGCGCCTCAAGGAAACAATCGACTTTCGCGTCGAGGATGCCGTGATTGATGTTTTCGACGTTCCCGCGCAGACCCGCGGCGGTCAGGGACGCATGATGTACGCAGTGGCGGCGCAGCGCAGCGCCATCGAGCGGCACTCCGGCGCGTTGGCCGAGGTCCCGACCTTCGACGTGATCGACGTTCCAGAACTTTGCCTGCGCAATCTTGCGACTCTGCTGCCCGCGGCGGCCTCCGGCGTGGCGCTGCTGTACCTGGGCGAGACGACGGCAACCGTCATATTGGTGCGGGGAACGACGTTTTATTTCGCGCGCCAGATGGACCTGCAGGCAACTCTGCCCATCGCGGCGGGCAACGACCCCGACGCGCGGCTGGATGCGGGCGGTATCGTCCTGGAGTTGCAGCGCTCACTCGACTATTACGAGCGCCATTTCGATCAGCCGCCGATCACCCGGATCGCGGTGTCGCCCAGCGGTAAACGCGCGAGTTTGCTCGCCGCGGACCTCGGGCGCGAGACCGGCTTCGAGGTCAACACCCTCGACCTTGCTTCGTTGCTTCGGTGCGAGACCTCGATCGATGCGGCCGTAGACCCCGGCTGCCTGCTGGCGGTGGGCGCGGCCCTGCGCGAGGAACATCGCTCGCTGTGAGCGGCGCCACCATGGAACAGCAAGTCAATCTCTATCAGCCGATCCTGCGCGCAGAGAAGCGGATCTTCTCGGCACGTGCCATCGGCGGCAGTCTCCTCATCGTCGGCGTGTGCCTCGGCGGTCTCCACGCGTTCGGCGCTTGGCGGACCGGGCGCATCGAGCGCTCGGTTGCCATCATCGAGCGACAGGCAGCGACGGAGATGAGCCTGCGCGACGGTGTCAGTGCGGCGCTGCGCCCGAGCCGCAGTTTGGTGGAACTTCAGGCGCAGGCGCTTGAACTCGCCGCCGACATCGCTGCCCGGGAGCGCGCGCTCGATCTGGTGAACCGCGACACGGCCTCGCCCGCAACCGGTTTCGCGGCGCGCCTCGAGGCGCTTGGCCGCCGGCAGATCGACGGTCTCTGGCTGCGCACCATCGTCGTCGGTTCGGGCGACGGTCGCCTTGCGCTGCAGGGAGCTACGGTCGATCCGCGGCTGGTACCGCAATATCTCGCGGCACTCGCTGAGGAACATGCGTTCGACGGTGCGCGCTTCGACAAGCTCGCGATGCGCGAGGCCAAACGCGAGGAGGCGCCCGCGCAACTCATGTTCGAGCTCGGCGCATCCGGCCTCGATTTCCCAACCCCGGAGACTCGCAAGTGACTGGTTTCGCCGGCTTGTACGATAAGGTGCGACCCCTCGTCGAGCGGCTCGACGGGTTCTCACTTCGGGAGCGCGCGCTGGTCTTTGGCGCGGGCGTCGCCTTACTCTATGTCGCCTGGCAGTCGCTGCTGATGGACCCGCTGACGGCGCGCGCGAAAGTGGCAGAACAGCACCTCGCGGACGCGCGCCGCCAGATGACGATGAGCGAGCAGATCGGCGCTGCCGTCGCGCATGACCCGGCAGTGGAGGCGGCTCTGCGCAACGGCGCGCTGGCCGCACGTCTTGCCGCATTGGACTCCAATTTGAACTCGGTGGCGCACGGCTACGTGGCCCCCGAGCGCATGACCGAGTTGCTGCGCTCATTGCTGAACCAGCAGCGAGGACTCACCCTCGTGAGTCTCGCCAACCTGCCGGTGGAGAGCCTTTCGCTGCCCTCGGCTTCGAAGCAGGCAGCGGCCATCGCGACGGATGACCGCGGCCCGTTTCTGCACCCCGTCGAGATGGTGGTCGAGGGCGACTACGACAGCGTGGTTGTCTATCTAAGAGCGATCGAGGCCATGCCGTGGCGCATTCACTGGCAGCGGGTCGAACTAACCGCCGGCGACTACCCGGTCAATCGCGTTCGCATCGTTATCGGCGCACTCAGCTTGTCACGCTACTGGATGACTGTATGAAGGGACTGTTATGGATCGGCGTGCTAACCCTGCCATGGACGGCGAACGCCGAAGGACTGCGCGATCCCACGCGGCCGCCGCTCCTTCAGCGCCACGCGGCGGCGGCGCACGAGACCGCGCCCATCTTGAGCGCGGTGCTGAATTTCAACGGCGAGCGCCGCGCGATCTTCAACGGCCATCTCGTGCGCGGCGGTTCTGCGGTCGACGGCTATACGATAGATGCCGTGCTCGAGGACGGCGTCCGCTACCACCATGCAGGACGGAGCCAGGAACTGCACATGCCGCATCCAGCGTCCTCATTTAAAAAGCCTGCGGTGGATGTACTCCGGGCGTCGAGCGGAGTTCCCTGATGTACTCAAGACTATTGCTCGTTCTCGCGCTAATCCTGATCGGACTCACACCGGCGGCCCGCGGCGCCGAGGCTCGTTTCGACCTCGCAGTCTCAGACGCGCCGGCGCGCCCCTTCTTCGAGGGGCTTGCCGACGGCACACCCTACAACATCGTGCTCGAGCCGGGAGTGGGCGGTACGATTACGCTGAAGCTCAAGAACGTGACCCTGATCGAAGTGCTCGACGCGGTGCGCGAGGCGTACGGTTACGACTATCGGCGCATACCGTCGGGCTTCGTCATCGTGCCGGCCGCGATGCAAACCCGTCTTTTTCAGGTGAACTATATCGATCTCGAACGCCGCGGCACCTCCCGTACGCGCGTCGCCTCCGGCCAGGTCGGCCAGAGCTCGAGCGCTGCGACGCCCGGGGGTGTGACCCAGGGGTCTGACGGTCAGTCGCAAGGACTCAGCGAGCCGGCGGGTGCGGTGTTCGCCGCTCGCAACGGCGGCAAGGAGGCCGACCGAATCAAGGAAATCACCGGCACCAGCATCTCCACGCGTTCGTCCTCCGACTTCTGGCCCGAGTTGGAAACGAGCCTCAAGGGTCTGATCGGCACGGACGGCGGTCGGGCAGTCGTCGTCAATGCTCAGTCCGGAATCATCGCCGTTCGTGCCAGCCCTCGCGAGCTGCGCGACGTGCAGCAGTTTCTCGACAAGATCCAGGACATCGCCGCAAGGCAGGTGATTCTCGAGGCGAAGATCGTCGAGGTGGAATTATCGAGCGCTTTTCGCGCCGGCATCAACTGGGCCGCTATCGCGGAGCAGGGGAACCGTACCATCAGCGGTTTCCAAACCGGACCCCAGCGGGGATTCGGCAGCAATGACCTGCAATTGCTGAATCAGCCCTCGGTTCCGGTGACCGTCGGCCCCGGCAACCCCGTGACCAGCATGCTCAGCAACTCGCTCGGCGGTGCGTTTACGCTGGCCGTCAACGCCGGCAGCTTCAACGCCTACGTCGAATTGCTGGCAACCCAGGGTAAGACGCGTGTGCTGTCGAGCCCGCGGGTGTCGACGATCAATAATCAAAAAGCCGTCATCAAGGCAGGCGACGATGAGTATTTCGTCACCGGAGTGTCGAGCAACACGGTGGTCGGCGTCGGCGCATCGACCGCCAGCAATCTGGAACTTGCGCCGTTCTTCTCCGGCGTTGCGCTCGATGTGACACCGCAGTTGTCCGGCGACGGCCAGATCATCCTGCATATTCATCCGACGGTCAGCGATGTCACGCAGAAAGTGCTGACGGTCACCGTGCAAAACACCACGAATTCGCTGCCGCTCGCCTTCAGCCAGGTGCGCGAGTCGGACAGCGTCGTCAAGGCGAAGAGCGGCCAGCTCATCGTCATCGGCGGCCTGATGCGATCGAGCCACCAGGTGCAGGACTACCGCGTGCCGTTGCTCGGCGATATACCGCTGGTCGGTAAGCTGTTCCGCAGCCAACAGAAAACCGACGATCGCACCGAACTCGTGATTCTATTGCGTCCGATCATCGTCGAGAGCGACGACCAGTGGACGCAATTGACCGGTCAGGCCATGGACCACGCGGACGCGCTCGATCCAAAAGCCGGCAGCGGCACACCGTAACGCCCGGGGTAGCGCGGATCATGACGGTCAAACGCAGAATACGGCTCGGTGATGTATTGGTCGAGCATGGGACCATCACCGCCGATCAACTCGCCACGGCACTGACCGAGCAGCGGCGCTCGGGGCGCAAGCTCGGACGCGTATTGGGCGACCTGGGGTTCGTGTCCGAATCGGCGCTGCACGAATTGTTGGCCAAGCACTTGGAGGTGCCGTACGTCGATCTGAAGCACGCACGCATCGATCGGGAGGCGGTAAAATTGTTGCCCGAGGCGCTGGCGCGCCGCTACCGGGCGTTGGTGCTGCTGCAAGACGCCCGAGGATTATTGGTCGGCATGGCGGATCCGTCCGATCTTCATGCCTATGACGAGCTGCGGTCCAAGCTCAAACAGCCGATCCGTCTGGCGTTGGTGGGCGAAGCGGATTTTCTCAAGACGCTCGACGCCGTTTACCGGCACACCGATGAGATAGCCACGCTGGCCGAGGCCGTACGCGACGATCTAAAGCAGGGCGAGGTCGATCTCGAACAGCTCTCGGCGGAAGAGAGCTCGCCCGACGCGCCGGTGTTGAAACTTCTGCAGACCATGTTCAACGATGCCATCAAGGCGCGCGCCTCCGACATCCATATCGAGCCGGGTGAGAACGTTCTGCGGATCCGATTGCGGGTCGATGGGGTACTTCAACAGCAGATCATCGAAGGGCGCCGCGTCGCGAGCGCGCTGGTGACACGGCTGAAACTGATGTGCGGACTCGACATCGCCGAGAAGCGGCTGCCTCAGGACGGACGCTTCAGCATCCGTGTTCAGGACGCGGCCATCGACGTACGTCTGGCGACGATGCCGACCACCCATGGTGAGTCGGTCGTCATGCGTCTGCTCAGCCAGTCGGCAACCCTGCTATCGCTCGAAAAACTCGGGATGACGGCCACGACCGAGGAGCGTTTTCGACGTTTGGTCGAGCGCAAATCCGGCATGGTGCTGGTGACCGGTCCGACCGGCAGCGGCAAGACCACCACCCTGTATGCCGCACTCAATCACATCAACAAACCCGGCGTCAAAGTGATCACGGTCGAGGATCCGGTCGAATACCGCATGGACGGAATCACACAGGTACAGGTATTGGCAAAGATCGACCTCGATTTTGCGCGCGTGCTGCGCACGGCACTGCGTCAGGATCCCGACATCATCCTGGTCGGTGAGATACGCGATCGCGAGACGGTGGAGATCGCGTTGCGGGGGGCGATGACCGGTCACTTCGTATTCTCAACGTTGCATACCATCAATGCCATCGCCACCGTCAACCGGCTGCTCGATATGGGTGCGCCGGGTTACATCATCGCGGCCGCCGTGCACGGCATCGTCGCTCAGCGGCTGGTGCGGCGGGTATGCGTCGACTGCGCCCAACCGGCGATGCCGACCGTGAACCAGATCGCGTGGCTCGCTACCTGCCGACCGGGGCTCGATCTCGAGCGGCAGAACTTCATGGCGGGAGCCGGCTGCACGTATTGCAACCTGACGGGATACCGCGGCCGTGTGGCCGTCTACGAACTTCTCGAGTTCGACCGGACGCTGGCCGACGCCGTGGGGCGCGGCGATCTCGAAGGCTTCGCCCGCGCGGCGCGTGGCAGCGCTGGGTATCTGCCGCTCGCCCAGGGGGCAATCGACTATGCGCGCGCCGGCGTCACCTCGCTTGCCGAGGCAATGGCGGTGGGCGCCGGACTCGAGGAGCTGATGGACGTTGACGCGGAAGCACCGCTCGAGGACTCGATCGTCGCAACGCTGCTCGAGCAGCGAGCTTAAGGCCATGGCCAACTTCCGCTATCGAGGCCGGTCGGGGCGCGGCGAACTCATGACGGGTCGGCTCGAGGCAGATGATGCCAATGCGGTCGCGGCGCGGTTGCTGAAACTCGGTATCACGCCCCTCGACATCGCATCCGACGCGGCGCAGGGAACCTCGCCGCGGGTATCGATTCAGGAGTTGCTGCAGCGGTTCGGCGTGGGGCAACCATCGAACGCCGACCTCGTGCTGTTCTCGCGGCAGATGTATTCGATCACCAAATCCGGCCTGCCGCTGCTGCGCGGATTGCGCGGACTTGCGCAGTCGACCCACAATGTAGTGCTGCGCGATGCCCTGTACGACGTGCTGCACAGCCTTGAATCGGGCCGCGACTTCGCCTCCTCATTGGCCCGGCACCCCGGGATATTTTCGCCCCTGTTCATCAGCATGGTGCGGGTGGGCGAATCGACCGGTACGCTCGACAAATCATTCCTGCGGCTGTGCGAATACTTGAGCCAGGACCAGGACGTCCAGGATCGGGTCAAGAGCGCGCTGCGCTACCCACTCATCGTCATCGGCGTGATCGGCATGGCAGTCGCCGTGATCACCGTCTTCGTGATCCCGAATTTTGCGCCCCTGTTCAAAGTGCTGGGCAATGACATTCCGCTGCCGACGCGCATCATCATGGGCACATCCGAGATCGCGCGCGCCCATGGCATCTCGCTCATCGCCGGAGCGATTCTCGCGCTCTTTGCCTTCAGGCGGCACATTGCCACGGAGGCGGGCCGCTACCGCTGGGATCGCTTCAAGCTGAAGCTCCCGGTGCTCGGCGAACTTCTGCATTTGTCGATACTGTCGCGCGTGACGCGCTCGCTGTCGATTTCGTTGGAAGCCGGCCTGCCGATGATACAGGCGTTGACGCTGCTGTCCCGCTCCTCCGGCAATGAGTATCTCGCGGAACGGCTGGTGCGGCTGCGCGATGCGGTCGAACGCGGCGAACCGCTGAGCAATGCGGCCGGCGGCGCCGGCATCTTCACGCCGCTGGTGCTGCAAATGGTACTGGTCGGCGAGGAAACCGGCGAGCTGGCGCAGCTGCTCGAAGAGGTCTCCGGATATTACCAGCGCGAGGTCGATTTTCGCTTGCGCAATCTGACTGCGATGCTCGAGCCCTTGCTCATCATCGGGGTCGGCGCCATGGTGCTGATCCTGGCCCTCGGCGTTTTCCTGCCCATGTGGAACATGATTGGCAAAGTGGGTCACACCGGATAACCACATCATCGAGAGCCCTATCACATCCTGCGGGTAAACCCCTACTATTCCTGCGAAACACGTGCAATATCCTCGCAACGCGATCGATTCCCGACGTAGGAGCGCGAGTCGGCACGGCACGATCAATCAACGGGCGCAATGCGCCGCGGAGCAGCAAATGACGGACCTTAAGACGCGTGGATTCACGCTGATCGAATTGGTGGTGGTGATTACCATCCTCGGCATCCTCGCCGCGTTCGCAATCCCTAAGTTCATTGCCCTCGACTCGCAGGCGCGCATCGCCACGGTGAACGGGCTCGTCGGTACCGTTAAGAGCGCCGCGGCGCTGGCCCGCAGCTTGGGCATGGCAACCGGCAACCCTGCGAGCGTGACCATGGAAGGCACCGCAGTCGCGATGCTCAACAATTACCCGGACTCGGTCGCCGGCGGCATTCCGAACGCCGTCAACGTGGTCCCGGCTGACTTCACGTACGTCGCCGGCGCGGCCGGAACGGCAGGAGTGTGGACCCGAGTCGGTGCGCCGACGCCCGCCAGCTGCACTGTCTCTTACACCCCCGCGACGGCCGCCGGCGCGCCACCGGTGGTAGCGTCGACAACCGGCGGCTGTTGATTTCGCCGGCTACTTAGCGGGTCGGATTCCCGCTCGGAGAACAAGATGCAGCGCTCGGCAACACACCGTGCGCATGGCGCGAGGTTCGGAGGGTACTCGCTGGTCGAACTGGTGGTGGTGATTTCAATCGCGGGCGTCTTGGCGGCCTACATCGCGCCGCGCTTTTGGACTCAGCAGACCTTCTCCGACCGGGGGTATGTCGACGAACTGGCGGCGGCGTTGCGCTCGACGCAAAAGGCGGCCGTCATTACCGGTTGCGCGGCGCAGTTGACGCTGTCGCCGAGCAGTTACGCAGCGAGACAGCAGGCACCCGCCGGCAACGCCTGCAACCCCAATGACACGACTTGGTCGACGCCCCTGTTGAGCGCCGACGGGTCGGCGATTCAGAACACGGCGCCGGCGAACACCACCGCCAGTCCCAGCGGTGTCTTCCGCTTCGACACCCAGGGCCGCTTGAGCTCGAGCCCCGCCACTACCGTCACGGTGGGCACCCACACCATCACCATTCTTGCCGGCACCGGCCTGGTGCAGGTGCAGTAACCATGCGGATTCCGCATCGAGGCGTGACGCTGGTCGAGCTGGTAGTGGCCATCACCATCGTCGCGATTGCGGCGACGGCGATCTTGGGTGCGCTCGCCGCGGTCGCCACGCGCAGTGCGGATGCCATGATGCAGCAGCAGGCCATAGCCATCGCCGAGTCCTATCTCAGCGAGATCCTGCAGCGCTGGGTGATCGACCCCAACGGCACGCCGCCGAACACCGGCCGCGCCAGCTGGGACCTCGTCGATCAGTACAACGGCTTGGTGGACGTGGGCGCTCATGACCAATTCGGCAACCCAATCGCCTCCTTGAACAACTACACGGTCAGCGTCAGCACGTCCCAGTCGAGCGCCCTCGCCGGTGTGCCCGCGGCCGCCGCTCGCCGCGTCGACATCACCGTGAGCTACCCGCCGAGCGCAAGCGTCACATTATCCGGCTACCGGACGAGCTACTGACATGCGCACCGCAACTCGCGTCGCCCGCGGCTTTACTCTCATCGAACTCGTCATCACCATTGCGGTCGGTTCCGTGGTGGTAGCGTTCATGGCAATGTTCATCGTCACACCGATGAGCGCCTACACCGCGCAGACCCGGCGTGCCACGCTCGTCGATGCGGCCGACAGCGCGTTGCGCTTCATGGGGCGGGACCTCCGCGCCGCATTGCCGAACAGCGTACGCGTCAGCGCGAGCGGCGGCGTGACGGCGCTCGAACTGCTGGCCACCGCCGACGGCGCGCGCTATCAGGATAGCGGCCCGCTGTCGAACCCGGCGCTCGCGCTCGACCTGACGGCGCCCGACGGCGCGTTTGCGACCACGGTTCCATTCACGCAGCTGACCCTGCCGTGGACGTCGAGCGCCTACTTTCTCTCGATCTACAATGTCGGCGTGCCGGGCGCCGATGCCTATCAAACGCCCCCTCCCACCCCCAATGTCATCACGCCGGTCGGAACGACGATCACGATTTCGGCGGGCGCGACGGCCAACCAGAATCTGGTGACGCTCAGTCCCGCATTCCAGTTCGCGTTCGGCTCACCGGGCCAACGCGTGTTCCTCGTCAGTGGCCCGGTGTCATACCTGTGCGACACGGCCGCCGCGACGCTGACTCGCTACTCGAATTACACGATCGCGGGTGCCCAGCCCGCGAGCGCCGCGGCGTTGAATGCCGCCGGCGCGAGCGCAGCGCTGGTGGCCAGTAACGTCGCGGGATGCCAATTCGTGTTGAGTGCCGGCACGGCGCAGCGCAACGGGCTCGCCACGCTGACACTGCAGATCGCCCAGAGCGGCGAATCCGTGCAGCTGCTCCATCAAGTAGAAGTGGTGAATGCTCCATGAGGCCGCACGCTGCGATCGATCGGCAGCAGTCGGGCTTTGCGCTCATACCCGCGCTGTTTCTGATCGTCGTGCTGGGTGCTCTGGCTGTAGTCGCGATCCGGGTCGGAACCGGCCAGCAGCAGGCGGTGACGATGTCGCTGCAGCAGGCGCGCGCGCTCAGTGCCGCGCAGACCGGCATCGAGTGGGGCGCTTACAAGGCTCTCGGCGGCAACTGCGTCGCGACTGCGACGTGCACCTGCGTCGCGAGTACAACGCTAACGCTCACCGAGGCGGCACTGAACGGGTTTTCCGTGATCGTCACCTGTGCTGCCGTGACCTTCTCGACCGGCGCCGCGACCAACACATCCTACGTGCTCAACTCGGCGGCCACTTCGGGATTGTATGGGCAGCCCGGCTATGTGCACCGGGTCGTCAGCGGGACCTATACGAATGCAACCTGACGCGCAGACAGATCACCATGAAACCTGAACCGTGGACCGCCGGCGCCGTGTGGTGCGCACGCGCGCTGCTGATTGCGCTGCTGTTCGCGCTTCCGGCGCCAAGCCGGGGATCCATCACCTACGTGGCGTCGTCGGCGTCTGCGCTGAGTTCGTCTGCCGTCGGCTCGGTCACGATCACGGCACCCGCGGGTCTCGCGACGGGAGACGTCCTGGTCGCCTTCGTCGGCCAGAATACGAGTGGTCTGCCCATCATGAAAACGGTACCGGCAGGTTGGACGTCGGTATTGGTACAAGACGACGGCTCGTCGATCGGCGTGGCACTCTATTCCCGAGTAGCGACTTCGGCGGATGTCGCGGGTACGACCACCTACACCTGGACCTTCCAGGGGTCTGCACGCTCAGGCGGCCTGATGCTCGATTTCCGCGGGGTTCTGACCACGGCTCCCGTGGTCGTCAGCGCCTCGAAGGTTAACGGCACCTCGGTCAATTACACGGCGTCGTCGATCACGCCGGGTATCACCAACACCGAATTAGTCGTGCTGTTTGCGGCCGATGACGGCAACGGCGGCATCAATGTTCCCACCGGAATGATGAGCGCCTACGTGGGCGCCACGGGTGCCGGCCCGAATGGTCTCGTCATCGGCGCATTCACCGAGGCGTTGACCGCGTCCACCGCGACCGGCACGCTGCAATCCACAACCAATAATTCGGCCGCCAACATAGGGATCAGCCTCGCGTTGCAGTCTGCTGCCGGAGCCACACCCGATCACTTTGCCATCAGCGATGCGGGTACGGCGGTGAACTGTCAGGCATCGCCGGTGACCATCACCGCGCACAGCGCGACGCACACGGCGGTAGCGACCACCGGCACCATCACGGTGAGCACCAGCACGGGGCACGGCGACTGGTCCCTGGCAGCGGGCGGCGGCAGCTTCGCGCCGGGCGCCGCCAACAGCGGCTCGGCGACTTACACCTACGCCACCGCTGATAGCGGCGCCGTCACTCTGTCGCTCAAGGATACCTATGCGGAAACGGTCACGATCAATGTGGCAGCCGGCAGCGTAACGCAAAACTCGGGCAGTGCGATCGGCGCCGAGCAGCCGTCGCTCAGCTTCGCACCGTCGGGCTTT
>Ga0137418_10005703_pt1 | contig 11421 bp, 7 predicted proteins | sample CZODoug3_1_2_16f_FD_122242 | JGI IMG/M metagenome (GOLD analysis project Ga0137418, IMG submission 122242) | Vadose zone soil fungal communities from Angelo Coast Range Reserve, California, USA - CZODoug3_1_2_16fungal (Hybrid Assembly) | ecosystem: Environmental > Terrestrial > Soil > Vadose... | reverse complement strand
GCCGACGGTGCGTATCCATCTGCTCGGCACAATGCGCGCCGTGACGTTCCGCGGCGCCGATGTCCTTCCGAACGGACGCAAGGCGCGCGCGCTGCTCGGCTGCCTGTGCTTTGCCGGCGGCGCGGCAGTATCGCGCGCCCGCATCGCCGCGATGCTGTGGGATCGCGTTCCCGATTATCAGGCGCGCGCGAGCTTCCGGCAGGCCGTTCGCGAACTCGTGGTCGCATTCGGCCCGCTGGCGGATGAATTGATCTCGACCGACCGGGAGACCATCAGGCTCGACACCGGCGCGTGCTGGATCGACGCGACCGCGCTGCTGTCGACGGATCCGTCGGCCGAGAAGGGCGCGCGCGGCAAGCTTGCGGAATTGTGCAAGGGCGACCTGATGCAGGATCTCAGCGGCATCAGCGCGGCGTTCGACCAATGGCTGCTGAGCGAGCGCTCGCGCTTCACCGAGCAATTGCGCAAGCTGCTCGAGGATGAGCTCAAGGACGCCAACAGCGCCAATGCGGAACCGAGCGAGCGCGAAGCGATCGCGCGGCGGCTGATCAAGTTCGACCCGACGCATGAGGGCGCCTCGCGCATCCTGATGCGCGCATTGGCGGACCGCAGCGAGCGCGTGCAGGCGCTGATGGAGTTCAAGCGCTTGCAGGACGCATTGCGGCTCGCGCTCGACGTTACGCCCTCGCCGGAGACACGTGCGCTGTACGAGGCGATCCGGATGTTCTCCGGCCAGGAGGGGCGGGCGCTGCCCGCGCATGAACTGCCCGTGCTGAAGAAGACGACCAAGATCGAGGCGGCGCCGCGCCAGCGCAGCAACCTGCGCATCGGCGTGATGCCGTTCCTTGCCATGCGGCCGGCGCTCGACGAGAATTTGGGATTCTCGCTCGCTCAGGAAGTCGCGGCCGCGCTCGCGCGCTTCCGCTGGTTCGAAGTGGTCGCGCCGGTCGCGCTGATGCGCGGTCCGTCGCCGACCTTCATGAACGAGGATATCCTGCGCCGGCACGATCTCGACTATGTCATCGATGGATCGGTGACGAGCAGTGGCGGCAAGTATCGCTTCAGCGTGCAGCTTCTCAATCTCACGGAAGATGCAACGCCGGTCTGGAACGACACGTTCGAGCTGCCGGCCGATCGGCTCGACCTGATGGACGAACGGGTGACGGTGCCGATCGTCACGCAGATTGATCCGGTCATCCTGCACATTGAAGGCCACGCCAAGCAGAATCGCCCGGATGGCGCGCTCGGCTGCGTCATGCGCGCGATCCCGCTGACCTACAGCATGGAGCGCCCGAAATACGAAGCGGCCGGTCAACTGCTGCAACGCGCGCTCGCGCTCGAACCTGAAAACGCGATGGTGCTGGCCTGGAATGCGTACTGGAACGTTTATTATGTCGGGCAGGACTGGGCTGCCGATCCGCAGGCCGCAAAGGACATCGCCAGGAGTTATGCGCAGCGCGCCGTGAACATCGATCCGACGAATGCGGAAGTCCTTGCGATCTACGCGCACATCCTGGCGTTCCTGCACAAGGACATCGAGATGGCGCTGCACTATTTCGATCGCGCGTTGCAGCTCAACCGCAACCTGCCGTTCATCTACATCATCGAAAACAACGGCGTTTATGGTTTGACCAAGGGCCAGTTCTCGGCCACGGCTGACCTGGGCTCGAAATTGAAAACCGGCACCGCGAACGATCTGCCGCCGTTTGATTGCTGCTCTTTCGCGCTGCAGTGCGGCGCAACGTTTGTGGCCCGGTCATTCTCCGGCGACAAGAGGCAGCTTCAAGCCATTCTGAAGACCGCGATTGTCCACAAGGGTCTGGCGGTGATTGACGTGATTTCGCCCTGCACCACATTCAACGACCACGAGGGTTCGACCAAGAGCTACGCCTACATGAAGGAGCATGATGAGATGCTCCATGAGCTGGATTTCGTGCCCTTTTTCGAGGAAATCTCGGTGGAAATTCCGGAAGGCGAGATCAAGTCAATCGAGTTGCATGATGGTTCCACGCTACGCATTAAGAAGCTGGGCCACGACTACGACCCCACTGACAAATTCACCGCGCTCAAGGCATTGGACGAGGCCGATAGGAAGGGCGAGGTCCTTACCGGCGTTCTCTACATCGACACCGGCAAGCCCACATTCATGGACATGCTGAACATGGAAGACGCGCCACTGGCGACGCTGCCTGAATCCAGGATCCGGCCGCCGAAAGAGGCGCTTCACGAAGCCATGGAAGAGTTGAGCTAGTTCAGGCCGGCTCAGGCCGCCGTCTAGACGCCCCAAAGCTCGTCAACCGGTCCGTAAGCGTTCGTATCAGAAAAAGGCACGTAATAGAAACCGCGCCCGAAGGGGTCGTCGTGCCGCACTGTGGTCCAATTGATTCCCATGGCGGAATAAATGGTGGCCTCGATGTCTTCCGGTTTGATGTCCCGATTGCGCGACCAGCCATATTCCGCCGAGGCGGAGCCTTGGCCGTCGGTGGATCCGATGGCACGGCCGCCTTTGATCCCTCCTCCTGCGAAGACGGCGAATTGCTGCAGGTAGTGATCGCGTCCTTGAGCGCCGGAAAGTTGGCCCACAGTGCGTCCGAACTCGCCGGCCATCACGAGCATGGTGTGATCGAACAGGCCGCTCGACTTCAGATCGTCAATCAGAGCCGAGAGGCCATCATCCAAAGTCTTTCCAAGCGCAGGCAGACGCCCGTAGATGTCGCTATGCATGTCCCAGCCGCCGAGCGTGATCTGGATAAAGCGCGTGCCCTGGTCCGCGGCGAGGACTTGCTTGGCCACCAGGCAGGCATTGCCAAAACTGTTCTTGCCGTATCGCTCGCTGTCCGTATCTGAAAACGTGAACGCTTGACCCACGGCCGGGTTATACATCAGGCCTTTTGCGGCGGTGTAGAAATTGTCGTAATCCTCCGGATCTTTACCGAAGGGAGAGTTGATGCGCAACGGGTCGTCGAGCGCGTGCAGCAGGTTCCAGCGGTTGTTAAAGCGGCCGGTGCCGTTAGGATCGTCGGGATTGGTGGTGTCGACGATGCCCTGGGTCGAAGGCGTAACTTTGAATGCCGCGTATTGCGCGGGAAAGTAGCCCGGGCCAGCCGCCGTGTTCGAATTGAGAGCCAGAAAGGCCGGAAATACTTGACCCGGCCGGCGTTCGGGTTCCTTCTCTATAGCGACGACGCTGCCGATATGCGGCGCGATGTTGCCCAGCGCAGCCGCTGGGTTGCGCCCAATCTGCGTCCAGGTCTGCGCCAATGTATGCACCAGCGCCCAGGCGCGTACGGAGCGCACTATCGCTATGTCGGAAAGATGCTGCCCGATCTGAGGCAGCAGGCCCGCCGGCCACAACAGGCCGTTCATAGTGGTTGGGTTGAAGCTGGTGGGCGTGACGCCTGGCACTACTTTCAAATCGAAGGTATCGATGTGGCTGGGGGCGCCCGCCAACAGAACGAAGATGACGTTTTTCGCCGTGTTCCGTGGCGTCACCGACGCCACCGCAGTCTCATCCGCCGCGCGCAGCTTGCCGCACAGCCAGGATGCCGTAACGCCCGAGCCCGCGATTTCGAAGAACTGCCGGCGCGTGATGTGCGGGCGGTCGAAGAAGGCCTTGTGCGGATGCGGATAGCGCCTTAAGAAACGTTCGAATTTGTCCTGTCCTTCCATATGCTCCGCCTAGTAATTGAAAACGAAGTCCACTTTGTTATAAAGCGACCAGAGCAGGTCTTCAGCCGCTTGCTGCCGGTTAGCTGCCCGCCCAAAGCTGGCGAGTGCCATGTTTCTCTCTTGATCTGTGGGATAACGCGAAAGCACCGCCAGGTACAGCGTGTGAATCAGCTCGTCGTCCGGCTGTTTGATATTTCGCGCGAGAAGGCCACTGCCTGGTCCTGTTGCGTGCACGCGGCTGGCGACGAATTTGTCGTTCATGAGGTCGAGCGCCTGCAGGATCGAGCCCTCGGCGCGCCGCTGCTGATCATCGCGGTTGCCGCGTAGAAAATTGTCCAGGAACTGACTGACTGCTCCATTCCCGTCCGGTACTCCCACCACGTCCGGAAACTGCAGGGCCCATTTGATTCGTCCAAAACCGGGGTAGTCTGTACCGTCAACAGTAGACGCCTGGCTGAACCCGCGAATGTTGTAGCTGGTGGCGATGCCGCTCGATTGCGCGATGGCATCGTGAATCTCTTCGGCCCACAGCCGCCGCACCATCTTTCGTGCGAACAGGCTTTCCCAGGCGGGATTCCACTCTCCGTCATAGCGGGACGAAAGCTGATAGACCTCGGAGTTTGTGATGTCGCGCATCAGCGATTTGAGATCGAAGCCGCTGTCGATGAAGTGCTGGGCCAGCGCGTTCAGCAGCTGGGGATCTGACGGCTGAATGGTCCAGGGCGCTGGCGGCGGATTACTCGGATCGAGGCGCGCCAGATCGAACTGGTTCGGAGGGTCTACAATCCCGCGGCCGAAGAATTGCGCCCAGATGTAGTTCACGGCGGCTCGCGCGAACTGCATGTCGGAGGTGACATAGAGAGCCAGCGCTGGACGATAATCCTGACCCTGCGCGGGCGCTTTGCCGTTGAAGAAATAAACGGGCGCCACTTTAGTGATTGTGCCATTGGGCTGGCGCGGCGGACGATTGCCCGTGGTGGTGTTCAGCGGATAATCGTTCCGGAAATGCGGCACATCGTCCTCGACGGACCAGTAATACTTAGGCCCGTTTGCATCCGTGGTGCGGACCCTCCGCGTGGCGGTATGCGAGAGAAAGGATGCGAACTGCCAGGCCTGGTACCGGGTAGTGCGGCTGCCCCACAGGCTCAATTGATCCAGGTGTCCACGCCCGTTATGGCACAGCAAACAGTTCATGTGCGAGATGCCCAGAAACGTCTCCGCGACATTCGCCGCCTGCTGGTCCATGATGTCCTGTACAGGGCCGCCGGTCACTACTCCGCCCACCAGCCAATTGAGAGCGGCGCCTTGGTTCGGATCAAAACTGTTGCCGCCTTGGGTCGAGATCAACTCGCGCGCCATCTGGTCATACGGTTTGCCGGAGGCCAACGAATCATGAATCCACTTATAGAAAGCGTTCCGGCCCTCGGGATAGCGGTTGATTTGCGTATTCCGAACGGTGTTCTTGAACGCATCGCCGAAATACAGGGTCCATTTGTCCACCCACGCGGGGCTTCCGAGCAGCTCGTCGATCATGCGCGCGCGCTTGCCGGCCGCGGTCCCTACGACAAAGGCCAAGACACGTTGAGGATCGGGTATGCGGCCGGTCAGGTCGACCGTCACGCGGCGAATGAATTCGAAATCGGTGGTCTTCCCGGCCGGCCTGACGCCAGCGGACTGCATATCAGCATAGAGATACGAATCGATCAGCCCCAGGTTTTGAGTGTTGGCGAAGCTCCTGAGCCGGTCAGTGCTTTGCAACCCGTTCAAGCGGTGGGTGACCCGATCGGTCAACGCGCTGAGAGTCGATTCTTTTCGACCGGGCTCGGCGGATGCGCTCTTCATCAATTGGGATGCCGACGCGTCGCGCGATTCGCCGAAGAAGCTACATTCGGCGTGTGCCACGGCCAACTGCTCACCGTCATCGGGCGGCTCATTCGCTGGGTCCTGGCGGTTCGCGGCCGGCGTTCCACCGGTAACAGCAGGATGGGCCACAGGCTGCTGGGCGGCGATGTGTGCAACGCTGAAAATCATGACGCCGCACAAGGTCAGAGTCGCTCCGAGCGTATAACTTTCTTGTCGATGCCTCAGGTTCTTCATGGTTCACCCGCCGCCTGCGCGGCCATCACGCAAATATCACTCAATGGGAACACGAGCCGATGCGAGGAGTTTCTGTCATTATCTTTAGTTAACTCCGTGAATCTAAATCATTCGAGCCGGGAATATCGCTAGAATGGCCTCATGGCCGTTCGCGCGGGCGCAGGTCTCGTTTTATTGTTTGTTCTTCTTGCTGCCGTGCTGGCAGCGCAGACCATCAGTAACCATAACTTAAGTGGGAAATATTACTTCTGTGAGCTTCTGTTCAGCACCGATGGCTCAGAAAACATCACGGATATCCGCAGTCTCTCGGGCAGCATCAATTTCGATGGCACTGGCAATTTTTCGTTCAACGGCCAGCAATCCGTAGGCGCCGGCCAACCCTTGTCGTTTGGCGGAAACGGAACATATTCTGTCGATCCCGCCGGAATTGTGACGCTCACCAATCCCCTGAATGCGTTGCTCACCCTGAATGCGCGCTGGGGAGCGGTAGGAGGCAGCGAGGCTCTAGTGATCGGGTCGAGCACGGAAACGTCCGGCAGTACTTTCGACCTTTTTGTAGCCGTGCAGGCGCCGTTTACGCCCGCTTCAAACGCCTCGCTCAGTGGTAAATATTTTGTGGGGACGCTCGGATTTGCCCAAGGCCTGGGTGCCACGGTGCGCGACTCCTTTTTCAGTTTGCAACCGACCGGGCTGGGGGGATTTTCGGACATCAGCGTGGCCGGACATGCGGCTAACGTCTCTAACGGCGCGCAGCAGAGTCAGACGATCACTGGCGCGCGTTACAACTTGCAGACCGATGGCAGTGGCACGGCGTTATTCCCGCTTGCTATTGGCTCAGGCTCAACCCAGCAACTGCTCGCCGGAAACGAATCCATTTTCATCTCGTCGGGCGGCAGAATCATCCTGGGAACTTCCAGTGACGCGGGCACGCACGATTTACTGATCGGTGTCAAAGCCGGTGATGGTCTGGCCTGGTGGGACAAATTCTGGAGCGCAGGGCTTCGATTTGAAACCGGCGGCCAGGCAAGCTCATACAGCGGATCGCTTTTCGCTGATGCCGCGGGTAACGTGACTTTCAGCCGCCGCGTGCACCAACTGGAACCCGCAGGAGCAGTGACCTACAACTTCACAGGCGCGAATTCGTATAGTTTGCAGGTCAACAGTTCGGGAACGGCGGGATTAACCAGTGTGGCGCTAGGAGCCGATGGGAATGGCTTCGTGGGCGCCGGCGTGAATGCTCAAGAGTCCACCGTGTACGAGCTGTACCTGGGGATGCGGCTTCCGGGTCTTTCGGGGCCGGGAGTTTTTCTGCACCCGCTAGGCATCGTGAACGGCGCCAGCTTCGCGCCGGCCGGCAATCCCATCGCGCCCGGAGAATTTATCTCGCTTTTTGGGTCGAACCTGGCGCCGGCGATACAATCGGCCGTGCCGCCATATCCTCCGGTTCTTGGCGGAGTCACCGTCACGATCAACAACCTGCCCGCCCCCATTTCTCGGATCAGCTCGACGCAGATCAATGCGCTGGTGCCGTACGGCATCGCCGGATCAACGGCAACCATCGTTGTGAATAATAACGGGCAGACATCGAATTCGGTTCAAGTGCCCGTGACACAGACCGCTCCGGGCGTTTTCTCGCTGAGCCAAAACGGGATTGGAAACGGCGCGGTACTTCATGCCGACTATACACTTGTAAACTCAGCGAATCCAGCCAAACGCGGTGAAACGGTGCTGGTGTATCTTACGGGCCTGGGAGCCGTGAATCCTCCGGTGATCGATGGCACCGCGGGCGGATCGAATCCACTGAGCAAAGCCACAGCAGTCGTGAATGTGCTGATCGGTGGGTTCCCGGCAACGGTCTCCTATGCAGGACTTGCGCCGCTGTTTCCGGGCCTCTACCAGATCAACGTGGTTGTGCCTGGTGACATTCAGGTGACGAAAACCACTGCCTTGCCGTTGGCGGTGCAGACGCCGGATAGTTTTCACGATCAGGTGGATCTGCTGGTGAGCCCGTAGCCGATCCGGACCACAGGCGCTGGCGCTCCAGAGCGCAGGCCTCGCTAGAATGAAGGTATGTGGGCTGGCGCCGCAGCTTTGTTGCTTCTGTTCGCGCCGTCGACCGACTACCAGGCGGAAGGGCTCAAAGCGCTCGACGCCAAACAGTACGACCAGGCGGTTCAACTTTTCACCCAGGCTGTTCAGGCCGACCCGAAGGATTACGGCGCGCATTTCAATCTGGCGCTGGCGTATAGCTTCCTCGGCAAGGACGTTGAGGCGATTCCCGAATATCAGAAAACGCTCGAGCTGAAGCCGGGTCTGTATCAGGCGGAAGTGAATCTGGGCATCTTGCTACTGCAGAACAAACAAGCTAAAGAGGCTCTCCCGCACTTGGAAGCCGCGGTTGAAGCCAAGCCGAAACAGTTCCGGGCCGAGCGTTACCTGGCTGAAGCGTATCTGGCTTTGGGCGCGTTGCCGTCGGCGGAGCAGCATTATCAAGCGGCCGCGGAGCTCGATCCCAAGTCCGCTGCCGCACAGCTCGGCCTGGCCCGGGCCAAGGCCGGCCAGAACCACTTAACCGAAGCTGCGGAACATTTCCGTAAAGCCGCCGAATTGGATGCGGCATACAGCGATGCGCTGCTCGAGCTCGCCGGCCTTTACGAGAAGAATCACGAACCTGCACAGGCCATAGCGATTTATCAAAAATTTCAGGACAATGTTGCGGCCCAGGAGCGTCTGGGCGAACTGCTGATCGAGAGCCAGCGTTTTTCTGAAGCCGTTCCCTACCTCGAGAAGGCGGTGGCGCGCGATCCAACTGCCGCTAACCGGCTGGCGCTGGCGACAGCCTATAGCATGAATAAGGAGCTCCAGAAAGCGCTCGATCAATTGAAACAAGCCGTGGCCACCGAGCCTCGAAGCTACGATCTGCGTATGACCTACGGCCGCTTGCTCCGCGACGAGCGCATGTTCATGGCCGCGGCGCAGGAGTTCAGAGCGGCTGCCGAGGGTAAGCCGGATTCCGCGCAGGCATGGAACGAATTGGCCGGTGTGCTCACTCTGGCGGGGGATTATGGGAATGCCTTAGCGGCATTGGACCGCGTCAGGACCCTGGGCCGGGAGATCCCTGGCGATTATTTCCTGCGCGCCATTATTCTGGATAAGATGCACGACTATAAACCGGCCCTCGAGAATTATGAAAAATTCCTCGCCACAAGCGTGGGGAAGAACCTTGATGAAGAATTTCAGGCGCGCCAGCGGGTGCGCATCATCCAGCACATCTTGAGCAAACGATGAAATTTCTGTGCGGCATTTGTTTTTGTACACTGGCGCTGGCTGGGGTCCCCGACAAGCCGCTCGGGTCACCGGAAGACGATCTTGCGCGCCTGGAATCTGAGCCGAATCTTGAGAAGCGCGCCCGAGGGGCTTTGGACAACGCCGTGGATGCTTTGAAGGAGGCGGAATCTGCCTACAAAAAGGCCGACCTCCCGGCTACCGGCGCCAGGCTGCGGGAAGTGCAGCAATCCGTCGAACTTGTGGATGTCTCGCTCAAGCAAACCGGCAAGAATCCCAGCCGCAGTCCTAAGAATTTTAAGCATGCCGAAATGAAAACGCGGGGACTGCTGCGCCGGCTGGATGGTTTTCGCGATCAGATGAGTGTTGTGGACCGGCCTATGATCGAGCCGGTCATTACCAAAATCCAGCAGGTGCACGATACTCTGTTGGATGGAATCATGGGAAAACGAAGATGAAAGTTTGGTTCATGCTGTTGTGTTTGTCTCTCGGCCCGCAATTGTTGGCGGAAAGGGATTTTCTGACCGCCGACGAGGCCGATCAGGTTCGCGAGGCACAGGACCCCAACGATCGCATGCAACTCTATGTACTGTTCGCCCGGCAGCGCCTGAACTTCGCTCAAAACTGGCTTTCCAAAGACAAGCCCGGCCGCTCCATCCTGGTGCACGATGCCCTCGATGACTTAGCCAACATCATTGACGCCATCGACACCGTGGCCGACGATGCACTCAAGCGCAAGATCGACATCACAATCGGGATGCATGCGGTGGCCAAAGGCGAGAAGGAACTTCTGGAAGGTCTTGAGAAAATTCAGGACAGCCAGCCTAAGGACATGGCGCGCTACGAGTTTGTACTGAAGCAGGCCGTCGAGAGCACTCGGGACTCGCTCGAGCTGTCGCAGGGTGATCTGGCCGCCCGCGCGGCCGAGGTCCAGGCCAAAGAGGCCAAAGAGAAGAAAGTAATTGAGTCCGTCATGTCGGCGAAGGATCTGGAAGAGAAGAAAGCCACCGAAAAAAAGACCGCGCAAGGCGATCAGAAACGAAAGGCTCCGACGCTGCGGCGAAAAGGCGAGACGGCGGACAAGCCGTAACTCGGTCCCAGGCGGCTCCCCAGCCATTCCTACCCTCGCTTTGTAAAATCTCGAGCCATAGTGCCTTTGTGGACCAAGAGCGCGACAGCGTCAGCCGCTCCGCTAAAGTTCCCTAGAATGTCCGCCGATGTTTGACGTAATGCCGGGTATACAGAAGGCCGCCGACGAGGAATCCAACGCTCTCGCGCAGGACCGGGAACTGATCTCAGATTTCATTATGGAATCGAGGGAAAACCTGGCCTCCATCGAGAGCCAGTTACTGGCACTGGAGCAGCACCCGGACGATCGCGAATCTATTCACTCGATTTTTCGCGGATTTCACGCCATCAAAGGGATGGCAGGGTTTCTCGAGTACGCTGCCATTCAGGCAGTTGTCCACGACGTGGAAACCCTGCTCGATCGGGCGCGCGACGGCAAGGTGGCCTTCACGCCGGCGGTCATTGATGTGGTGCTGGCGAGCGTCGACTATCTGAGCGGCGAAGTTTGCCGCGTGGAACGCGCGTTTCGCGGCGGAGAATGGGAAACCTCCATTGACAACCAGGCGCTGCTTGTCGCGGTTCGGAGTCTGATGGAACAAGCTCTGGAAGGTGCCGCAGCGCCTGCACCGGCCGGAAGGATAACCGCAAGCCCGAGCGTGAGCCAGTCCACGGTAGATTTGTCGCAGGCTATATCCGGCCATGAGCCTACGGAGCAAGAGATCGCAGTGAAACCCGCACCCGAAGCCAAGAGCGAGAAGCGGGCGCAAACCGGCGACTCGCGGTCGGTAAAGGTTGACATCGCTAAACTCGACTACCTGCTGGACATGGTGGGCGAGATGGTCATCGCCCAATCATGATCCGGCACGATCCTGAAATAGAGAAGGTCAGCACTCCAAGGTTGCTGCGCAATTTTTCGCAACTCGAAAGCATTACAGAACGATCCAGAAAACGGCTATGTCCATGCGCGTGGTTCCGGTAAGAGTACTGTTTCAGAAAATGGCGCGTTTGGTGCGCGACCTGTCGCGCAAGCACGGTAAGCAAGTGGATTTCGAAACCAGCGGCGATGACACCGAACTCGACCGCAACATCGTCGAGGAACTGTCCGGCCCGCTCATGCACATGGTTCGCAATGCCATCGATCACGGCATCGAGGCCCCGGAGGCTCGCCGGGCTGCGGGAAAGAATCCGGTGGCCAAGCTCCTTCTGCGCGCGTCCCACCAGGCTGGCCGCATCTTGATTCGAATTTCCGACGATGGCCGGGGCCTGAACAAGAAAAAAATCCTGGCGACGGCCCGGCAAAAA
>Ga0137418_10005702_pt1 | contig 11422 bp, 13 predicted proteins | sample CZODoug3_1_2_16f_FD_122242 | JGI IMG/M metagenome (GOLD analysis project Ga0137418, IMG submission 122242) | Vadose zone soil fungal communities from Angelo Coast Range Reserve, California, USA - CZODoug3_1_2_16fungal (Hybrid Assembly) | ecosystem: Environmental > Terrestrial > Soil > Vadose... | reverse complement strand
TTAATCTCCCCACCCCATGCCCGAGCTTCCCGAAGTCGAAACCACGCGCCGGGGAATCGAGCCCCATGCCGTGGGGCGCCGGATCGTTGCACTTGAAGTTCATGAGCCGCGCTTGCGGTGGCGCGTCCCGGACGATCTGGCGTCGCGGGTGGCGGGGCAGCGCGTTCTGCACGCGAAGCGGCGAGCCAAGTACCTGTTGCTCGAGCTCGAGTCCGGAACGTTGTTACTGCACCTCGGTATGTCGGGCAGCCTCCGTGTATTGCCGGCGGACACGCCGCGCCTCACGCATGATCACTTCGATATCGTGCTCGACTCCGGCCGCACACTGCGGTTCAACGATCCGCGGCGCTTCGGCAGCCTTCACTACACGACGGAGAATCCGAACGAGCACCCGTTGTTGGCCGATCTGGCCCCGGAGCCTCTCGAACCCGCATTTAACGCCGAGTATCTCTGGCAAACCACGCGGGGCCGCCGGGTTACCATCAAACAGTTACTGATGAACAGCAAGCTCGTGGTGGGTGTAGGCAACATCTACGCGAGCGAGGCGCTCTTTCGGGCGAAAGTACGTCCGCGCCGGCAGGCGCGCAGTCTCTCCCGCAGTGAAGTCGCGCGACTCGCGCGAGCGGTGCGTACCGTGTTGTCCATGGCGATCCGCGTCGGTGGCACGACTCTGCGCGATTACGTCGGCGCGTTTGTGCTCGCCGGGCTCGATCCGCAGGTAGGCGCCGAAGCGGCGTTCTTCGCCGATCGTGTTCAGTACTACAATGAGGGCATGAAGGATCGGGAAAAAATCCGGGAGGATTTAAAACGCTACGATTCGCGCTGGCCGGGACGTAAGTTTTGGCTGGCCGGCGATATCACAGTTGAGCCGCAGACCGATAAACGCGTGCGCGTAACATTTCCGCTAAGATACGAACTGCGTAACGGCAGCAAACATTCATCCGGCAAAGTGGACAAGACACTCTTGCTCGAGCGAGCCGGAAACGATCTCCAGATCGTCGCGGTGAATGAACGCACAGCCAAGTGATCAGCGAATCAATCGATGCAGGCTATTTGTGCATCGTGTCGTTACACTCGCGGATGACGGACGGGTTGATTAGCGGAGGCAAGTCGCGAAATTCCCAGACCTCTGAAACTCAAACTCTCCCTCGACTGGCTTCTTATCTTCGTTCCGGCCGCGATCCTTCTGCGCTTCTGGCCCGGAGGCATCAGTCCGACTGCGCTCTTCGTTTGCTCCGCTCTCGGCATCATTCCGGTCGCGGGCTGGATCGGGCGCGCCACCGAAGCGCTCGCCGCCCGGGTGGGACACGGCCTGGGGGGATTGCTCAATGCCACTTTCGGAAACGCCGCGGAGCTGATCATTGCCGGCATCGCCCTTTCCAAAGGTCTGACCAATGTGGTGAAAGCCTCCATTACCGGATCGATAATCGGTAACGTGCTGCTAGTGCTCGGCTTCTCCATCCTAATGGGCGGCACCAAATATAAAGAACAACGTTTCAACCGCACCGCAGCGACCAGCTCCGTGATTTCGCTCTCGCTGGCTGCGATTGGTCTCATCATCCCGACGGTCTTTCATCGCGCCGCCGACCGCACCCCTGGCGGCTGGAGCCCGCTGGTCGAGCAGAAGCTCTCGTTAGGCATCGCCGTTGTGATGTTCCTGACCTACTTCTGCATGTTGGGTTTCTCGCTCCGGACCCACAAGCATCTCTACCGAGGCGCTGGGGAACACGAACAAACAGGGAGGCAATGGTCGCGCAGCAAGGCTGTTATCATCCTGCTCATCGCTACCGCCTTTGTCGCCCTGCTTTCGGAGTTTCTTGTCGGGACGATCGAAAGCGTTCGGGATTCCGTCGGGCTCACCGAGGTGTTTGTCGGTGTGATCATAGTGGCGATTGTGGGCAACGCGGCCGAGCACTCGACCGCCATTCTCATGGCGATGAAAAACAAAATGGACCTGAGCGTCGGCATCGCGATCGGCTCCAGCCTGCAAATCGCGCTTTTCGTTGCGCCGGTGCTGATTTTTCTCTCCTACGCTTTTGGGCGCCCGATGGACCTGGAATTTACGCTGCCGGAAGTGGTCGCGGTCGTGGTCTCGGTTTTCGTCCTGTTTCAGATCAGTAGCGACGGCGAGACGAATTGGATCGAAGGCATCCAACTTCTCTCGCTCTATCTAATTCTTGGGATTCTCTTTTTCTATCTTCCGGAGCCGGCACACACCGCACCCTAGGCTTCGAGCGATTCTCGGGAACCATGTTCGACCGGCAAGCAATGCATGGGCGTGCGCGCGGGGGTGATATCGGTGTTCGCGATGGGCGCCGTTTCAAATCTAGGAAGTCACGGATTGACGAGTTGACTTATGAGGCGCAAGCCTTCGACGAAGAAGCAAAAACGGACGTTCGATCGACAGGAAGAGAATCGTTGCGGCGATGTAGACGCAGAGTTCGACGCCGAGAAGCGCGGGCGCAGACGTGAGATCGATGTTGTGATTTGTGCAGAACTGTTCGACTCCGTTAATAACGAGTTTCTGAATCAAGTAGGCGCTGTAGGCGATGCTGGCGATGAAGGCGACGCCGGGAATCGCAACTCGACAGAGTGGGAGTCGCGGACTGACCGCGCAAACAAGAATCGCGGCCATCCCGACGGCGATGAGTGGGAATTGCCAGACACACGCAACGACGGTGAGGTTTTTGGTTTCGCCGAGATACAGTGCGTAAACGATTAGCCCGAGCCCAGGCAGCAAAAGCCAGGGCGCACAGTGGATAAGGCGTTGCCACCAGTTCGGTCGAAATCTCTCGATCGCCGCCAGAACAACGCCGAACACGAGCGGATCGAGCCGAGTCCAGGTTGGATAATAAATCCACGCCTGAAATCCGCGGAACGATACGCCGCCGTCAACTGATGGATTCCGTGCAGCCAGGAAAGCGCGTAAGGCGATGCCGCCAACAACGATCAGGCACGGAATGATTATGGCCGCGCACGGACGGCGATAGAGAAAGAGCAAAAGAAACGGTAACGCGAGATAAAATTGGTCCTCGACCGCGAGTGACCAGGCATGTGAGAAAGCGGTTCCGCCATGAAGCGCGATGTTTTGCACGGACAACAGAAATTTCCAGAGAGGCTGTGACATTTCGGAATATTCGCGCCATGACGGCAACAAAAAATAAATCGCGAGCACAACGAAGTAGGCCGGCATAATTCGCAACGCGCGCCGGGTGAAAAACCGGCCGAGATTGATGGGCTGATCGCGCGCTAACGGGGCGAGCAATTGGCCGCCGATCAAATAACCACTAAGAACAAAGAAAAGATCGACACCGATCCAGCCGAAGCGGTCCACGCGGCCGGGCAATTTGAATCCGAACAGTGCGGCGTGGTAAACAACGACGACGATGATGGCAAGCGCGCGGAGAAGATCGAGGCCGGGCTGGCGTTCGCGATTTCGAAAGCGCGGATCGACTTCCATTTCGCCACGGTGCGTCTTCGGCCAAACGCTCATCAATCATACTTCGGCAATTGGGCCGAAAATCTTTCAGTTATTTGCGCCAGTGACGAAAAAAAGCTGAAGGTAAATCGACGAAAGTGCACCTCATCCAGCATAACCTTCTTCGCTGCAAGCTATGGCGCCCCGAGAGCGGCTTACGGTGCGGAGGAAGATTGAAACGTAAATTGAAAGTCACTGAAGCTTGCGATTCCGGAGACGGAATCCCAGCCCGACTCGGAGTTCGGGGCTGGATACGGCTGGGGAGCACACGCGGCTCGCGTGTTGGTTTCGGCGGCTCGCCGAAATCGATGTCAGAAGTTAGCGATCTCCACTGCGCGATGGCTTGGGCTCGGACAGGAGCGCGCGGCGCTCCGCGTTCTATAATAATTACGTGACTATGCGTTTTGTTGTTTTGGTGATTACGATCGCGTTTGTGGTCGCCGGGTCAGTTGCGGCAAAGGAGAATCCGGTCGCCGGCGGAGCGGAGGAGAACGTGCGAGCGGTGCAGACAAAACTCAGCGATGAAGGGTGTTATTTTGGCGAAATCGACGGCGCCTACAGCAGCGATTTCAGCGCAGCGCTGAGCCGTTATCAGATTCGCAACGGGTTGCCAATCACGGGACAGCTTGATGCTGAAACAAGTAAGACGCTCGGCGCGAAGCCCGCGGTTCGCCCGAGCACAACCGCTACCGAGCAGAGTTCCGAGACGTGGCGCGGGTTGCGAAAGCGCGAGCGGCGACCATCGACGAGTGCACGGCGGTCAGGGGCCGCCGCTACAGAGCCCCGAGAGACGTCATCACCTATGGATAACGAGACGCCGCCAACTAGCACTGACACGCCGATACAAACAACGCCCGTGGAAGCGCGAAGCTCAGCAGAGAGCACGCAACCGGCGTCAGCGCCGCCGGCTACAGGTTCGGCCGATGAGTTCAGCACGGACCGTCTGCGTGATTATGTGGCGGCGTTTGTCCTGGCCGGACTTGATAAGAGCGTCGGCGCTGAAGCTGAGTTTTTTGCCGATCACGTCGATTACTACGACCAAGGGGTGATGGATCGTGAAAAGATTCAGCAGGACTTAAAACGCTACGACGAGCGATGGCCGGAGCGGCACTTTTGGGTCGCAGGAAAGATTAACGTCGAACCGCAAAGTGAGAACCGGGTGCGGGTGACGTTTCCGCTGGGATTCAAATTGCGCAATGGCAACAAGCAGTCATCTGGCAAAGTGGACAAAACGCTCGTGTTGGAACCTGCCGGCGACGATCTGCAAATCGTCGCGGTAAACGAACACAAAGCCGGTTAGGAAGAATTGATCAGAAAGCCAGAAAAGCGGGAAAATAATTCTGTTCAATCGGGGAGAAGGGGGATTTGTGATCAACAAAAACGTCAGATGTGTCTGCCACGGATTTACACGGATTGTAATTTCTGTGTTGAAACCCACTCGCGCGGCGCTACCTCGCGACTTTACCTTCCATTTCGGAAATCCATCTCCTCGATTGAATCTCGCTCGCTTTCCGGTTCCCTCGTCGCTACCTCGCGACTTTGTCTTCTATCTCGGAGATCCCTCTCCTCTATTCCTGGGTTCCTGATTTAATTTCCGTCCACAGACTAAGATTTCCTAAATTGAAACTCACTCGCTCCCCAGCTCGCTCGTCGCTACCTCGCGACTTTACCTTCTATCTCGGAAATCCCGTTCCTCGATTCCTGCTTTCCTGATTAACTTACTTTTCTCCTAGTCGTTAATTCTCTCCAAGCGAGTCTGTGACCTGCTTCCTGATCCATCATTCCTGGTCTCCTGGTTTCCAGATTCATCCTTGTTGGCAGATAAAAGCTCCTCGTTTCCTAATTCATTCAACAGAATCGCCGTTGCGCGTGGCGAGCGAGGCGCAGGCGCACTCCAACGGAGTACACCAGATAGTAGCCAATCAATCCGGCCGCGACTGCCAGCGAAAGCTGAGTCCCAGAGGCGGTGATCAGCCAATGCTGATCGCCAGGAGCATTGCTGCCGGAGTGCGTGGCGCGCCACCAGCCGTAGACGAAACGTGCGGCGATCGCCAACGTGACGAGAAGTGCGAGCCAGCGGCTCGGAGTGTAGAAGAGCCCTTCCGGTTGGCTTTCCCAACGCGTCATCGCCAGGCCGACCAAGCCGAGAATTCCTCCACAACCCATGCCAATCAGGCCGAATCGAAACGCTGAGTCGACCCAGAAGGAGAGCAAAAATGTGAATGAGAGAAAGAACACAGCCGAGAAGCTGGTCATCCACACGTTCAGACTCGCCACCCAGCGCCGTGCTTGTCGTCGAGAAGTTCCGGCGCGATAGCGCAAAGCAAGGGACAGGAGGACCACGCCGGCAAAGGCGAGGACAACAAAAAGCAGCAGCGCAAAAACAATAATCGGCACTCGTGATAACGGTAAGAAGGAAGAAGGAAAAAGTAAGAAGGATTCCCGGATCTGATGCGTCTGCGCGCGATTCGACCGGCGAACGCATTATATGGAAACGATTGCATCAAAAGATCCGCGCGCGCATACCGCGAATGTTCGAAAGGAATTTCGGGAACTGATCGAACATCTGCGCGACGACATTAGCAAAATAGATGAGCCCAAAGCGCAGGCGCTCTTCGAAACGACTGCGGAAGTGATTAGCGGCTTGGATACCGCATTCAAACACTACGAAGAGAAGAGCGAGAAGGCTTGGAAATAGGAGTGGCGGAAGGTAAAAAGTAAACGCGCGCACGCCCGCAAGCGCGCTCACGCGCTCGGCCAGCAATTCAACCAAAGCGGCTGACACAGCCGCCAGTACAGCGCAGAAGAATTGATCCATCGTAAGCGGCTTACGATGGATAGAAAATCAAGTTCGTTTCGCCAAGCTGCTCCTTCGGCTTCGCTCAGGACAGGCTCCGCCAAGTCGCCGCGGCGATTGCTTCCCAGCATCCGCAATTTGCACGCGGTATTTTTTGCGCGTGTATAGATGGACATGCTTGAGCCGTCTGCCGACGAGATACGTGATTGGGGAAATTCGGTCACTCAATTCATGATCGAATATCTCGGCGGGCTTCGCGATCACCCGGTCTATCGTCACACTTCTTCACGCGAGATTCGAAGCGGGCTCGACTCAAAGCTTCCGATCAAAGGAACTGATTTTGCTACGCTGCTGAAAGTTTTTCGCGACACGATCGTTCCTTTTAGCCGTCAGAACGCGCATCCCCGGATGTTTGGCTATGTGCAATCGCCTGGGATTCCAATCGGCGCGTTCGCCGATTTGCTTGCTTCGACGTTGAACGCCAATCTCACCATCTGGCGTTCGGCGCCGGCGCCGGTGGAACTCGAGCGCCTGACGATCGATTGGATCCGTCAAATTCTGGGATTCAATCCTGAAGCCGGCGGCCTTTTTGTCAGCGGCGGATCGATGGCCAATCTCGCGGCCCTGGCCGCGGCGCGCCAGACGAAATACGACTCGTTAGGCCGCCTGCGCATGTATGCATCGAGCGCGACGCATTTCTCCATCACCAAGGCAGCGGCGCTTCTGGGAATTGGCCGGGAGAACCTGCGGCACGTCGCAATCGACGAACGCCTTAGAATGCGGGTAGACGATCTTGTTGCAAAATCACTGCTGCTCTGGAGGTCGGCTATGTTCCATTCTGCATCGTCGGTAATGCAGGAACCGTGGATACCGGCGCGGTCGACCCCTTACGCGAGATTCGAGAAGTTGCGAACCGGTTCCAGCTCTGGATGCATGTTGATGGAAGTTACGGTGCGTTCGCTATTCTCGCCCAATCGGCGAGAAAATTATTCGCAGGTATGGAGCAGGCGGATTCCATCGCGCTGGATCCTCACAAATGGCTTTATCTGCCGGTGGATGTTGGCTGCGTGATTTACCGCAACCAAGAGACCGCCCGGGCCACTTTTGCTCATGAGGCGGAGTACACCCGGATGTTTGGTGAGGAGGCAGAGGAAGCGTTTGTATGTTGGGACTACGGGCCGGAACTGTCCCGGCGTTTCCGCGCGCTCAAAGTGTGGATGCTGTTGAAAGCAGTGGGTCTCGATCGGTTGAGCGACGCGATCGAAAGCAATCTTGCGTGTGCGCGGCATCTCGAATCGATGGTGCGAGCCAGCGATGACTTTGAGATGGTCGCGCCGGTCGAGCTATCGATTTTTTGTTTTCGTCACGTGCCGGCGCAGCTCAAAAATCAACCGCCTGAAGCAATCGATGCCTTCAATGAACGTCTGCTAGTCGCTCTGCAACGGGACGGAAGTTCGTATCTCTCCAATGCGACGCTCGGCGGCCGCTTCGCTTTGAGTGGCTGCGTGTTGAACTATCGGACGACTTTGCGCGACATGGAAACCCTGCTCGACGATTTGCGGCGCGTGGGAAAATCGTTTCCGACTTCCGTCTAGGAAATGAAGAAGCGATTCGGCGTCTTCGCTCAGTAAAACAGGAACACAGGAATTGGTGTGAAGGAGTTTGTGCCAAACACCTGGCGTCTCGCAGAGACGCCCTACAGTTTCTACAACAGCAACAAAGCAATCAAGGACGGGAATCGTCTTTAGGCGCGGTCGCGACGGGTTCGTCTTCGCGATCCGGCTGTGAAGTTTCAACTTTTGCTTTGTCGGCGGGCCGGTAATTCTCAACCGGGCGTGCAGTTTCAGTTTTGAGACGGGGTTCTGCGGGTGTTTCCGATCGAGTCTGTGCTGGCATGTCTGTTCGCCGAGTCCAAATGCTGGGTCTTGTGGATTCCGCCGAAGCGCGCTCTTCCCAGCTGTGCGAATCGGCTTCGTCTGTCTTCGCTGTCGACGGTTTCTTATCGCCTTCTTGCGCGCCGGGCTCTCCTTCGATCAACGCGTCATCTGGTACGACGATCAACTCCGTGCCCACGTGGAGATCGGCTTCGGCGCGCACGTAGCCGTGAACCCGCGAACGTTGCGGATTGAAGATGTTCTCCAACTTGCTGCGGACGCCTTCGCCGACGACAAAGCCGACAATTGTCCCATCTGCGCGATTGATAAGCACATCGTCGATTATGCCGAGCAGTCGTCCGCTTTGCGTGACCATCTTGTGACCGATGATGTCAGACATGCGTGGCAGGTTATCGAGTTCAGCCAGTTCTCGGATCGCAGATCCACGCACAGTCATTGCATCAGGCCCGATCGAATGCACAGCGGATGCGGGAATCATCCGGCGCTTTCCTGCGGTTCGGACAATCGTTTCGCCATGCACGACGACAAAACCAGCCACGCGCTCGCCGTCACGTTGCACGATGATTTCCTTAATTTTCCCGAGCCGCTCCGCGGCTTCTATGTCAATGACAGCACGTCCGACTAATTGACTTCCTTTGATCATTTCGCCTCCCCGTTTTGTGGTTCCCAGCGCAACCCTTATAGACGATTCGCAATTGCTGGCGCGTTTGCGTTCATCGAAGTAACGGATTTGTCCTCAGAACGTTGGGACTGTTTCTAGTGTGCGGCGTCTGGCACAGACGCCCTACAATCATCGCGTGCGCCAGTGGCGAAGAACGCGGTGGCGCGGAGTAGCGGTGGCGTGGTCGGCGGTCGTCGCGATTAGGCGTCGACGCCGCAAATGTGTGAGTGCCGCGTGGACGGCGCTTTTGGAGAGTCCTGTTGCGTCCGCGATGGTGCGCACACTGGCGCTAATGTGGCGCCATTTATTTCGTGCGGCTTGGCCGTAAAGATGCAGGTAAACCATAAACGCGGCAGGCTTTTGATCGTGCCCGATCAAATCACGCATCAGCACATCCAGCACGTAATCGTCAATCGGAACGGAGCGTTTGAAACGAGGATTTCGAGGTGACAAGTGATGAGCGACCAGTGAGGAGAGCAGATTAAGGGCTATTCGTTTAAACGGACAGCAGTTTCTGCCCTAAAAGTGCGATCCATTGTGGACGACTCGCGGAGAATCCAATTAGTTTCAACGCATCATGATCAAGCAAATCAAATTCGTCAGCATCCCCGTGGCCGACCAAAACCGCGCGCTCGATTTTTACACAGACAAGCTCGGGTTCACGATTATCACCGATCAACCGTTCGATGAGAAGCAGCGCTGGATCGAGTTACGAATTCCGAAAGCGGAAACACGCCTGGTGTTGTTTACGCCGGAGGGAGAGGAAAAACGGATCGGCTCGTTCATGAACATGTCGTACGCGTGCGACGACATCGATAAGACATACGAGGAATTGAAAAAGCGCGGTGTCGAGTTCGAAGGTCCGCCACAGAAACAGCCGTGGGGCACTTACGCGATGTTCAAGGATAGCGAAGGAAACAAGTTCGTTCTTTCGTCTGATTGAAGACACCGGTGGCGTCTCATGCAGCGTTACGGTTTTCGGCGGTCGGAGACCGTCGGTACAAAAAGATTTGCGGCTGACACAGCCGCCTCTACAGCAAAGTCGGCGCGCCCGGCGGTCGCGCCCTACCAGTAATTGGCACGCGCTATTTTTTGCCTGCGCGTGTGTAGGCGATTTCCATGGTTTTCTTTTCCTGGCCGCCATGGGTTTCGTACCACTCCATCATCATGTGATCTTTGTCGGTCATCTTTAGCAGTTCGCGAACTGGCGTTTTCATTCCCGGCATCATTTCCATTTCGCTGGTGAAAGTGAACGTCTTCGTTGCCGGATCGTATGTGCCCTCGGAGTACTGAATGCCGGTGCCCATGTTGTCGATCCACGAGCTGACGAATTTTTTCTTCACGTTGTCATACCCCTCGAGCGCCATGCCTTTGAATTGCATATCTTTCATTTTGCCGTCTTCACCGGGCATCTGCAGTTTGCCGGTCACATCCATCGTGAAGTAGCGGCCGCCCATTGTGCTCTTTCGAGTTGCGGTGCCTTTGGATTCCTGCGGCTTGGCGTTCGGGTCGGGGTTCATCCACATCTTGATGGTGTAATTCCAGCTGCCGTTCATGTCCGCGAGCAGCTTGTGATTTTCATTGAGCTTCGACATCTCCATCATCTGCTTCATCATCTCCTGCGGATTCGGCTGGCCGCTTGGAGCACTCACAGCGGCGGCCGGCGAAGTGGCCACAGCCGGTGATGCTCCGGGGCTTTGGGCAAATGACGGAAGCGCGATCAATGTCGCGAACAGAATTGTGATTAAGGAAATAAATGTTTTCATGGCCGGATTCTGCCAGTCACGTGCGATGTGTGACAAGCGGCAATTAATTTCGGATACAAAAAATCTGACGACGCCCTGAGTGCTCGGCGTAAAGTTCGAAGATGAAACGAGAGAATCCGACAATTGAAATTTGTCCCGGCATCGCGCGCCGGACGGTCGCAAACGGCGAGACGATGTATCAGATGGTCGCCACCCTGACGGCCGGGAGTCGCATGCCTGAGCACCGACACGAGCAGGAGCAGATTGTTCACATTCTCGAAGGTCAAATGCGGCTCATCGTTGATGGCGTGCCGCATGAGCTTTCAACCGGCGATTCGTTCTATCTCGCGAGCAATGTTCCCCATGGGGTGGAAGTGATTTTGCCAACCCGCGTGCTCGATACCTTTAGCCCGCCGCGCGATGATTATCTGGCGATCGACGAAAAAGTTCGCCACGGTGCGTTGTAACTGCTCGATCGGAGTTAGCACACACGCGCGGTTTTCGTACGCTTAACGCTAATAATCCGCATCCTCGAACTGGAACGATCCAGTCGTTTGTCTGGATCCAAGCCCGCGACGAATATCCAGATTGATGCGTGCGGTTGTCATCACATCTCATGGCGGGGTCGAAGGAATCGGTGTGCTGGAGGTCGAGTCCCCACCGTCGCCAGTGGCTGACCGCGTTCGTGTCCGTGTGCACGCGGCGGGACTGAACCGCGCCGATATTTTGCAACGGCGCGGACATTATTCCGCGCCTCCGGGTTATCCTACGAACATCCCCGGTTTGGAGTTCGCCGGCGAAGTTGAATCGATTGGCGAAGCGGTTCGCAGTTGGAAAGTCGGCGAT
>Ga0137418_10005701_pt1 | contig 11422 bp, 9 predicted proteins | sample CZODoug3_1_2_16f_FD_122242 | JGI IMG/M metagenome (GOLD analysis project Ga0137418, IMG submission 122242) | Vadose zone soil fungal communities from Angelo Coast Range Reserve, California, USA - CZODoug3_1_2_16fungal (Hybrid Assembly) | ecosystem: Environmental > Terrestrial > Soil > Vadose... | reverse complement strand
CGAAGGCAAGCCCGAAGTTTGCATTCTCGACATTCAGATGCCCAAGCTTTCCGGCGTGAAGGCCGCACGTGCAATCTGGCGCGTCTTTCCGACCGCGCGCATAATTTTCTGGACCCAGTTTCCGCACGAGATCTACATCAACGAAATTCGCAAGATTGTGAAGTCAGTCGATCCGCCACCCGCTTACGGCTTCATCCATAAAAACAATCCTGAATCGCGTTTCCTGCGCTTCGTCGCCGCCGTGCTTGAAGATGGCGCCGACATGATCGATCCCGCTTTCAAAGACTCCTTCAAACGGCCGTTGCTGACGGAGTTTGAATCGGAGGCGCTCTACTACCTGGCGCTGGGCCTTTCCAACTGGGCCATCGCGCGCAAATGTTCACTAAGCCTGCGTGGCGTCGAAAGCCGGCTTGCCACTCTCTATGAAAAGCTTTTCATGTCGCTTGCTGAAGGCACCGAGCACGAGGCTTATGAAAAGCTTGCCTACAACGTGCGCACGCGCGCTTTCTTTGAAGCTTTGCGGCGCGGCTTGCTGAATAACGATGAACTGGAAAAAGCTGCCGAAGACTTAGAAGCCTGGATCGAGCGCGATCAGAAGAAGTTTATTGAAGAGCAGAAGCGAGAAGAGGCAAAGACGCGAAAACGTTAATGTTTGCATTCAAATTTGCTCGCGGCTCTGCCGCCGCACAGTGCGGTGAGGCTCGGCCTCACCGTCATAGCTATAAAAGAATGAGGCTGCGCCTCAACGGGTCGAGGCGCAGCCTCGACGAAAACAATCAAAATCTAATCGTCTCGGAAAGGCATAGCCATTCCGCACTGTGCGGCGGCAAAGCCGCAAGCGGAGCCCCAGCCGCATTCTGGTCCGTTGCTTTTTGCGTGCTGCTTTCTGCCTTCTGCCTTCTGCCTACTGCATTCACGCCCTCCCTGACGGTCCGGCTACTGCCCAGCGCGTTCTCCCAGCACGAAATGCCACAACCGACGGGTCAACCAACTCCATCGCCATCGCCATCTCCATCGCCATTGCCTTCGCCCTCACCGACGCCACTGACGGGTCTGCATCAATGGGGCGCAGTGACTTTGTTTCACGGTTTGCCGTCGGATCGCGTGCGCGCGATTGCACAGGGCCAGGACGGCATGATGTGGTTTGGCACTGAAGCCGGTTTGGCAAGATTCGATGGCCGTCGCATGCAAACGATCAACGACGCGCAAATGCCGCAAGGTCGAGTGCTGTCTCTGTTGACTGACGCCAGCGGAGCGCTCTGGGTGGGGACCGATAGCGGCGCGGCGCGGATTGTGAGCGGCAGAGTGGAAGCGGTGAAAGATCTGCAAGGCCAAACCATCAACGCGATCATCGAGCCGGACAGTGGGCGGCTGCTGATGGCCAGCGAACAGGGCATGGTCTATGAATGTCGCGCCAATGCCGGCGCGATCCAGGTGAAGCAACTTCTGGCCAAGCCGCTCGAGGGTGCCGCCAGAGATAATCCCGGCGCGTTGCCGCTCACGAGTCTCACGGTCGCCAATAACAAACTGTTGGCCGGTTCGCTTAGCCGTGGGTTGCTGGCGATTGAAAACAACTCGGCAAGAGAGATGCAAGCGCGGCGGCCGGCTTTTTTTGTACGCGCGCTGGCGACCGATGCGCGCGGCCAGTTGTGGGTAGGAACTAAAGGCCGGAAAGACCAACCGGCATTGCATTCGGCCAATGACTTTTCCGAGACCGCAAGCGCCGGCACAGTCACCGGAACGGTGATGGCGTTGCGCCCGGGCCACGCTGATGACATGTGGGTGGGCACCGATGGGCGCGGCGTCTTCCACTTTCCTGCTTCCCGAAAAAGTGTGAACCTCACCTTTGACGGTACGGAGGGCGGACTGCGCTCTGATCACATCTTTGCGATCTTTGTCGATCGTGAAGACGTGGTTTGGTTTGGCACCGATCGCGGTGTTAGCCGCTATGATCCCAACTCTCCGCGCGTGGAAAATGTCGGCGACAACGCGGAAAGCGATTTTGTGCGTACGCTGTACCAGGCGTCGAACGGCCAGGTGCTGGCGGGCACAAACCGGGGGCTGTTTGTTTACGATGCAAAAGCCGCGCGTTGGAATTCAGTTAGCGAACTCTCGCGCAACATTATCTATTGCGTCGCTGAAGACGACACTGGAAGACTGCTAATTGGTTCGGCTGCGGGATTCTATGTCGGCCCAAAACTGACGCGTGAGATGCAACTTGAATCGCAAACGTTCACGCGCATAGAAGCTGGTTCCGGAGCGGCGGACGCGGTTGGCAGCATTCGCGCTATCGCGCGCTTTCGTGGCGCTACCTATCTCGCCAGCTATGGCCGCGGCCTGGAACGTTTTGCCGACAACCGCGTGATGAATGTCTGGCCCAACGATGCCAATACCAGCCGTGAAATCATTAGTCTCTTCGCCGACGGTGACGTCAGGTTATTGCTGGGCACAAACAAAGACGGCGTGCTTAGTTTCGATGGCGCACAGGCGAGCAACAAGGCTGAGTTTGCAAAACTAAACAACAGCACGGTGCGCTCGATAACTCAAACTGCGGCGCAGTCACTTTGGTTTGCTACCAGTCGCGGGGTGTTTCTTTGTCGCGCTGGCAACGATTGCGTTGCTGCGGCGGCAGGCTATGAAGCTCGTTTCCTGCTAAACGGCTCAGACGAGAAAAAGAATGAGGTGTGGTGCGCTACGACTGCCAGTGGCCTGCTGAAAATCGCACTCGACGAGCGACTCAGCGTGCCGCTTGTTTCACAAGTTGATGCTGAACAAGGGTTGCCTTCGCAGAATGCGTTTGCCGTGCTTTCGCAAAAGGGAGCGGATGGACGCAGCTTGTTATTGGTGGGGACCAGCCGTGGCATCGCTCGTTTCGCGCCGGACGCTTTCGCGCCCACCGTCTACGCCGCGCGCGTGATCAGCAAACGGATCCATTCGCCGGCTGAATTACAATCAGGCATTTATCTCGAATACCCGCAGAATGGTTTGTTGCTCGACGTGGCGGCCATCAGCAGCCGCACTTTTCCTGAACAGTTTCAATACGCGTTCACAATGTCGAATGCTAAAGGCGAACTGATAAAGCAAAAGGTTTCGCATGAATCGCAATTTGCGATGGAGAGTCTGTCGCCGGGCAAATATCGCGTTACCGCGCGCGCCTTCAGCCGCGATCTCGTCTCGTCTGAGCCGCTGTCGTTTGAGTTGACGATTGCGAGAGCGCCGTTCCCGTGGACCTCGACGGCGCTCGCAATCCTGTTGACGCTGGCGTTGCTGGCCTTGTTTTGGGCCATTGAAGAACGGCGTCGCATCGCCAGAACCAGCGCGGCGCTGACGAGCGCGAATCGCGAACTCGCCGACGCCCGTCTGAATCTTGCCAATGAAGCCGAACGCGAGCGCCGGCGTATCGCGCGCGATCTTCACGATCAAACCCTTGCCGACCTGCGCCACCTGTTGCTACTGACCGATCAACCAGCAACCACCGCCGGCGGACAAGGTTCCGCCCTGAATGCAACCGGCTTACGCAATGAGATCGAATCAATCTCGCAGGAAGTGCGGCGGATTTGTGAAGACCTCAGTCCGTCGGTGCTGCAAAACGTTGGCTTCGCGGCGGCGCTCGAGTTTGCACTTTCCCATGCGGTGCAAGATGCGCCGGCGGAGCGAAAGTTTGAATACGAATTTGTTTGTGATGATTCGCTTGAAGAGCGAGTGCTATTGACGCCGAATGTGCAGATGCAAGTCTATCGCATCGTCCAGGAAGCTTTGAACAACATTTGCCGTCACTCCGATGCAAGCCATGTGAAAATGCATGTCGGTGTTACGGCAACCAACGGCTTCGAATTAACAATTACCGACGATGGTCGCGAGTTTGATCCCGCGCAGGAAGGAAGAAAGGAAGGCCGTGGGCTGGCAAATATGCGCGCGCGGGCGAGCTTGATCGATGCGGAAATTAATTGGAACAGGCAAGACGGAGGCGGGACGACGTTTACTTTGCAACTTAGAAGAGCGGGGGCATGCCGCCCTTCCTGATTCCCAACAAATGAGTAATGAATAATGGAAAAAGGGATTGAACCAAAGATTTTCCATATATCATTTCTAATTCGCGAATTCAATTTGGAAGTGCAACCATTGCAGAACCGCGAGCGGTAGCGACCGGATGCTAGCATTCAATGTTCAAGGGCGCTCGAATGATCTATTTCATCTTCAAAGGTAGCATCCGGTCGCATCCACCACCCCAAGCGGGCAGCCCGCTTGGAGACCCCGGTCCGCTCGCGGTTCTGCATTGAGCGCGTTCTTGTTTTGTTGCCAGCATCAATCTTCGGTGCGCGATTGTTGTTGAACTAAAACCGGTTGCACTTCCAAATTGAATTCGCGTCGCGTTTTGCCAGTTGTTACGTTCCAAATGAGAGCTCAACGAAGGTGAGCTTGGGCCCCCGCTGGCTTTGACTTGGATCAACCGAAAATGGATAAAGCCCTTCTTACTCTTAGTCCGGAAGTTGAATCGGCCGTTTTAGCAAACAAACCAACCGTGGCGCTTGAATCGACGGTCACCGCCCATGGGTTGCCGCGGCCGCAAAATCTCGCGACGGCGCAACGGCTTGAAGAGATCGTTCGTGCGGGAAGTGGTGTGCCGGCGACGATTGCGATCCTTAAGGGCGAACTCTGTGTTGGACTAACAGCAGAGCAAGTTCGATTCATAGCTGAAGACAACGATATCAAGAAAGTCAGCATACGCGATCTGCCGATCGCAGTTGCACAGAAGTGGAATGGCGCGACAACGGTGGCAACCAGCAGTTGGATCGCTAAACGCGCCGGCATAAAAGTGTTTGCGACCGGCGGTATTGGCGGCGTGCATCGCGGTTCGCTGCCGGATATTTCCGCCGACCTCCCCGCGCTTGCTGCCACGCCGATCATCGTGGTTTGCTCTGGCGCGAAAATCGTTCTCGACCTGGCCGCCACGCGAGAATGGCTGGAAACTCACGGCATCACTGTGGTTGGTTACGGCTGCGACGAAATGCCCGCCTTCTATTCGCCGCGCAGCGGCCTGCCGGTTGATATTTCAGTGAACAATCCTTTCGAAGTAGCAAAACTTTTTCGCGCTCAGGAAGATTTGAAACTGGACCGCGCGCTGTTGGTAACGGTTCCGGTGCCGGCAGAATTCGCAGTGCCTGCTAATGATCTAAAGAGAACGCTTGATGCGGCGTTGAAACAAGCGGAAGAGCAAAACATTTCGGGACGAGAGCTAACGCCATTTCTGTTGTCCCACATGGCGGAGACCAGCGCCGGCAGTACACTGAGTGCCAACATCGCTCTACTCGAAAACAACGCACGCGTGGCTGCCGAGATTGCCAATGCGCTTGCAGAGTCGTAACCCGAACCGCTTAAAGGAGGAAAAATTAACTGCTCAGCGCCGCGTGTGTTACTCTATGCGCCCAATATATTCGCAGCGGGAGGAATTATGGCGGACGAAAAAGAGAACAAATGCAAGAACCCGGTCTGTACGTGTCCACCTCAGCCAGACGGCAAGTATTGCAGCGCGTCATGCGAAGGCGCCGGCGAGACTTTGGAACTTGATTGCGATTGTGGACATCCGGAGTGTGCCGGAAACTTCTAATTTTTCAGAATTAGCACAATGTCATTTCTGATGCTTTGCGATGAGAATCGCCAGGCGATTTGCTGCAAGCGGATCAAGCTGGAGCAGTTTTTCTTTCTGCTCCAGCGCCCTCTCTGTGTTGCCCAGAACTAAATAACTAATACCGAGATTGTAGTAGAAGGCGGGGCTGTCGGGGCTCAGGCTGATCGCTTTTTCGTGAAGCGGAATCGCTTCACGTGCTCGGCCCGACTTTGCCAGCGTGACCGCCATACCATCGTAACCAAGTGCATAATTAGGATGGTCGCGATTTAAAACCTTGTAAACAAACTCGGCATATTTCAATTGGTCCATCTGGCCATAGGCAAGGCCCATATTGAATTGCGCAATTAGCAGATTGTGATCGAGCGCAATGGCCCGCTGAAAAGCTGCGACAGCCTGGCTGTACTTTTTCAAAGATGCGAGCGCTTCCCCGAGGTTGTTGTTAGCTTCAGCAGAATTCGGTTCGAGGAGGATGGATTTCTGAAAAGCATTCGCCGCCTCATCGTACTTTTTGAACTGAAGATAGATGGTGCCGGCGTTGAAGTAGGCCAACGCCGCATTTTTCGGCGACTCTTTGCTTAATGCCACCACCTTGCGATAGGCGAGGATTGCTTCATCGTAGTGGCCCTCTTCCTGCGCGGTCGTTGCGATACTCATTAACCGCTCAACTTCGTTTGCGGAAGCGCTTTGCTTCTGGGCGTCTACTCCCGCGACGACCACCAGAATAAAGATGAGTGCAAGCAACCGAGCCAGGGCGACTCTCATGTAACCATTAGAATCTTTGGAACGTGCAACCATTCGCTGAACCATCCGCAAATCTTGTTGTATTGACTAAATAAACAACCAAACACCCCAAATGTTTTCTGCTTCTCCTTCTATTCCGCCATAAGCGGCTATGCCCAAAAGTAATAGCCGGCGCCATTTCGGGTTTGCCACACGGTTTCACTTTGGGCAAAGTCGTGTTTGCCACCGCATTCTCAATCAGCCCCCGGCGAGTTTCAGAAACTGCGCCGCCAAACGAGGGCCGGTTCCCTCGTCTTCGTGTTTGAAGAACACAAAGGTCTCGTTCCAATTCTGATCCCGGACCCGCTTGAGCCAATCTTGCAAATGCTCTTCTGAATACAGAACGCGCCGCAGTCGGAGGTAACCCCAATCCGCCGTCTTGTCGATATGCGTTGCCGGCAAATCGTCGGTGTCGGAAACGCAAAGCGCGCAATTCCTCGCTCGCAACATCTCGAGCACGTCGTCGTCAAACCAGGTCGGATGACGAAACTCGAAAGCGGTGCGCAGTTGAGTGGGTAGTTCCCTCAGAAACGTTTCCAGTCGCGACAGATCCTTTTTCATGTTTGGCGGCAGTTGGAAAAGTACTACACCAAGCTGGTCTTCGAGTGTGGCGGCAATGTCCAGGAAATACTTTGCGTCCTCGCTCACTTCTTTCAATCGTTTGAAATGTGTGATGCGTTGCGGCGCCTTGAGCGAGAAACGAAAAGTTTTCGGCACCTGCTCTTTCCAGTTTTCGAGTGTGCTTTTTTGCGGCAAGCGGTAAAAGGTAGCGTTTATCTCAACCGTGCTCAAGCGCTCAGAATAGAAGCGCAGCATGTCCTTCGCCGGAATTTTCTCGGGATAGAAACTTCCCTTCCACTCTTTGTAGCTGTAACCGCTGGTGCCGACGTGGAGATTCATAGCTAGAAACGCGCAGTCACGTTGAAAAGCTTCATTGCAATCTTTTTTCTTGTATCCGCATCAGTTAAGTGAGCTTTGCTGTCATAGTGCTAGGAACCCGTTGTCGCGTCAAGCGCTTCTGTGGTACACAAGCGGCACAGAACTGAAGCCATATTGATTTCCGCGAGCCGAGCAAGGTCTATGTCCACAGTCACAAACATCGAATCTCTGCAACAGGAGGATCGAGTCTTTCCGCCGCCCCCCGCTTTCTCCGAAAAGGCCCACATCAAATCGATGGCGGACCTGGAAAAGTTGCGGACTGAAGCCAGCGCGGACCCGGAAGGCTTCTGGGCACGCATGGCCAAAGAACTTCATTGGTTTAAGAAGTGGGACACGGTGCTGAAGTGGCAGCCACCGCACGCCGAATGGTTCGTCGGCGGGCGCATCAACATTTCTTACAATTGCCTCGATCGCCATCTGCAAACCTGGCGGCGCAACAAAGCCGCGTTGATTTGGGAAGGTGAACCGGGCGATGGCCGCACCTTAACTTACCAACAGCTTCATACCGAAGTTTGCAAATTCGCAAACGTTCTCAAAAGTTCAGGAGTTGAAAAAGGCGATCGCGTCGCGCTGTACATGCCGTTGATTCCGGAGCTGGCTATTTCGATGCTGGCCTGCGCGCGCCTTGGTGCAACCCACTCGGTCATCTTCGGTGGTTTCTCGAGCGCTGCCTTGATCGACCGCATCAACGACGCCAGTTGCAAACTTGTAGTAACTGCAGATGGCGGCTGGCGGCGCGGTAAAGAAGTGAAACTTAAACCCGCTGTCGATGAAGCGCTGAAACAAACTCCTTCGGTTAAAAGCTGTATTGTCGTGCGCCGCACCGGCGAGCCCATTCACATGGAACCGGGCCGCGACCATTGGTGGCATGAGCAGATGGCTAACGCAGATCTAGCGTGCGCGGCTGCCGAGTTGGACAGCGAGCATCCGCTCTACATTCTTTACACTTCCGGAACTACGGGAAAACCAAAAGGGATTTTGCATACGACCGCCGGTTACTTGTTGCAGGCTCACTTGACTACAAAGTGGATCTTTGATCTTAAGGATGAGGATATCTACTGGTGCACTGCCGATATTGGTTGGGTGACCGGTCACAGTTACGTTGTCTATGGACCACTCTCAAACGGCGCCACAGTGCTGATGTATGAAGGCGCGCCAAACCATCCCGAAGCCGATCGTTTTTGGGATATCATCGAACGTCACCGTGTGAACATTCTTTATACCGCGCCGACGGCAATTCGAGCGTTCATCAAGTGGGGCGAGCAGTGGCCGCTCAAACATGATCTGTCGAGCCTGCGTCTGTTGGGTACAGTGGGCGAGCCAATCAATCCTGAAGCGTGGATGTGGTATCACCAGGTCATCGGCAAGGGGCGCTGTCCGATCGTCGATACCTGGTGGCAAACAGAAACCGGCGCGGTCATGATTACACCGTTGCCGGGCGCGACGCCGACGAAACCCGGTTCCGCGACCAAACCGTTTCCCGGAATCGAAATGGCCGTGATGACCCGCGACGGTCAGGAGGTGGGCGCAAACGAGGGCGGCTATCTGGTAATCAAGCGTCCCTGGCCCTCGATGTTGCGGACGATCTGGGGCGATGACCAGCGCTATCGCGAGCAGTATTGGTCGCAGATTGAAAACATTTACTTTGCCGGCGATGGCGCCCGGCGCGATGAAGACGGCTACTTCTGGATCATGGGTCGCATCGATGACGTGATCAATGTCAGCGGTCATCGGCTGGGAACAGCGGAAGTGGAAAGCGCACTGGTCTCCCACGAAGCAGTTGCCGAAGCTGCCGTAGTCGCCCGCCCGGACGAATTGAAGGGCTCGGCAATCGTCGCTTTTGTAACCCTGGAAGGATCACACACGCCATCGGACAAATTAAACGCCGAGCTGCGCGCGCACGTGGCCAAAGAGATTGGCGCGCTCGCTCGACCGGATGACTTGCGCTTTACGGATGCTCTGCCAAAGACAAGATCCGGAAAGATCATGCGCCGTCTGTTGCGCGAGATCGCAACCAGCGGCTCTGTCGCCGGGGACGTTACCACGCTTGAAGATTTTTCGGTGCTCGAGAAACTAAGGACCGCGGAAGAGTAGGTTTTCAACCTGGGTTGTACTTGGTGTTTTGTACTTAGTTCTTTGTACCTGTCTGAGTTTTGAGTTTGACTACTGACTACTGTCTACTGAATTCCGAATTCCGCTTTTAGGGCTTTCTTCTGCCTAAGGAGTAGCAAATAATGTCTCGTCATATGGAACCAGATGTTCGTTCAGGGCCACGTTATCTAGTATCATTCGAAGTGCGCGCAGAGTGGGACGAGGCTGACGGTTCGCATGTAGTCGTTCAAGGCACTACCGAGAATGTCGGACCCGAAGGCACATTGGTCCATCTGCCGCGCCAGCTTCCGGAAGTCGGCAGTACGGTGCGCCTGGAAGTGCAAGGTGAAGATGGCCAGAAGTTACAAGTAATTGCTGAAGTGCTGCGTATCGAACGCAACCCGGGACATCCGCTGGCAGCGCTGCAGCTGCTCGGCGAGACAAACGAATGGAAGGGACTGATTTGGGAACCGGCCGCGCCGCGCGTATCTGCGCCGGCGCCGCCGGCTGAAGATGAGGACGAGGACGAAGAGGACGACGACTTCGCCAACTGAAGGGAGTTTCCCGATGAACACACCCGGCAGTAGTTTACCCAACCATGAACGACGAAAGTATCCACGCTATTACGTCAACACGCGGCTGACGCTGGCTATTGAAGATGAAAGCTTGCATGAATCGATTGGACTCGGTGAACCGGGTGACATCAGCCTGGGTGGCCTACGCGTCTGTAATCTACCCGCTTGTCCCAATGTTCGGGTAGGTGATCAGCTCGGGCTGTTGCTAATCAATCAGGAAGAAGCGCTTTCATTGAAAGGCGAGGTGGTCCATCACGCCACTCCGGACACGTTCGGCGTAGAATTTCGCAGCATCACACCGAACGATCAAAAGGCTGTGGGCACTATAATAGCCAGGCTCTACACCTAACCACTAAAAGAGTGCGCGAACAGGAAACCAAAGCAATTGCCGGAGTGGCCGCGAAAGTCGCTGCCGATGCATCGTGGCCGCAGACGCGCGTTGTTTTGCGAGTGATCTTTATCGTGCTCATTGTGGCCCTGCTGCTTTGGGTAATCGTCAAACTTACCGGCGTTATTCTGCTGCTGGTGCTGTCGATCTTCTTCGCTTACTTTGTTTCACCGTTAGTCGAGTTTCTGCGTCGTCCGCTTCGCGTCGCCGGACGCGAGCGCGCCATGCCGCGCGCACTGGCGATCACGCTTTCCTACCTCATCATTGTGGCAGTGATTGTTGTCGGGATATATCTGCTGGCGCCACGTTTGGGCAACCAGTTTCCTGAGTTTACTGAACAAGCGCGCGCTTACTGGACCGCGGTCGGCGCCAGAACACAGGGGTTCGTGGAATATTTTCGTTCCCATCGCATGCCGGGGCCGTTGGTTGACGCAATCAACGGCGCTATTCCCAGCGTGATCGAAAAAGTCAGTCTAACCGTGAGTGCGGTGCTGACGAGTATTGCCGGTTGGGTAATTTATATTCCCTGGCTCGTTCTTATTCCCATTTTAAGTTTCTTCTTTTTGAAGGACGCGGAAACCTTTCGCCGTTCAGCCTTGCAAATGCTGCCCAAGGGACGTTGGCGCTGGCGCGGTGACGAATTTTTCCAGGACATCAACAGCACCCTGGCGGCTTACATACGTGCGCAGCTCACTGCCTGCCTTTTTATTGGCGTGGTTTGCGCGCTTGGCTTCGCGTTGTTCGGTTTGCCCAGCCCGCTGGTGTTGGGAGTCATCGCCGGCGTCTGTGAATTCATCCCTTTGGTTGGTCCATTACTAGTCGCCATCATCGCAGCGCTGGCGGCTTTGATTCACGGTGGCATCTTTTTGGCTTTTCTGGTCCTGGTGTTTTTGGTGGTTTTGCGCGTGGCGCAGGACTATGTTGTCTATCCCCGTTTGATTGGCCAGGGAATTCATCTGCATCCGTTGGCGGTAATCATCGCGATACTTTCCGGCGCTGAGCTGGCCGGCGTTGCCGGAA
>Ga0137418_10005700_pt1 | contig 11423 bp, 6 predicted proteins | sample CZODoug3_1_2_16f_FD_122242 | JGI IMG/M metagenome (GOLD analysis project Ga0137418, IMG submission 122242) | Vadose zone soil fungal communities from Angelo Coast Range Reserve, California, USA - CZODoug3_1_2_16fungal (Hybrid Assembly) | ecosystem: Environmental > Terrestrial > Soil > Vadose... | reverse complement strand
GGCCTCTCCAGCCGCGACTTCAGTAGTGCGAATCGCATCGAGCAGTGACGTTTTTCCATGGTCCACGTGGCCCATCACCGTGACCACGGGCGCGCGCGGCAATTCGACGTCGTCTGCGTCCGTCGCTATCAGTTCTTCAAACTCTTCTTCCGCAACCATCTCTTCAAACGGCACAAACGTAACTTCGTAACCGAAGCGCTTGCCGAGATCGACAGCAACATCGTCGTTGAGAGGTTGATTGATGGTTGCAAAGACGCCGCGTTGCAGCAGGAGAGTCACTACGTCTTTTGGTTTGATTCCGAGTTTCTCTGCAAACTCTTTTACGGTTGTGCCTTCAACCAAGCGCACCGGTTTGATCTCGCCGGGAATAGCGTCCTCGAGCCGGCCGGCAATGCGGTCTTCAAGTGAGAGTGCTTTCGGCGGTGGAATGAAGTCGCCTTTATCAAAGCGACCGCCCTTTCCTTCCGCTTTGCGCCCGCCGCGAGCAGGTGCGCGACGAGAGCGCCGGCGACCGGCATCCGGCGGTGGAATATATGTAGTTTGCGGCGTCAGTGTTTCGCCCGGCGTGCCCATGCGTTCGGTTCGCGACAGCGGCGTGCGTTCTCTGACGCGCGTGCTACGTTCGCCTCGCTCGCGCGGCGTGACCGGCGGCGTCACCACTGGTGAAGGGGCGCGCTCGCCCGGGCGAATGCCGGCGTTCAATGCAGCGACCGTAGGACGAAGAACTCTTACCTGATGTGAAGGTGCAGGAGTAGCAGCAGCCGGTGTTGCCGAAGCAAGCTCGGAAGTTGCCGCTTCTGCGGCCGCGCCATTCGCACCCGGCATTTCACTCACTGTCTCGGTTTCGGCCGAAACGCCTGTCTCGGTTTCAGCGGGTAACGGCGCGCGCGCAGCCGGAGTCAGTTTCTTGACCAGCCTGGCAGGCGTTGCCGGCTTGGCAGCAGCCGGACTGGTCGTGATTGGTTGGACTTCTGGTTCAGGACTGGCGATGACAGTTTCCGCTTCCGCTGCAAGCGGTTCTTCGGAAACTTCCAGCGGCGTCTCCTCAACAGCGCGCTCGGCTTTCTTTACGACTCGCACACCACGCTTAACGACAGCTTCCTTCTTGGGGAAATATTTGTTTCGGATCTTCTCTGCCAACTCTTTCGAAACAGAGTTGGAGGGAACGCTGACGTCCACACCTTCGCGCCGCACCTCTTCAATAAGGCGCTTGGTGTCCAGCTTTAATTCTTTGGCGAGATCGTAAAGACGAATCTTAGAGGAAACGCTCATGCACTCCTTTTCAAACGCCGCTAAATCTTTCGGCGTCTGGCTTCGAACAGTGGTTAAAGAACTCTCGCTCTCAGACCACCCTTTGAAGCAATGTCAGTGCACTGCGCAATGGTAGCCGTGGAGCGAACAAAGCAACACGCTGGCAAAACCAGCGACTGTGCCGCTACTAATTTGCCGCATCTGAGGAAGCATCCTGCTTCTCTTCGTCAGTGCTCTCGCTCGATGCGGCATCTTCTGAAACAGCGGGAGCAGAGTTTTCAATTTCGTCAGCAAATAATTCCGAAGCAAGTTGCTCATCAATAAGCTCTTCGCTAACAAATTCGCTGACACTTTCCAATGCGGCCGCGCCGCTCGACGTAACCTCCGGCGACGGCGTTATCGTGTCGGGACGCAAATCGCGGCCCGGCTCCTGCAACACCAGCTCGTCCTCCGAGACTGCCTCGGCTTCAGTTAAGGCCACAGGATCAGCCGATTCCTGCGCGAGGATGTCGGCCTCAGCTCTGAAGGGAATTCCGTTTTCCACGGCCTCGTCGTAGCCCGCGGCAGTCATCTCCTGAGAGGGCTCGACGTCGCCAGCTTCAATGCTTTCGTCGAATTCGGCTGAGGCCGCATGTTGCTCGACGGTGTCGCCGCCTTCTTCACCGGTCTGCGCTTCGCCTTCCTGCAGGGATTTGTCGCGGATTGCGATTACGGCCTGCGCCGCGCTCAGAATGTTTTCCGCTTCATCCAAACTCACGTCAAGAAACTCGACGAGATCGTCGACCGAGGTCTTGGCCAGCGCGTCAATATCGTTGATGCCATGTTCAGCCAGCGCATCAGTTTGCTGTGCAGTAACGCCCTCGATCGCTGAAAGCGGGACCGACTCTCCGGAAGCAATTAGTGCTCCCATCTGTTCGGTGACTTCGCGCTTAATCTCTTCTTCACTGCGTATATCGATGTTCCAGCCGACAAGCTTCGTCGCCAGTCGAACGTTCTGGCCACGTTTGCCGATCGCCAGTGAAAGCTGATCTTCGTTGACGATCACTTCCATTTGCCTTTGTTCGATGTCGGTAATGCGGACCTGATTGACCTTGGCGGGTGATAAAGCATTCGCCGCAAATACCGAAGGTTCGTCAGACCACTCGATGATGTCAATTTTTTCCCCACGCAGCTCGCGAATGATCGCCTGCACGCGCGAACCCTTCATGCCCACGCACGCGCCGACCGGATCAACGTCGCGTTCGTTGGAAGTCACCGCAATCTTGGCGCGTTCGCCCGGTTCGCGAACCGCAGATTTGATCACAACAGTGCCGTCGTAAATTTCCGGCACTTCCATTTCAAACAATCGCAGCAGCAACTCCGGCGAGGTGCGCGAAACTTCTACTTGCGGCCCCTTTGATTCTTTGGAGACGTTGTTGATGACAATCCGGATGCGCTCACCCTGGTTCCACTGCTCGCCGCGCGACTGTTGCGAACGAGGCAGGATCGCCTCGAGGTTTCCCAGGTCAACAATGATATTGCCGCGCTCAAATCGCTTGACGTATCCGTTAACAAGGTCGCCAATCTTGTCGACATACTGCTCGTAAACATTGCTGCGAACTGCGTCCCTGACTTTTTGAAACAAGATTTGCTTGGCGGTCTGCGCGGCAATGCGTCCCAACTCCTCCATCGGCAGCGGCAAAAGCAAAGCATCGCCTAATTCGACTTCATCGCCCGCCAGCTCGCGTGCTTCGTTGATCGAAAGCTCGGTAGCAGCGTTCGCTACTTCATCGACTACTACTTTCGAAGCCGAAAGTTCGATGCCGGTCTCCGGGTTCCAATCGACCTGGATGTCTTCGCCGGAGCGAAACTGTTTCTTCGCTGCCGCGCGCACAGCTTCCTTCATTGCGTCGATGACCAGATCGCGCTCGATGCCCTGTTCCTGGCAAAGCGCCTCGATGTTTTGTGCGATGGATGAACTCATTGAGCTGTACTGTCTCCGCTGGCTCGGACGCTAAAGTCGTTGCGCCGTTTGAGCCTATTCAATTGTTATTCAGTTGTAAGTCGCACGCCTTTTAAATGCGCGCTTCCTTGTTATCGTGTCAATTCGCCTTGGCGCGGCGAAGTTCCTCTTCAAAGTCCATTTCCAGGTTGGCTTTAGAAATTGACTCGAATGGCACTATTACCCGGCCGCTGGTGCGATCCTCGATTGAGACGTCGTCGCCTTCGATACCCAGCAACCTGCCGCGAAAGTTTCTTTGTCCGCCAATTGGATTGCGCGTCTTGATCTTTACGATCTGGCCCGCAAAACGCTCGTAATCCTCGCTTTTATAGAGGCCCCGTTCCAGGCCTGGCGACGAAACTTCCAGGGTGTAGGAAGCATGAATAAAATCCTCGACGTCGAGAACAGTGCCGACGTGAAAACTCACTTCCGAACAATCTTCGTGAGTTACGCCGTTTGGCTTGTCAATAAAGATCCGCACAATGGGTTTGTTGTCAGGCCCGGCGACTTCGACGTGCACCAGCTCGACCCCGTGATCGATTGCCACTTGCCCGGCGATTGCCTGAACACGCTGTTCAACCGAACTTGCTCCCATTGTCAACCTCCAAAAAACCTGTCGCCCAAAATAAAAAGTGGGCGCGAACCCACCGGACGAGACCGCCGCGCTCCGAGCAAGCCGTGAATTATACGGAAAGGCAGGTGGGGAAGCAAGTTGACGATCTTTCGCAGGTCGCAGCGAAAACCGCCGTCAATTGAGTGCTTTCCACTATTCAAAAGCATTGAAAGCATTGAAAAGCACCTTGCTGTGTCGTAGTATTCGCCCGTACTGCAATCGATTCTTCGTTTAGGCTTCCTTGTGGCAATCCCGCCATCGGTATAAAGGCGACAAAACAACTGTTGGTTGTGCGATAAACACACCAATGATCGGGCAGACAGTTTCACATTACCGCATCCTTGAAGCCCTCGGTGAGGGAGGCATGGGGACTGTTTACCTGGCGGAAGATACACACCTCGGCCGCCGTGTTGCTATCAAATTTCCTTCAGTCAATTCCGACTCTCACGATTATCGCGCGCGCTTCCTGCGCGAAGCTCGCGCCGTTTCCGAACTTAGCCATCCCGGTATTGCAACGCTTTTTGATTACGGCGAAACGACTGAGGGCCGCCCATTTCTGGTGATGGAACTGGCGCGCGGCCGCTCGTTGAGCGAACTAATGCAGAAAGGCGAGCTCGATCTACCGCGCGCCGTTGCGATCGTCAGGGACGTGGCGCTGGCGCTGGTCGAAGCGCACGCGCGCGGCGTGGTCCATCGCGATATCAAGCCGTCAAACATAATGATTGACGATGGCGGCCAGGTTAAAGTGCTTGATTTCGGACTGGCGAAACAACTAACCAAAGATCACGTGCTGAGTTCCGAGCCGGAAGCGCAAACCCTTCTCTCAACAGAAACGCGCAGTGGTGTGGTGCTGGGAACTCCTGCTTACTTATCGCCGGAACAAGCAATTGGCGGCGCAGTTGACGGACGCAGCGACCTGTTTGCGCTTGGCACCCTGCTCTACGAAGCAATCACCGGTCGCACGCCATTCGCCGGTAACAGCTTCATCGAGATTGCGGCGAACGTACTTCACGTTCAACCGCCCGAGCCTTCAAAGATCAATCGCCATGTGCCGAAAGAGCTTGACTTCATTACTCTGAAGGCGCTGGCCAAGAAGCCAAACAAGCGTTACCAATCTGCGAAGGAATTGATTGCGGATCTCAACGCTGTCAAGGAACAGTTAGAGGAAGACTCAGGGCAGACACTCATCAAACGCAGCCCGTCTGCGTCAATCAGTGCGCACAGCAGGACGCTGAGCAACCTGTCGCAGATTCTGCAACGGCCGAGCATACCTATTTCTTATATTCTCGTTGGCGTAGTTGTTTTATTGATTGCCGGAGTAGTCGCTCTTCGCTACCTGCGCCCCTCGCCGCACACGCCGCCTGTCGAGGCGCAGCGTTGGTATGACATCGGGACCAGCGCGCTGCGAGATGGCGCCTACTATCAGGCGACCCAGGCGCTGGAACGGGCCATTGGCGCTGATGACGCATTTATGCTGGCTCATGCGCGACTGGCCGAAGCGTTGGTGGAACTGGATTATGTGGACCGCGCCAAAGACGAACTGTTGCGCGTAAGCAGCGTCGATCGTGCGAGGCTAGCCAGTCTTGATTCGCTTTATCTCGACGCGATTACAGCAACTGCCCGGCGCGATTTTGCAAGGTCGATCGATCTGTACAGCCGTATTGCAAAGCAGAGCGGTGACACCGAAAAGCCGTTCGTACTGCTCGATCTGGGTCGCGCTTATGAAAACAACAACGACGTTAAGGGAGCGATTCAAAGCTACACCGAAGCAAGCACGCGCAACCCGCAATACGCGACAGCGTACCTGCGTCTGGGCATAGTGTTCGGACAACAAGGCGATCTTGTAAAGGCTCTCTCAGCCTTTGAAACCGCTGAATCGATCTATCAGGCACTGGGCAACATCGAAGGCCGCACTGAGGTCGTTTTTCGGCGCGGCGCTTTATTAAACAAACGCAACAAGCTTGCCGAAGCTAAGACGCAATTGGAACAAGCACTGGCGCTGGCCAAAGCAAACGACAACAAATCGCAAATCATCAAGGTACTACTGCAACTATGCAGCGTTTCGTTCGATGCGGGCGAAACGGAGCGTTCCACTGGTTACGCTCGCGAGGCCGTCGACCTGGCGCAGAAGAGCGGCATGGAGAATTCGAGCTCACTGGCGTTAGTTGATCTGGGAAACTCATTTTTAATACGCGGCCAACCCAGTGAAGCGGAAAAATATCTTTCGCAAGCGCTTGATTCTGCGCAACGAGCCAAAGCTCGCCGCACCGAAGCGAAAGCGCGAGTCTCGCTGGCGAGTTTGCGTCAACAACAGAATAAACCGGATGAGGTGATTCAATTTGTCGAGCCGGCGCTCGCTTTCTACCAGCAGGGTGGCTACAGTTCCGAAACCTTTTCCTGTCTGGTACTAGTCGCGCGAGCAAACCTGCAAAAGGGTGACTACCCGGCAGCTCAAAAAGGCCACGAGCAATTGCTGCAACTCGCGCAGACTGCCAACGATCAGTCGTTGCTGGCGCTGGCACATGCTGAACGCGGGTCAGGTCTTGCCGACGAACAGAGATTTACGGAAGCTCTCGATCATTTGATCCAGGCCGGGGACCTTTACAGCGCGCTGGGCGTACAGCGCAGCCTTGCTTACAACCTAATGGATCGCAGTGATGTCTTGTGGCGTCTTGGCCGTTATGACGAAGCGCAAAGTCTTCTCGCTGAGGCCGAAGCGATAGCCAATAAGCCAGGCGGTGAGTTGAAGCGTCTGTCCGCCGAGGTCGAGCTGATCAAAGCCGAGATCGCTTTGAGCCAGGGTCATTTTCCTGAAGCAAAGGCAGCCGCCGCGAAAGCTTTGGAAAAGGCTGGCGACGAATTTCCTAACCTGGCCACGAATACAAAGCTGCTGCTGGGCCTGGCGCAAAGTTACGGCGGCGCGCCCGCGGCGGGCAGAGCCGTTGCCAGCCAGGCTTTTGAGGCGGCCAGGCAATTGGCCGAGCCGGCCCAACTCGCCGAGGCCCATCTCACACTTGCGGAAACAATGCTGGTTTCCGGCGACTCTCAGGCCGCACTCGCCCACGCGCAGGAGGCCGCAGACGTATTTCTCAGGCTGGGAAGGGGAGAGTCAGCCTGGAGGTCGCTGACCATCGCGGCGCAATCCTCGCAAAACGTCGGTGACAAAACCAGGGCGCGCGAGTATGCTCTCAAGGCCAGAGATTCGCTTTCCAAACTCGAGCAGCGCTGGAACGCCGAAAACTACAAGAGCTATCTCAATCGCCCGGACATTCAGCGTCTCAAAAAACAACTGGATCAACTCACTGGTTCCACGTAAGCACGGAACAAGTTTGTTGCTCAGTTCAAATTGATCTTTTCGCTTTTGAAAATTTCTTGAAGTGCGGGTTGCCCCCACACAAACAGTTCTTCCATCCCACAAAAGGAGAGAATTATGCGTCAACTACGTTTACTCATCATTGCCCTTGCAACGATCGGTGTTTTGGCCCTCGCTGCCTATGCTCTTGTCAGTCGGCCGGCGCCTCAAGCCCCGGGCGACGATATCATCATCAAGGGCGGATCTTTAGAGATCCAATGCGGTGTGAATCTGGGTACAGACTGCCTGGGCGCCAACGACAACACCGGTAAATACAAAGCCAAGCAGCAGCTCAAACACATAAGCAAGGTCGTGGTTAAGGACTCAAGCGGCGTGAAAGTGTTTGATAGTTCGGTGTTGCCAACTTTCGGTAACAAGCCGGAAATCGACATCACCTACAAATAAGACTTACACAAAGTACGATTGGCAGTGTGAGGTTCCAGCCTGCGGAGCAGGCGATAGCATAAAGCCTGGGGTGAAGCGCAGCGAAGCGGAACCCCAGGTTAGTGGTCCAAAGATGATGCTAGCCCGCGAGCGGGCGATAGCCTTTGCATGACGGAAGGCTGTCACCCGCGCCGCGGGCTCTGGTATTTTCAATTCAAGGTCCTGGGGTTACGCTTCGCTTCACCCCAGGCTTTATGCTATCGCCTGCTTCGCAGGCTGGATTTGTTTTCGTCGGCTGGCGGTGAGGCACACCAGCTACGAACTAAGTTTCGACTTCACGATCTCACTTACTGTGCGCCCGTCAGCATTTTTTCCGGCTAGCGCGGTTTGCACAGCCTTCATCACCTTGCCCATGTCTTTCATTGAGCTGGCGCCCGTGCCAGCAACTGCCGCAGTCACGGCGGCTTCAATCTCGTCACGCGAAGCAGCTTGCGGCAAGTAGGCTTCAATCACTTCAATCTCGGCCTTTTCTTTTTCGGCCAGATCCTGGCGGCCGCCTTTTTCATACTGCTCTACGGAATCGCGCCGTTGCTTGACCAGAGAGCGCAGGAGTTTACCCATCTCTTCGTCATCGAGCTCGCCGCCTTTTTCAATCTGGCGATTCTGCATTGCGGCTTTCACCATTCTGAGCGTTGAAGTGCGTGGCGCATCCTGCGCTTTCATCGACGCCGTCATGTCGGAAATGATTTGTTCTCTTAAAGTCATTACTTCCTCCACAATCAATATAAAGCATCGCCCGGCTATGGCGTCAGCGCGGGTATGTTCAAATCGCCAAGCGCGCGATTTTGAGCCAACCGCTTTAGCAATTCAGAAGTCAGCAGGCGATGACCCCTGTGGTTGGGATGTATCAGCTCGCCAAACCAAGCTTGATTTGCGGGAAAAGCGTCCGGCGTCAGCTCGTGTACCTCGAGAAAAGCAATCCCGTTTTGGTTGCTAACTGATCGCAGACCGTCGCGATAACTTTGCATCAAGGCGGCCTCCGCCGGATTGGTAGTTCGGTCACGGTAAGGCGCCGCCAAAATGATAACTGTAGCGTGTTTCTGCCTGCCGAGTTGGGCCATGGCCAGCATGTTATTCAAATAGTCCTGCTCCAAAACGCGCGGCGCAGGGCGAACAACTCTTGTGCTGCTTGATTGTCTCGATCGCAGCCAGTGCGTGGCGTGCGCAAATGCCTGGCTGTGATCAACTAACCAACGGACAGTCACAGCCTGCCAATTTGTCTTGATAGCTTCGCTATCGGGAACGTCACTAAAGCTCGCATCGTTCCAGCCAAAACCAATTGTTAGCAGGTCGGGTTTGAGCCGATCGATATCGCGCCGCAACCACGCGAGTCCCTGATAGCTGGTGTAACCGGGTACCGCCATCGTTACCACCTCAATTTGCCTGGCTGGATTCGCCGCCCGCAATTCCTTTTCCAGCAACATGGGATACGGCAGCGCCTGGTGGTCGTAGTCATTTGGCCTTTCAGGCCACACGGTAGGAACGCGATAGCCGAAGGTGACGGAATCGCCAAGACAAACAATGCGTATGGCGCCGGCTTGTTTGGCTTGCAACGGCTTATCTGAACGAAGGTGTTGCGCGTTGGTAGATAAGACCGTGAAATCCCAAACGACGTGATCCAGATTTGGTTTCAGACGCCATAGCAATAAAGGATCGCCTTCAAAAATCGGGGACTGTTTCGCGTCGGCTACCTGCGCCTTTTGCTGCGGTGTGACTACAAAGAGATCGAGACTAGAGAGATGAGGCATCAGCAGGCGTGTTCCGACTTCAATGCCTAACAACAGCAGGATGAAAATGAGATAGATGATTGCAACATAAGCGAGGCGCCGGCTAAGTGGGATTCTGTGAATGGCCTTCTCCTGTCCCGTGCGGTCAATTTGGTTTTCAGGATCCTTCATTGCTCGCTTCCGATGTTCCAGGAGTAGGCTGGACTAGCGGCTTTGCCGCCGCACAGTGCGGAAAGGCTCTGCCTTTCCGCTTGTCCTATGAGGATGGAGGCTGCGCCTCCAAGGAGCAGGAAATCGAGCGCTGGAAGGCACAGCCTCAAAGCTTGTTAAGAGATGCGGAAAGGCAGGGCCTTTCCGCACTGTGCTGCGGCTAAGCCGCAGTTGACGCCGGAACACAGTTGTAGAGCCTTCCGTCACGCTGTATGTCCATTCGATTTCGCCAGATGCTGGCGCAAATATTTTCCCGTGTGTGACGCACGAACCGCCATGATTTGTGCTGGTGTGCCGGTAGCGACGACGTGTCCGCCCGCATCGCCTCCTTCAGGTCCCAGGTCAATGATGTAATCCGCAGTCTTAATCACATCAAGATTATGTTCGATCACCAATAGCGAACCGCCGGCATCGATCAAAGCACGAAACGCCGCCAGCAGTTTGTTGATGTCGTCAAAGTGCAAACCGGTGGTCGGCTCGTCAAAAATGTAAAGCGTTCTTGCACCGGTGCGTTTTGAAAGTTGCGCTGCCAACTTGATGCGCTGGGCTTCACCACCCGACAGCGTCGTTGCCGATTGGCCCAACCGGAGGTAACCCAGTCCAACTTCATCAAGCACTTTTAGCTTATTGGTAATCTTTGCGACTTCGCGAAAGAAACTAATAGCCTCACGCACCGTCATGTTCAAAACTTCGTGCACGTTCTTGCCGCGATAACGCACGTCGAGAATTTGTTGCTTAAAGCGCGTGCCTTTGCATTCCTCGCAAACCAGCTCAACATCGGCCAAGAACTGCATTTCCACAGTCACTGTGCCATCACCCTGGCAAACGTCGCAGCGCCCGCCTGGCAGGTTGAACGAGAAGTGTGAAGGATCGAGTCCGCGTGCCTGCGCCTCGCGCGTCGAAGCAAACACTTCACGAATGCCATCGTAAACTTTGATGTAGGTGACCGGATTCGAGCGTGGCGTGCGACCAATCGGGGACTGGTCCACCAGTATGACGTCGTCGACAAACTGACCGCCTTCCAGTTTCGCAAACGCGCCAACGTGACCTTGCCAGTCAGCTCGTTGCTTCTTCAACCCGGCGTAAATGCAATCGTGAATCAAGGTTGACTTGCCTGAGCCGCTAACTCCGGTCACACACACCAGCATGTCGAGCGGAAATTCAACATCGATCCCTTTCAGGTTGTGCTCCGCTGCGCCATGCAAATTCAAACGCCGCTTCTGAAGTATGCGCCGTTGCTTGGGCTCTTTGATTTCGGATTCGCCGCGGAGATAACGCGCCGTCAGTGAGCCTTCGTCAATCAACAATCCTGGGAAGTCACCCTCGTAAATGACACGGCCGCCGAGTTCGCCCGCAGACGGACCAATATCCAGAATGTGATCGGCGGCGCGCATCATGTCCGCGTCGTGCTCAACCACCAGCACTGTGTTGCCGATGTCGCGCAAATTGTGCAGCAACCGAATCAAACGATCGTTGTCGCGGGGGTGCAAGCCAATCGATGGCTCGTCCAGCACATACAACGCTCCCACCAGAGACGAGCCCAAATTAGTCGCCAACTGAATCCGCTGCGCTTCGCCACCCGACAAGGTCGAAGCCAGACGATTCAAGGTCAGATAATCCAAACCAACATCAACCATGAAGCGAAGCCGCCGCCGCACTTCGAACAACACTCGCTCGGCGATGGCCGACTGTTCAGGAAGCAGTTCGAGGGTGTCAAAGAAAATGGCCGCGTCCTTAATCGACAAGGCCGACACTTCAGGCAGTGTCTTGCCGCCGACCCGCACGTCACGCGCTTCCTGCCGCAGCCGTCCGCCGTCACAGTCGGGACAGAGCGTGTAGCCGCGA
>Ga0137418_10005699_pt1 | contig 11423 bp, 11 predicted proteins | sample CZODoug3_1_2_16f_FD_122242 | JGI IMG/M metagenome (GOLD analysis project Ga0137418, IMG submission 122242) | Vadose zone soil fungal communities from Angelo Coast Range Reserve, California, USA - CZODoug3_1_2_16fungal (Hybrid Assembly) | ecosystem: Environmental > Terrestrial > Soil > Vadose... | reverse complement strand
CGATCAGCCGCTTCATGCTGCGCTCGAGCCAGTGCACCGAGAGGTCCTCGAGCGGCACGTCCTCCAGCGGCGGCAGCGTGCTGCCCGGGCGGCCCCAGATCAGGAGCTGCTCGGCCTCGCGCTGCGCGAGCCACACGCCCTGCGTCTTCACGCGCGCGTACTCGCGCAGCCGCTCCTCCAGCTCCGCCTTGAGGGCCAGCGCCTCCTCGTCGAGCTCCTCCACCGCGTTGGGATCCGGCGGCACCAGCAGCTTCGATTTTAGATAGATGAGGGTGGCCGCCATCACCAGGTAGGCGCCGGCGAGCTCCAGGTTCTGGAACTCCATCGCCTCGAGGTGCACCAGGTACTGGTCGGTGATCGCGCGCACGGGCAGCGCGGCGAGATCGATCTCGTTGGTGCGGCAGAGATGAAGAAGGAGGTCGAGGGGACCCTCGAAGTCCCCCACGCGAAGCCGCAGACCGCCGTCCGCGGCGTCCAGGATCGGCTCGGTCATGGAAGCAGCTTCACCGCGCTGCGCACCTCCGCCATCGTTTGCTGAGCGATCGCCCGCGCCCGGCGCGAGCCCTCGACGAGGACTTCCTTGATGGTGTCCGGCTTCTCGGCGAACGCCTGCCGGCGCTCACGCAGCTTCTCGAGCGGCGGCAGCATGTGCGTGAGCAGCACGTCCTTGCAGTCGAGACAGCCGAAGCCCGCCGTGCGGCACTTCGTCGCGCACATCTCGCGGTCGGCCGGCGGCGTGAAGATCTTGTGCAGATCGAACACCGGGCAGATGTCGGGATTGCCGGGATCGGTCCTCCGCTTGCGCGCGGGATCGGTCACCATCGGCCGCACCTTGGCGCGGATGGTCTCGGCGCTATCGGCCAGCTCGATGTCGTTGTTGTAGGACTTCGACATCTTGCGGCCGTCGGTGCCCGGCACCTTGGGGATCTCGGTGAGCTTGGCATCGGGCTCGGGGAAGACCGGGCCGAACGCCGCGTTGAAGCGCCGCGCGACCTCGCGCGTCAGCTCGATGTGCGGCACCTGGTCGATGCCGACCGGCACCCACTTGGCCTTGTACATGAGGATGTCCGCCGACTGCAGCAGCGGGTAGCCGAGCAGCCCGTACGACGGCGAGGCGATCTCCTGCTGCTCGATCCGCTCGCGATAGGTCGGCACGCGCTCGAGCCAGGACACCGGCGTCACCATCGAGAACAGCAGGTGCAGCTCGGCGTGCTCCGGGACCAGCGACTGGATGAACAGCGTCGAGCGCTCGGGGTCGAGACCCGCGCCCAGCCAGTCGGCGCCCATCTCGATCGTGGCGGCCGGGACGTCGCTCACGTCGACGCGTAAGCCCTTGTCCCCTGGCACGTTGAGGACATCTTGCCGGGGGCGCTCCCGTCCTCGGGACATCCTCGACAGCGCGCACAGATTGTGCTCGCATTTCCCTCTGCGTGGCAGCGACCCCGCTGCACTTCAAGGCCGAGCGTCCATCATGCCGCCCAGCCGTTCTTGTGTCTGCGCGACCCTCGTTCCAGCCAGGGTCACCACTCGTCCTGCGGATCGCACCGCGGGGACGCGCCGCACAGCAGCGAAACCACGAGACCGTAGTTCGCCGAGACCAAGGTGAACGGGATGAGGCACCTGCCCCCCCGCAGAGGCGCCAGCCGGATCACGGCGTTGGCGGTGCTCCTGGCGCTCACCACGTGCACCGAAGACAGGGGCCCGTTCGCTCCTGGGAGGCGTTGGTTGACGCCGACGGGGCAGGTCAGCGCCAATCCTCCCGTCCTGCTTGTGGGAACGGGCGACATCGCCGGTTGCTCCGCGACCGGGGATGAACTGACCGCGAATCTCCTGGACGGCATCCCCGGCACCGTGTTTACCATCGGCGACAATGTATACGAGAACGGGACCAGCACGGAATACGAAAACTGCTACCATCCGACCTGGGGCCGGCACAAGGCCCGCACCAAGCCGGCGCCCGGCAACCACGAATACAACACGGCCAATGCCACCGGCTATTTCAACTACTTCGGGGCTGCCGCGGGGGAGCCCGGCAAGGGCTACTACAGCTACGACCTGGGCGACTGGCACATCATCGTGCTCAACAGCAGCGGCGGCAGCGCCGGCACCAACGTCTCGATGTCCGCGGGGTCCGCGCAGGGGCAGTGGCTCAGTGCCGACCTCGCCGCGAGCAACAAGTTGTGCACGCTCGCCTATTGGCACCATCCACTGTATTCGTCGGTGGCGGGATCCGGCTCTGGGGGCGTCACCGATTCGAGGCGGCGGCCCGCGTGGGACACCCTGTATGCCCACGGCGCCGACGTCGTGTTGGGCGGCCACCGGCACATCTATGAGCGCCAGGCTCCGCAGAAACCCGACGGCACGCAGGACGCGGCGTTCGGGATCCGCGGGTTTGTCGTGGGCACGGGCGGGATCAGCCACATCAATCCCACCAACGTCACGGCCAACAGCGAGGAGCGAAACGGGGACACATACGGTGTGCTGAAGCTGTGGCTCTACTCGGACAGCTATGCATGGAAGTTCGTGCCGGTCGTCGGCATGACGTTCTCTGACTCCGGTGCCGCTGCGTGCCACGCGGCCCCAGGCTGAGACGCCGTCAGCGCTTCGCCTTCACGACCATATCGTCGGCCGACGCGATGCACACAAGCTGAATCGCGCCCGGCTTCGGCCGCGTGAACGGACAGACAACATACTCGCCGACGACCTGGTTGCCCGGTACCTCCAGATCCTCTTCCAAGAACTCCGGCAGCCCGTCCTTGAGACCGAGTACGCGCTTGCTGCCGGCGATCGCGATACGGATGGTCGGAGTGGTGCGGTACACGGAAACGCTCCCGCGAACCGTGAAGCATTTCCCCACAAGTTTCGGTTGGCACTGGCAGGACACGTCGGGCCGAGCCGGCTGCTCGGACTCCGCCGTAGCGGGTTGCTGCGCCCGTGCAGGCGGCGCAGCGCCGGCCGCGAACGCGACACAGCACAGGAGGCGCCAGATCGCGAGGTCGGTCGGACGGCTCACGGGCCCACAGGCGCGCCAGCCACCAGGTGGTCCAAAACGGTCGCCGGGGCCGGCCACGGGGGCGGGGCGCCAAGCAAGGTTCGTAAGTCGTCCGCCACATCCGCGTAGTAGGCCGCCAAGCGCTCAGCCGTCGCCGGACTGCACCGAGGTGGCGGCTCGCTGCGCGCACTCACGCCGAGGTACCAACGATCCACCGCAAGCCGTAGCGCACGCAGCGGCCGGTGAATGAGCGGGCGATGGTGCGTGTACTGGGTGACGTGACGTCGCAGTTCCGTATACCACCAGTGCACGCGCGGGTTGCGCAGATCCATGGTGCGGTTCCTGACCGTGAACCGGTAGCCATCATAGAGTGTCCCGTCGAGCTCGGCGAACCGACAAATCGCGCGCATCACTTGCCGCGGGTCAGTCGCGAGATCCTCGTGATAGGTGACCAGCACGCGCTCAGCGCCCAGCACGTCGCGGAACCGACGAACATAGCCGGCATAACGCCCCTGCTCGAGCGCGCGCAGCTGCTGAGGCGGATTGGCGGGGAGCGCGCCCTCGAACTGCCGCGTGACGTACTCGTCGAACGATTCGCCCGCCGGCAGCCGATTGCTCTGACGCGCGAACCGGAACCACGAAACCAGCCGCGCCACCGGCTCGCGCAGGCTGAACACCACCGCCGCCCGGGGCAGCGCGGCGGCTAACCGGACCGGAGTGCCCGGAGAATAGAGGTAGTCCGGCGTTGCTTCCACACGCAGGGCCGCTGCCCCGCGGTGGGCGAAATACTCCTCATAGTACTCCAGGCCGTCATCGCTGCGATACTTCGCCTCCAAGGGATAGTCTCGGTCCAGAAAGAAGCGCGTCTCCTTGATCGAGGAGGCGCACACCTGCGGGTGGTCGTTGAGGTACGCGTGGAGCGACGTGGTCCCCGCTTTCGTCGTCCCACCGATGATCAGGTACCGCCCCTGGCTCATCTTTTCCATCTCCACTCCGACGCTGGGCACGGACTCCACGGTGCTCCCATCCCTCCCGGGCGATGAGCGAGGCTGTCTGCGCCACAGGCGGAGGCGGCTGCTGCACATCGGCCACACTATTGCAAGTTGCGAGCCCCGCACTCCCTTCCCGCAGAACAGCAGGTACGCTCGCCGGAGGGGATGCGGCACGGATCGGCAGCACGCCAAGGGATGCCGGCACCGGTGTCGGCATCCATAGCCAATGCGCAAAAACTGTGCGCCAGGAACGGCGCGGGTCGACCTCGACGAAACGTGAGCGGCGCGGTCCTTGCTCTTGGCGCCCCGGGGACTCGCGTAATCCTTGGAGCAGCTCAGAAAGGGAAGGTGTTCATGAACGTCTTTGTTTTGAGCACAGGTAGGTGTGGCACCACGACGTTCATGGAAGCCTGTAAACATATCACAAACTTCACGGCTGCCCACGAATCACAGTCTGGACTCGTTGGCGAGGCACATTTCGATTACCCCAAGAATCACATCGAATCCGATCACCATCTTTCGTGGTTTCTCGGAAGGTTGGACAGGGCCTATGGAAACGATGCGCTGTATGTTCATTTAAGAAGAGACGACGCAACGACCGCGGCCAGCTGGCTCAAACGGTACTATCGGCTTGGAATCATCCGGGGATATAAGAAAGATATGCTATGGGGATTGGGAGACTCGGGCGATCCCCTTGAGGTGTGTCTCGACTACTGTGATACGGTGAACAGCAATATCGAGCTCTTCTTACGAGATAAAACCAACAAGATGAGTTTTCGCTTGGAGAATGCGAAGGAAGACTTTCGCACATTCTGGAATGCGACTGGCGCCAAGGGCGACTTGACCGCGGCGTTGTCAGAATGGGATGTGAATCACAATGCTTCTCCTGCCAAGTGGGAACGAAACCCCATAAGCTGGTATTCAACCAAGCTCACGCGCATCGTTAAGCACTTTCCGTCTTTCATCGAGACCGCCTAATAGCAATTGGTCAGTCTTGGAACACTTTATCATCACACGGTTTAGTTACCGCGACCCGCGCGCCCCCGATTGGGCGAGGCGGTCGACGCGCGATGTTACCGCACCGCACAAGACGATCCGTGGTGGGTTCTTATCTCACCTGCCGCTCGACCTCCTGGACCCAGAGAACCTCGAGCATCGCTTTCGGATGTTTGAGATCAGTTGTCTGCCCAGCATGTTGGCACAGACGGATCAGGATTTCACCTGGGTTCTCGTTGTAGACCGTGATTTACCTCGCACCTATCGGGACAAACTCGCGAGGCTCATCTCGGCGCGAAAGAAAAATCTGGTGATCGATTTTGACCCAGCGAAGGACATCAGATATCTGGGGTGGCTGGAACCGTACCTTGCTCGGCGACCTGAGTATATCGCCACCACTCTGCTCGACGACGATGATGTCCTCTTTAGAGACTTTGTTGCATACATCAAGGACCAGGTGCGAGAGACGAAGGATCTTCGGCCTGTCAAGATTTTCGGCTCATTTGAAGCACTCCAGTGGGACTTGTTTACCTCAAGGGCTGCACCACTGGGTTACATCAAGAGGTGGTCCAGGCGTACCAGGACGGCTGCCGGAGCGCGAAGGTTTCCCGTAGCGTCGGGGTTCACGCTCCTCTGCAAATATCCGGAATACCAATACACAGTATTGCGATTAGTGCACGCATGGGGCGAATTCTATTTTCGAAACCATGATGAAACCGAGGGAGTGACCCCGGCCGCTGTCCAAGATTTCCGCGCCGAGTTGGCCCGGGACGCCGACCGGATTGGTGACCGCGCTGAACGCTGGACGAATGCAGACTGTTTTCATGCCATTTCAGGCGACGGACCCCACGTTGTCCTTATCAATCATTTCATGAACGTCGAACTGGAGCGACTATTCGAGCATCCTCGCGACAGAACCCCCGTGACGGAGACCGCGTTTCCCCAGTCCTTGCCTATCGATATGGTGGCTGCAGGGAAGTACGCTCGCTTCTATGATCGGAGCTGGACGCACTACTGGGACGAACTTCGCAGCCAGATCAGGTCTATCCCACCGTCGCCATTACGAGCCCTGAAAATCGTGCGAAGAGCGATTTTGCTCGCCCTCGGCTTCCTGCGGCTCAGATAAAGTAGGGATCCATTCTACCAGTCATAACTTTTGCCGAGTAGCTCGTACAGCGCCTTATTATGAGGCAGGAAATAGCTGTTTAGATACGCATAGACATCCTGATCGACTTTGCTTCTGTTGGGTGTAACGTTGCGGGGGGTCAAATGTTTGACCTTGAATCCGGCATCTACTCCCACAAACTCAAACACCCGTCTCAGCGTAATATCCGGTTCACTAAAAAACTGTTCACTGGATAGGACGAGAATTTGCTGCCAAGGGAAGTGGTTCAGATACCTCTCGAGTTGCTGCTTGTACATGCCACGGCTCTTGTACGACTGACCTATGAAAGTTCGATTCTTGTAGTCTGCATTTGCAATTACAGATTGTAAGCGTTGCTCCTCTTGCTTCAGGGCTTCGTTAAGGGGTAACTGCTCGTCACCGTTCCGTATTGAATGGAAATAGTGAGATATGGCACGTTCTGTTGGATTTCTCAAAACAGCAATAATCTTTACTTCAGGAATGAGATCAAAAAGTCGTCTTGAGGCGAGTGGATTAAAAATATAGAGAGGCGATGCTTCAAATGTCTTAGCATGAGCACTCACCTTACTTCTGGACGGGAAATGAGAACGATACCACTCTGGCCCTCTTGCAAAGTTGTCTACAGTGGGATCTAACCCTCCATCGAAAAAATGGACTTCTTTCCGGTAGGATGGCACAAGCTCAGGATGTTGACCTAAACAGGCATATAAGCTCGAGGTTCCAGATTTCTGAGCTCCGATTATGATGAAGTCAGGTAAAGGCCGGCTGCGCCAAGTCGCTTGCCGGTAATGCCAGGCTAATTGGCGTGCAGTTGTTTTCACCCACCTTGGTGTCATTTGCTTTAAAGAAGGCATGGCTCAATACCGGTAACCGAAGAGTTCGATCTCGTCGGCGAAAAGCTGGGCGATCCTGTCCCGGTCGGCCTCGGTCAGGACATCGCGGTAGTGCCGCCGGTCCCGGCGGTATCCCGCCTTCGCCTTGGGGAGCGCCAGTTTCTCCGGAATTTGAAGCCGGGTATTGCAGACGCTGCTGAGCTCCGATTCCAGATTCTCGAAACGGCATACGCGATCGACGGCGATCTTGCCGTCGATCGCGTAGACTCCGAACCCCTTGTTCTTCAGGGTTCGCAGCGCACCGGAGGCGATGAACTGGGAGATCGGCGGGCGAGGTTCGGTGCTACAGCGCCAGTAGTACCAGGAGATCGCCCGATCCCAGGGATTCCTCTCAAAGCAAAACTTGTAGTACTCGTCCCAGATCTTGGTCCCGATCAGGGCCTTAACCTCCCGGGCGGGCATGTGGTTGTAGTAGACGAACCGTCTCCTGCCACGGAGCAGCAGCGTCTTCCAGTCTCGCACCGAGTATTTGGCGAGCGGTACTGCCTGGTGGAGTTGAGGACCCCTTGTCCCCAGCTGCCGCCGCAGCTCCTCGTCTGGCGGGCTCACGGCGGTGATGATGTCGTCCTCGCCGCAGAACCGGGATAGCGCCAGCTCGATGCTGGTGCCCGCTGTCTTGGTGGTTTTCAGAAAGATGAACTTGTATTTGTGGGAGATGATCATGGGGCCTTGAGTGTGTACCAGACTTGAACCGGGTGCAAGGATCGGGCCCGGGTCGGCACCATCGGGCTTAAATCGCCGATCCCCGCCCCCCCGCGGCGCCCCTGACCGAAACCAGCAGCGGGCCTGGCGTGTCGCAGCCGTCCCTCACATGTGTATCGCACCCGTGGCATCGGGGCGCTCAGCGCTCGCCCCGTCGCCGCTAAGTCGTTGGCGCCCCGTGACGTCGCCCACCCCGTGATCCGTGCATGTGATCTGCAAGAGGCGCATAGGAAACCGACGCCAGGTTCCGTGACCTCATGCACCTTGAAGATTATCACGCTCTGATATCGCGACTGCCCAGGAGCAGAGCATCGCGGTGACGAACGTCGGCACGATGCGGGGCGGCGGCGCCGCAGCCCCCTTCACGGGGGCACGGACCGCTCCGCACGGCGGCGCGGCCCACGACACCACAGCAATCCACCCCGTGGTGCGCTGGGCGTTCTACGCGTTCGTGTTCTCGCTGCCGTTCGAATACCCCGACAGATCGTTCGCCGTGGAGGTCACGACCCTGACCGGCTGCCTCTTCCTGCTGGCCACGATCGTGCAACCGCGTGCGTGCTTCGGGGAGAGACCCTGGGCGTTCTGGTGGTTCGTGGCCTACCTGTGCGTGGTCGGCGTGACCTTCACGCTGACCGGCGGAGAGAATGCGGACGCGGTTGGGAAATCCTTCCTAAGATTCCTGCAGCAGGTCCTAATTCTCTTGGCTGCCTACAACGTGATGCGACGCGAGCGAAGCCTCACGACGACGCTCGTCTTGCTCGTCGCCGCCTGCTTGGTGTTGGCACTCCTCCAGCTCAGCGGCGCATTTGGCGCGCCCATGGCAGAGGTGGAAGATGCGGCCGGCCAACTCCACCGGATCACGGTGTTCGGCCAGAATCCCAACCGTACGGCGCAGATGTTGTCGCTGGGGGTGCTGGCGCTCATCGGACTCCACTACGGCCGGCAGAGCAGTGTGCTCCTGGCCCGATTGCTCGTGTGGCCGGTGGTGACGGTGCTGGTCCTGGCGATCGTGCAGGGGGGTTCCCGGGGCGGCATCGTGGCGCTGGGGGCAGGACTCTGCACGTTCGCCGCGGGGGGACAGACCCTCCGTGCCAGGATCCGCAACGCACTGATGACCATGTTCGCGCTGATGACCTTCGTCTGGGTTTCCTACGAGTCGCCACTCCTGCGCCAACGGTTTGACCAGGCCGAGACTGGAAACTTGGCAGGGCGGGAAGAGATCTACCCGGTGGCCTGGGAGATGTTCCGGGAGCGGCCGCTGCTTGGGTGGGGACCGATGCTCAACAAGCATGAGCTGGCCACGCGGCTGCAGCCGCCGCCGCCGGATGGCGTAAAGGACACCCACAACCTCGTGCTTGAATTGCTGACCGCAACGGGCCTGCTGGGATCCGGGCCCTTCTTTGTGGGGCTTGGCCTCTGTGTGCGGTCCGCCTGGCACGCGCGCCGCGGGAGTCAGGGAATCCTCCCGCTCGCCATGATGGGTACTCTGTTGGCGGCCAACATGAGCGGGAACTACCTGGTGTACCTGCCTCACTGCTTGGTCTTGGCCTACGCTCTGGCGAGCAGGAGCATCTCGGCAATGCCCCGTCGCCCCGCCATCGGACGCACGGAGTGGCGATCCTGGGATGCGGCACGCTCGACCTAGGCGCACATGTCCGGCGCGGTACCGCCCCTGCAGGTAAGTCATCTCCCACGTTTTTGTAGCAGCCCTACACCACGCGACGCCGGGCATGCCGCTGAACGCCTGGGGTTACGCCACTAATCCCTTGAAATAAAAGTCGTTGTCGCGTTGTCCGAGACCTGCAGTCCGGGCACGACGCTTGCGACCTGCGACCGTCGGCGCCGCCGCAGCCGCGCCGAGCAGGTGAAGCACGTTCACGACGGACAGCGACCGGAGCGATCCCAACCTTGACCGCGTTCGATTTCACGCAGGCCCGCCCCGACACATCCGGAACGGCGCTGGTCGGTGCGGACGCCCCAGCCGATCATCGAGAACGGGTGCGCCGGTTTCTCAATGTCGGCGTCGCCGGATTGGGGCTCCTCGCCGCGGGACCGCTGATGGTAGGGATCGCCGCGCTCATCAAGTTGACCTCGCCAGGCCCGATCATCTACAGACAGACGCGGGTCGGGCTAGACCGCCGCTGCGGGACCGGGAACGGCAACAGCAGCCGTCGGAGCTCGGATTGGGGCGGCAAGCCGTTCGTCATGTACAAGTTCCGATCCATGTACGAGACAGGAGCGGGGACGAGGGCGGAAGTCTGGGCCCGACCGGACGACCCCCGGGTGACTCCGCTAGGCCGTTTTCTGCGGCAATACCGCCTGGACGAACTCCCCCAGCTCTTCAATGTGCTCCGGGGAGACATGAACGTGGTGGGACCCCGGCCAGAACAGCCAAGCATTTTCGCCGTTCTACGGGAGCAGATCGAGCGGTATACGGAGCGCCAGCGGGTGCGCCCTGGCATCACCGGCTGGGCCCAGATCACACAGCGCTACGACCGGTCGATCGACGACGTGCGCCGGAAAGTCACCTTGGACCTGGAATATGTCGCACGCCAATCCCTCCTTGAGGATTTGAAAATCATGGTGCGCACCGCACCGGTGATGCTCTTCAAACGGGGAGCGTGGTAGCAACGCGTTCATGACCACACACCCCGAGCGCGTGCCCACGGTCTCGGTCATCGTGCCCTGCCGGAATGAGTCGCCCTATGTCGCGCGCTGCCTGGACTCGATTCTAGCCAACGACTACACCCACAACCTCCTCGAGGTACTGGTCCTGGACGGCCAAAGCGACGATGGCACGCGGGCAATTCTCGACGACTACGCCTCCCGGCATCCTATTGTCCGGGTCCTGGACAATCCGCAGCGCATCACGCCGGTCGCCCTGAACTTGGGCATCTGTGCCGCACGGGGCGAGGTTCTCGTTCGCATGGACGTCCACGTGGTCTACCCGACAAATTACATCCGCGATCTCGTCGCGGCGCTCCAACAAACGAACGCCGACAACGTCGGCGGCGTCCTGGTCACGCTGCCTGCCAACCAGACGGCCATCGCTCGGGCGATCGCGATCGCGATGTCGCACCCCTTCGGAGTGGGGAATTCCTACTTTCGCACCGGTGTCCGGCAAGCACGCTGGGTCGATACCACCCCGTTCTTCTGCTGCCGCCGAGAGACGTTCGAGCGTGTGGGTTTATTCGACGAGGAGTTGGCGCGGCACCAGGACGGCGAGTTCAATGCCCGCCTGATCAAGCATGGCGGGCGGGTTCTGCTCGTGCCGCACGTGGTATCCCAGTACCACGCCAGGGGTTCCCTGCGGCAGCTAGCACGCATGTTTCAGCAGTACGGCTATTATAAGCCGCTCGTCGCTCGCAAGCTGGGCCGTGTGATGACGCTCCGGCAACTCGTCCCACCTGGCTTGGTGCTGGCGCTGGCGGCCACAGCGACCCTGAGCCCCTGGATGGACGGCGCCGCCGTATTGTTCGGAGCGACCGCCGTGGCCTATCTCCTCGCAGTCCTGGGGGTCTCGATCACCGCCGGCCGCGTGACGGGCCTGCGGGGGCGCGCGGCGCTCGCGCTCGCGTTTCCAGTGATGCACTTCAGCTACGGGCTCGGGTATCTGAGGCGCGTCACGGAGCTCGCCCTGGCACCCGCACGCCGCGCTCGGCAGGTCGACCTGCCATTGTCGCGCTGAGGTCGGGGGCGGTGTT
>Ga0137418_10005698_pt1 | contig 11423 bp, 5 predicted proteins | sample CZODoug3_1_2_16f_FD_122242 | JGI IMG/M metagenome (GOLD analysis project Ga0137418, IMG submission 122242) | Vadose zone soil fungal communities from Angelo Coast Range Reserve, California, USA - CZODoug3_1_2_16fungal (Hybrid Assembly) | ecosystem: Environmental > Terrestrial > Soil > Vadose... | reverse complement strand
GTTGCAGGGTAATCCTCGCCCGCGAAATTCATTTGCAGTTCGCGAGAGGCAGTTATTCTCGAGGAGTCTCCGGAATGGAATGGCTGCTGGCCATCGCGGCGCAGCGGTCGAATTCACTTTTTGCTTTTTCGGCAAGGCCCTGCTTGCGATAAACGGGAGCCAGCATGCAGTGGAGATTGGCGCTTTGCGGAGAAAGCTCGATGGCTCTTTCCAGTTCGGCCTGCGCTTTCGGAAATTCCTCCAGGCGCGTGTATGCTTTCCCCAATAGTTCGTGCGCACGAGAGCTGCGCGGGGCGATCTCTGCCGCCCGCAGAAGGTAGGAAACGGATTCCCCTGAGCGATTAAGATCAATGAGCAGCGTCCCGAGATCGATGTATGGCCCGGGGTTTTTCAATGGTGCTTCCTCCTGCCACGCCATTGCTTGCTGGTAGGCCGCAGTTGCCTCCTCGTTACGGCCGAGCCCGGCGTATGACAAGCCAAGATTGTCTTCGGCTTTCACATTTTGCGGATCAAGCCTCAGAGATTGTTGAAACGCGCTGACCGCTTCCGCAAACCGGTTCTCGTTATATTTTGTGCGGCCGAGGAGGTACCAGCCGTCGGTGTCGTTCGGAGTCCACTGCAGCATTTTCGTCAGCCAATTATCCGCATCCACGTAGTCGCCCAGCAAAACGTAGTCGAGCGCGACGACTTTCAAATCGGCGGCGCTGGGGTCGTGGAATTTCGCGCCGGCGGTGAATTCCGCCAGCGAACCCCTGGCTTTTTCTTCATCATTCTTCGTGGGCGAAGCGCCTGCGCCGAGAATCTGCACGCCCTCCAACTGCGTCTCGAGTCTGGCTTCACTTTGAATTTCGCGGAAAAGGATGCGCCCCAGCAGGAAGTGGCCATCGGCGGAATCGGGATGGTTCTGAAGATACTTGCGAACGAGGCGATCCGCCTCGTTCGTGCTTCCCTTCTCCAGGAGTGCGTGGGCTTCGGCCAGAAGCGCGTCGGCCGACTCCGAGCTTGCCGTGGCAGGGCTCATCGACGACTGGCCGGAGGAGGCGAGCGGGTTGGCCAGGAACGATTGCGCCGATTCGGTGCGAGGCGACGGTGTGTGTCCAGACGCCCCACCGTTGAAAAGAATCAGCGGTAAGCAGGCCGTGGCTGCAACAGAGGAGAACCAAGATCTCGTTAACAAAAGGCAGGCCCCCCAAGGGGGTACCGGGGGTGTGGCAAATAAAGGAGCTAGAGTCTCCGACAGACTTGGGCAAAGAGGTATGGGAAAGAGAGAGCGCTCAGTTCGCTCGCGACGAAGGGGAATGGGTAGCCGGAGACAGAAATTGGCAAACACAGTAAAGGATAGCATGAAGATAGTAGTTACCGAACCATTATACAACGACGGCAACGACGGTTGAAGGGAGGTTGAGTGGAGTTGAACGGTCGCAAGGGCAAGAGTGGGACGGCTAGAGGTGGTAGGGGTGCCCTGGTTCGGTTTCAGAAACGTGCGCAACTCTTTCATTTCGCGAGAGATCGGCACCAGGATCAAAGGTCGGGGCCGATTTGATCGATCATTTTTCGCAGTTCGAAATTCACGCGCAACAAGGAGCCTTCGATCTTGCACTTGAACTCGACGTTCTTCTCGTCGCTGGGAATCGTAGGGTCGCCCGAAGAGGTCTTCTTGGGAAAGAAGAAGATGGCTGACGTGACCAGGACTCCTTTCTCATCGCGTTCGTAGCGGACATGGCTAGGCAAGATTTTCTGTTTGTTTTGTTTCGCTTCCAGGAAAGCATTGGCCTGGAAGAAATTTTCGTCATGATGGAAAAAGGGAGCCATATCGTCGGACTGCACCACAATCTGGTATTCGTCCTGAGGCTCATTGGCGTATTTCTCCACGTCGACGCTTTTATTATTTCCGCGCAGGGCGGCCTTGCGTGCGGAAGCGGCCCGCATCACCCGGGAGGATGCCCAGTAAACATCAATGTTCGATTCGGTGCCTCTAGCATCGTTTCCAGGTCCTGGGTTGTCGGGTATCGTCCTACCAGCGTGCGAGACAGTTGGATTCGGGAGATCTTTTTGCGTAAGCGGGCGCCAGGTGCGAGTTATGGTTGTTGTACGCGCCCATGGTGAGTCGGTGAAGACTCTTTGCAGGTCTTTCTCATCCCACTGGTCGTAGGGTTTGCCTTTCCAGGGCACGTCACCGCCCCAGGCAAGTGATGTAAAGATTAGAAGAGCGGAAAAGGACTTGATCGCGCTTTGCACAGTGTTTCGCACGGTTGGTCACCTTTACTTCAGCCACTAACATTATAGAGACTCCGGCAAGGAGCTCACAACCTCACAAAGAAAGGGCAGCTTAAAGCCGAATGAGCTAGGGGCGGAATTTAACCAGCGAACGCAGACTGCTTTTGCCCTCAACAATCTCAATCCTCTGGCCTGCGGGAATATTCTGAAATGATTGCCGAAGTCCGCTGGGCCATTCCATTTGCAGCTCATTCACTTGCTTCTCGCGGCCCAGCCCGAGATGAACAATCCGCGAGTTATTGCAGCCGAAACCATTGCCGCCATTCACCCACTTGAAGATTCTATGCTTGCCTGCTAGCGCCGAAACTTTTGTGCCGATGGCATCTCGGTTTGAGCGTGTCCCGATGAGCCGAATCTCGAGCGACAGGCTCCCGGAACCCAAATTCCGGTAAAGCCGGGTCGTTTCGCGAGACCCCCAGTAAAATCCGCCAAACGATCCGAACAGGCTCAAGTTGCCGCTGTCGTCGTAGTCGGCCAGCGTCGTTCCATGCAACATGCCAAAATGCACGAGTCCTGAGGACTCGCCAACATCTGAGAACTGGCCTTTGCCGTCGTTGTGGAACAATGGTTTCGGCTCGGCCCAGTCCAGCGCTGGATTTCCCGTGCCAATGGTGATTTCGTCGAAGCCGTCGTTATCGAAATCACCGACCTGTGTGGACATGCCGCCATACCAGCCGGTGATGCCCGCTTCCTCAGTGACATTGCGAAACGTTCCATCGCCGTTATTGCGAAACAATAATTGGCGTTGCGCCCGGGTGACAGCAGCGCCGCTGATCTTCGCCTCGATCATGTCTTTGACCGTCAAGTCTCCGCCGGGGTAGGTGCAGACAAAGAGATCGAGTTTGCCGTCGTTGTCGAAGTCGAAGAACGCCGGGGTGTACGCGGCAGCTTGTGTACGAATGCCCGCCTGAACGCTGACATCCGCAAAGCGGCCGTCGCCGAGATTCCGGAACAAAAAAGGACCAGCATCGAAACTGGTGGCGAGCAAATCCTGGCGGCCATCGCCGTCATAGTCTCCCCAGCAAAGAGAGATCCAACGGGCCTTCTGCCTCAAACCGGCCTGTTCGCCCACTTCCCGAAATTTTCCGTTGCCCTCATTGTGATAGAGGCGGATGCGATCTCCTCCCTCGGGGTCAATGACTCCGGTGGCGACGGCGAGATCGACGCGGCCATCATTGTCATAATCCGCCCAGGAAGAGCCGAAGGCGTTGACTGGCGCCGTCAGTCCTGCGTTCTCCGTCACATCTGTGAAGCGCTTGCCGCCCTCGTTGTGGAACAAGAAAAGCCTTCCGCCTCCGCCCCACCCGTTGCTTGTCAGAAAGATGTCCTGGAAACCGTCGTTGTCGTAATCAATGAACTGCGAAGCGTAGCAACCCAGGCCCACAGGATCCATTAGTCCTATCTTGCCTGCTACATCTTCAAAGGTTCCGTCGCCACGGTTACGAAGTAAACAGAACGGCGCCCGCTCCGCGCCGACGAGGACGTCCTCTCGGCCGTCGTTGTCGAAATCGCCCCAGGCTGCCCCGCGTCCAAGAGCCAGCCGTCCGGCGTTGGAGTTCTTCGTGACATCGCGAAACTGAAACGTTGAGGGAGCCGCTGGCGGGACCTTCACTCGGAACTCCCGCGGAATTGTGGTTTCCGACTGGCCGCTATGCAGGGTGAGAACGCGCAAAATCCATCGGTAACGGATGTCGTCTGGAGTATCGCTGCAGGCTTGGATGGCGTAAGGAATGCCTTCGGCGTGACGCTCCATCCTGAGATAAATAGCCGCGATAGTGTAAGGGACGGCACCGGGGCGCTCTTTCACAGCGGGGATCAGCGTTTTCAGGGCTTCGTCAAAACGACCGGCAAGAAGAGGGTGCTGCGCCTCTTCGTACTGAGCCAGATCCGGGAAGTGCGCCTGCGCGGGAAGAGCGGCATCGTGTTGGAAGCCGAGGAGTTTTTCGAGAAGATCTCGATGCAAGAAAAACGGAGGTTGACAGAAGGCTCCCGCGCCGAAAAGAGCTTCTTTAATGAAATCACGGCGTTTCAAGAATTCCTCTGGTCCGTGCCCGTGTTCGAAGTTTTTGCGGGACGGATGGAATGTTAGCACTGATGGGCGAGGTCGGTGTCACCGCAGTCCGTCGATTAGTGCCCCGAGACACTCCGCGAAACAAAAGCCGGGGCTCTTGACGCCGGCTCTGGCAATTGGGACTCAGGGCACAAGCCCAGCCGATTCAGAAGCTGAGCTTAAGGAAGATTTGGCCTTGCCGTGGAGAAATGCCCTGGCATGGCTGGCTCACAAGGACGTTGTTGTTATTGACCGTAATCGTTCCGGGATTCACAAGTCCAAAGCTCGACCCATCATTAACATTGTTGTCCGCCCCACAAACTCGCATACGGTTGAGGATATTGGCGTATTCCATCCTCAATTCACCAGTCAAATGTTCGCCAAAATAGAAATGTTTGGCCAACGCCATAGTTTCGTTACTGTAGAATGGGTTGCGTAAGACGCTCAGATTACGCGGCTCGTTCCCCCCCTTAAACCCAGGATCGGAAAACGCGGCCGTGTTGAACACCGCCAGCCCCTTATAGTAATTGTTCCAGTTCACATTCAAGGGCACGGTAGGATCGTAATTCGCGCGATTGAACCCGTTCAAGAACACGTCATTATTGTTCGCATTGACCGAAATGGGCGTGCCGCTCTGGTAGGTAAAGATGCCGCTCAACTGCCAGCCCCTGAGCAGGTTCTTCATACCCATGCCGCCGTGATTCAAGAACTTTTTGCCGGGGCCGATTGGCAACTCATATACGCCCGTCATGTTCAGGATGTGCGTTTGATCGTTATTAGCAATGGACCATTCCGATTTCTGGTCAAAGCCGTTGAGCGCGCCAAAGTTAAAGCTCGAAAAGCCGCTGTCGGTATTTGACATGTTTTTGGACAACGTGTAATTGATCAGGAAGGTCAAGCCGTTGCTATAGCGCTTCTGGATGCTGGCCTGAAGAGCGTTGTATACCGATGAGCCCGCCATATTAAATTGGTTGGTGAGTCCTCCGGCCGACTCGCTTGGGTTAAACATCGGATAGGGAAGCAAGGCCCGCGAGAGGCCGGCGCTTGCCCCGTAATCACAGAGGAAATTCACGTACGGGGTGAAGAAGGTTCCTGATGCCCCAGGATTGTTCGTGTTCGGACCACAGGTGACGGTCGCCTGTGTGAAACCAGCAGCCTTCAGGTCTGCCTGGGAAACGGCCGAGGTCCAGGCGAAATTTGGCGAGGAAGGTGACATCGGGCAATTCGCGTCTGCAGGATTGCCACTAGCGCAAAACTGCGTCAGGTTTTTCGGATGGGTTTGATTGATGGGGTTCAGCATAGATGTCAAATGCACAGCCCTGTTCCCGATGTAGGATACGGTAAGCAGCATGTTCCCCGGCAGCTCGCGCTGTATCCCGGCGTTCCACATCTGGATGTAGGCGTTCGGCCCGGGATCTTTGGAGAACTGGAAAAGCGGTCCTGTGGCATTAAATAACGTAGGGCTAAACGCAGCCAATGACGGAACCCCGAGAGGATTGTTGTCCCATAGGCCGTACGCCGGAACGTTCGATCCGTTGGAGTTCACAACGATTTGGCCGGCTGAGAGGCTTCCGTAGTCCACGGACAACTTGTTATTTCCAAACTCATAAGGACCTTGATCCAGGAAATTGACTGAATAGCCAGACAGAAGCACGGTTCTGTTGGTCAGCTTGTAGGCCAAACCGATCCGCGGACTGAAGTCCTTCCAGTGAATACTCGCACGGCGAAATCCCGCACACCCCGTACAGGTGCCCAGCTTGGCGGCCGCGCCCAGTAAAGGTTGGCCCGTAGCTGGGTTGATGGCGCCAGGATTAGTTGCCTTCGGATCAAAAAACGTCGCATTGTCGTTGTTTTCCATGAAGGGCCGCGGGATATCCCAGCGAAGTCCCACGTTGAACGTCAGTTTCGGGGTGAGCTTGACGTCATCCTGAATGTACGGAGCCATATACAGGTTGCGGAGTCTGTTTTCGGCCACAAATCTGCGGAAGGCGGAGTCCACATCACCCAGAAGGAAGCTGGCAAAGGCGGCGCCTGTCACTCCCTTGCTGTTGGTGGGATCGGCCGTCGTAGCGCTGTTGAAAGCGAAGCCGCCGCCGCAACCCTGGCACTCTTCGTCGTCCTGGTACGCGCGGCGAATCTCGAATCCGAAGTTGTAGGTATGGCGTCCGTGGATATACAACCAGTTGTTGTCAAAGCCCAGACCGAGCTTGCGGTTAATCGAAAAGGTTTCACCGAAAAGGGGCCCGCTACTGGCTTGCATTCCCCAGGAGTTGGGATTCCAAGGTTGGTTGGCATTCCCGTTAAAGCGAATAAAGGGAAGGGTGATGCTGTTCACAACCCCTGGAAAGCTCACGCCTGTATGCGTGTTGAACTGGTTGTTGATCTCCCCGAGCCAACTGAATCCGGCGGTCATCACCAAATTGCTCGTAAAGGTCTTGGAGTAAGTGAGGATAAAGCCTGTCCCTAGATTTGGGTTAATTTGAGCCCCCGAAAATTCGTTGTTGAAGAAGACACAGTTGACGCTGCAGCCCAGATTGTTCCATTTGTTGCGCCACCAAGAGAAATGGAAGGCCTGCGTCTGACCGAAATTTTGATCAACCGTAAACCCTATGTTGGTCTGCCGCGTGGGTAGTACGCTCACTTGGGGCGGCAGGTTGTTACTCAAAGTGGGAAAGGCAGCCTTAGGAATCAACGACAAGAGGCTCTGGGAGAGTTTGCTAAAGCACGAGGTTGGGATCACGTCGCCTGACCAAGGCTGTCCCGGCACTGGTGCTGTGCAGCCGGCCGGAACGATCGCGCCCGTGAAATTCGGTGGAACGTAGATCTGGTCTGCAGCAGGGCAATTCGCGGTCGTCGCCAATCCCGGGGGGCAAACCGTGTTGGCTGGAGCGTTAGGACCAGGTGCTCGGTCATTACAAAGGCCACCAGTGAATCCGTTTGAACAGAGAGTGGAGAAGTCCCCTCCAATCATGCCTTGAGTCGGGACCGTTAAGTTGCCAGCGGCAGGAGCATTGACGCGGTACCAGTCCCAACTGGTGTAAAAGAACGTCTTGTTCCTGCCATCGTAGATCTTCGGCAGCCACACAGGCCCACCAACGGAAAACCCAAAATTATTCTCTACGTCGTGGGGGGCTAGTGCCTTGACAAACACTCCGTTCGAATTGAAGCCTGAGCCTGGCGGATTGACGCCGGCCGCATCAAAGTAGCTGTTGCGGTTGATCTCAAAAACGTCGCCATGAAGCTGATTGGTGCCGGATTTGAACCTGTAAGACGCTACGCCATCCGCAAAGCCATACTTCGCCGAAAAGTTTGAGGTGATGATGTCTGGCTCATGCACCAACTCGTAGGGGGGGTTGTAAATCGTTTGGAACCCCTGCGTCTCCGCTTGGGCGATCACGACGCCGTTGAACATTACTTCGTTCTGAAAATCGATTCCTCCATTGATTCGGTGGCTGAATGAATTTCCCGTGACGCCGGGAGCGAGAAAAAGATAACTGTCAATTTGCCGATCGCGTCCGCCGCCAATGAAAGTCGGAACTTCCTCGAGGATCGTGCTCTGGATCACCGTGCCAAGATTTGGCTCGTCCGTTTGCAGGGTGATCGCCGGCGCCGTTACTTCCAATGTGGTCGTTGTCGCTCCCGTCTTAAGTGTCGCGTCGGCAGTCGCAGTTTGGCTGACATAAACGTTAACTCCGGCCAAGACTGCGGTTTGGAAGCCCGCCTTTTCAAACTTCACCGCATAGGAGCCAGGGATCAGGTCGGTGATGTAAAAGGAGCCTTGGGAAGTGGTAACCGCCTTATGAACAACGTTTGTGGCCGTATTTGTGACCGTAACTGCGGCGTCCGGAACGACAGCTCCACTCTCGTCTGTAACGGTGCCAGTCATGCCGCTCAGCCCTTGGGCGTGCAAACCGGCTGAAAAGGATAGCGGCAGAAGAGCTACAACGACAGCCGCCAGAAAATGGCTGTTTTTAGTTCCACCACCAAGGCCATTCAGGCAACGTATGAATGATTTCATGCAAAGCCCCCCAAACTGTTTCGAACTGAGCGAAAACACGAAAACCTCGGCAACCCTCGACCGTTACCGGGGAGTCTTGCGAAGAGGCGCGGGGGAGTCAATGCCTCAGGGTGTCATTCCTACCTTCCCAGCTAAATGATTGAGAACAAAACCACTAGCGGCACTTCTTCCCCACAAATTAAGGCGTAGAGAGAGCTAGGTGGCTGTAAGGGCAGGCAAGCTGTACCAATTCGAGAATGACAGCGCAGGAGGAAGTTACAAGCAATTGGGAGGCGATTGGTGACTGAAAGGATTCTGAGACTCTCCGGTCATGGGGACCACGTAATTCGCTTGCTCTCGACTACCGTAAGGATGCGATCAATCCCGGGAACAGAGATTATTTCGGCGGCGCCGCTAGGCCAGTGTATTTCGAGCTTATCGACCTTGGATAGCGTCCCCAGCCCAAAATGGACGCGCTGGTCGGAGCCGGAACCGTAGCTGCCGCCGCTGAAAACATCCGCTCGCTGCCGGACACCGCCCGCGGTGAGAAGCACTTTAGCACCGATGGCATCGCGGGGACTCTTCGGGCCGCCAACTAATTTCAAAGTCAGCCAATGATTCTCGCTCTTGACGGCGTTGCGAAGAAGCGTGGGCGGTGCGTCGATATTGTTCAGCACGACGTCGATGTGGCCGTCGTTGAATACATCGCCGAAGGCAGCGCCCCGCGAGGAGCTGACAACAGCAAGTCCGCTCCCCGTGGCGGGAGGCACTTCCTGGAATTTTGAGCCGTCGAGGTTGCGAAAGAGCTGCGGGCGCTCGGCCCAGGTAGTGCCCCACTCGGCGCGGTCAGCGACCGGGTAGACGTGGCCGTTGGCGATGAAAATATCGAGGAAGCCATCGTTGTCAAAGTCCAGGAAACCGCAGCCCCAGGCGAGGAACGGAATCGTCGGATTGCCAAGGCCGGCGCGAAAAGAAACGTCCGTGAAATTCGCGTCACCCTCGTTGCGATAGAGAGTCTTGTAGTCGTCGGAGAACGTGGTGATAAAGAGGTCGAGCTTGCCATCGCGATTGTAATCTCCAACTCCGATGCCCATGGAAGCCTGCGCGCGGCCCTCTTCATTGACGGCGAAGCCGCTCATGTAGCTGACATCCTCGAACGTGCCGTCGCGGCGATTGCGATAGAGATAGTTGGGAGTGGAATCGTTGGCGACGACGAGGTCGAGCCAGCCGTCGTCGTCGAGATCAACGAAGATCGAAGCGAAGCCGTAGCGGCCTTCCCGATCGGCGACGCCAGCCTTGACGCTGACGTCGGTGAACGTGCCGTCGCCATTGTTGTGGAAGAGATGATCGCTCTCGCCGAGAAGTCCCACCGGACCGCAAAAAACGTTGACGCCACGGTATTGGCATGCGCCTTCGGGAATGCCATTCTTGCCGGCAAGGATCGGGCGATCGAGATCGTGCTTCACGTAGCCAGGAACGAAGAGATCGAGCAGACCATCCCGGTCGTAGTCGCCCCAAGTAGGACCGGTGGACCAACCACCGAGCGCGACACCGGCTTTTTCGGCAAGGTCGGTGAACGTGCCGTCGCGATTGTTGTGATACAGGCGATTCTTGCCGTAGTTGGCGACATAGATGTCGGGCCAGCCATCGTTGTCGTAGTCGGCGACGGCAACGCCGAAGCCCCAGCGCTCGTTGGCCACGCCAGCTTTGTCGGTAACGTCGATGAAGGTGCCGTCGTGATTGTTGTGGAAGAGCATCGCGCGGGGCGGCTCTTCTTTTCCCTTCATCGCGGCGGCAGTGGAACCGTTGAGGAGATAGATGTCTAGCCAGCCGTCGTTGTCGTAATCGAGTAGAGCAACGCCGGAACCTGGGGCGTCAAGGATGGTGGACTTTTCGGGAGAACCGGAGCGATGGTGAAACTTGGCGAGGCCGGATTGTTTCGTGATGTCTAGGAAAACGATTGGTGCGCCGTCCACAAACCCGCCGGCGGTGATGGGGCGGGACTTTGCATCCTTCACCGGGGCGTGTGCGCCGCCGGTGGACATACCGGAAGGGTTCACGGAAGAGGGAGATTGCGGCGTTTGCGGGTTTGGAGGAGAAGACTGCTGTTCGAATGCTGCAGGGGCGGAAAGCAAAACCAGGAGGAGCAACGCGAAAAAGACGCTAAGCCAATTCGAAGGGAGCGAGGAGTGCGCGTTCATTTGCCGGCCGCGGGTGGCAGAGGTTCATCAACTTGCAGGATCTGATCGGCGTGCACGTTTTTCAGAGTTTGTGAGATCCCGCTGGGCCAGCGGATTTCGATGGATTGGGCAACGAGTTCGAGGCCGAGGCCGAAGTGGACGCGCTTGTCGCTCGAAGACAAATAGCTGCCGGCCGTGGAAACAGTAGTGAACTGCGCGCCGTTTGCGGCGATGAGTTTGACCTCGGCGCCGATCGCATCACGGTTGCTCTTGTGGCCAACGAGTTTCAGCGTGAGCCAATGATTTTGATTGGGCGTTTCGTTGTGAAGTACGTAGACCGGGCCGTCGTTCGAGGTGACGACGGCGTCCAGGCGGCCGTCATTATCAATGTCGCCGATGGCCAAGCCGCGGCCGAGCCAGGACTCGTGAAAGATGGCGCCGGAGGCAGCCGAGACATCCACGAACTCTTTGCCGGTGTTTCGAAGGAGAAGCATCGGTTCGCGATAATGAAGATTGGGATAGTTAAGTTCGACGGTATCAAGGTCGTGGCCCTGGGCAACGAGAAGGTCTTTCCAGCCGTCGTTGTCGTAATCCAAAAAGCGAACACCCCATCCGGAGTGCAGCATGGTGGCGCGGGTGATGCCGGTGCTGAAGCTGGCGTAGGTAAAACTGGAGTCGCCATTGTTTTGGTAGAGCGCGTAGCGCTGATTGGCAAGATCGGTGATGATCAGGTCGGGCCAGCCGTCATTGTTATAGTCGGCGAAGTCGACGCCCATGCCGGCGTAGGTGCGGCCATCGCCGTCAACGGCAACCTGCGAGAGGAGGCCCACTTCTTCAAACGTTCCGTCACCTTTGTTGTGATAAAGAAATTCGATCATCGAATCGTTGGCTACGAACAAATCAATGTGGCCGTCGCGAT
>Ga0137418_10005696_pt1 | contig 11425 bp, 12 predicted proteins | sample CZODoug3_1_2_16f_FD_122242 | JGI IMG/M metagenome (GOLD analysis project Ga0137418, IMG submission 122242) | Vadose zone soil fungal communities from Angelo Coast Range Reserve, California, USA - CZODoug3_1_2_16fungal (Hybrid Assembly) | ecosystem: Environmental > Terrestrial > Soil > Vadose... | reverse complement strand
GAGGGACTCCACATGTGCCGCATCTAGGTTTGCTGAAATGTAATCCAGCAACGTGGCCTTGGTTGATGTCTGCGCCCCTGGTAACGACAGAACCCCTACAAGACGTGCACGGATCTCTTTTATTGTTAGCTCAGAGATATCACCAAGAACGGTTGCATCCATGTAGTCTCCAGATTTTTTGGTGAGTTTCGTGATCGCCTCTCAGTTACCCAGCCACAACTGACTGCCAGTGATTGAGCCAGCTATTTGGTTCCGTGGAATCTAGTGGAAAATTCGAGGCCTCCCGGCTGACGTGGCTGGCCAATCTGTCCTGCGCACAGACCAACTGGATCCATATAAAATGTAAGAGGTTCAAATTGTCAACCCCACAACGTGTCCCCCGTCGATACATTCATTTACTCACATCAATCCTCTCTTTTTTGCAAACTTTTTGCCATTAAACACTCTTTTAATATGCGAGCTAACCCAACCACGCCAACTACCTTGACTAACCCGACTACACCCACGACTCCAACTACCTCAACTAACCCAACTACACCCGCAACTCCATCAACTACGCCCGTAACGCCATCTCCGCAACGTCCTCTCTTGTCCTGTCCCCCGCGAATCGCTAAACCTATTGAAGCATCCCTCAAGCACCTCAGGGATTCGGGCATGTACCTGGCAGATTCAAGTATTCGTGAAAAAGTTGAATGGGTGCGAGATGGTTCTGCCCATAAACTTATCGTGAAAACTGAAAATGCCGGTATTGCTGACACCGACACCGACAACGGCGAAGATGATGCCCAAGAAATGGCTATTCTTTCGGCTATAGTACACATCACCAGCGAGGATTTCTATATGGCCTCTGATGGCGGTTACCATGGCCCTGGTCGATTCAACCAGCCCTTTAGCGACATAAAGCTTTCTTGTACTGGCGGCAGACTGAAGATCGAGGAGCTAGGTAATGATTTTGATAGAGTCGTAGGCAACTTGAAGTGGCTCGAGGAGCAGGTCGTCACTCCGGGCTTCCATGACAGAAAAGGTTTGCTTACTGGATTACCGAGCTCGCCTAAGATCAAAATTCGACATAAACTTTTTGAGGTAACTATCCATTATATACTAAAGGACATACAACTTCACTGATGCACCTTGATTTCGAAAGCGCGTGCCAACTGATAGTGATATGCATGCAGCCGAACAGGATGTCACGCAGGATAATACCGAAAATGGTGCATTTCTTCATACGTCACAGCAATTCTGTCGCTAACCACTCTTATACACTAGATTTCCCATACTCTATCACAAATTGGCCTTGCCACACAATCGAGGCACGCAATGCCATTGAGGAGCTCGTACCCGACTACCGTGTTATTCCCATCCCGGCATATGAGTTCGAAGGGGGACTCATGTACCCACAATGGTACAAACAAATGTTGTCCGACGCACTTGTTGAACTACACTTCACCCTTACTCACTATGCCATCTCGGATAAGAATGGTGGAAAAGCTCACAGTGACGTATATGTTCCTGAGCTATATTCCATGAGAGTTTTGAGGAAACCTCTCCCCGCCGTTGTTTCTCCTCGCAAATGCAAAATCTCAACGATAGATCCCATGGACAGCCCGACAAAGAAAACAAAGAGGTCATCGTAATATTTGGTACGTTATAGCTTAACTTTTTTTGTTAGTTTCACTGACAGTCACATAGAAGTTGCGATTGTTTAGGCGACTCTCATTGCTCCCAAAACCACCTGCTATATAGTGTTTCATGCTTGCTGGAAACAGTCTTTTTTGCATTTACAATAGCTTTTCCAACCTCATACTTTAATCCCATGGCGACCTTGTACTTTGAAGTTTATCTACTTATTTAGTGCCTCAGTTGAACATTTTACTAGCTAATGCTTGTTACACCCATAATGAATTAATTGTTTCATTCTAATCCCCGCCCCTCTCTAGCGAGCAAGGGTTCTGCCGTCGCAGACAGTGATTCCCGAGTACCTATCATGTAGCTGATATATTGGAATGCTGGCTGAGGAGCCCTGATGGAAGACCACGGTCAAACGAGGATCACAAACAAATGTACTCGCCATCTATACCATTCACTGATATACATCCCGCCCGTCCAGCAATTACCTCATTTGCAGTACAGGTAGTCGAAAAAAGACTGCTCTATGAAAGGCAGCAAGCCTCGAAACCGTCCAGTGGCCTGCACGCAGTTACAAGCGCACAATCCGGTGATAAAGCAGTCACCTGGGATGCAATTGGGTCAGGCACAGTGGCAGAAATCACAGCATCTCTGCAGACCTGTCAACCACTTACATTCCATTATCTCAGCCAACTCGCAACACCAAAACCTCGAAAATGGAACAGCATAGTTGTCCAACGTAAAACACGACCACCTGAAATTGTGAGGACTTCAATGCCACATATCAGAAAACAATGCTTACGTCTACATGTCAAGGTTACTACTCACGTCCTGAGCACCCTTAATTTCTCATTCAGTGAGAACATATGCCGCTTGCCTAAAATACAGGGTATTTTATATTTTGCGTGTGGTGCACCTACCCTGTTGTTCAGCACCAATAGTCGCATCGGCAATACTCCGGCTTACAGTACTATATATCGGACCCTAGAAGGTCTGTCCAAGCAGCAAGCAAAGGATACGGAGGAAATGGGCCGACACTTGGATAAATGGCCTATCATAAGGTTTGATAATGTCCAAAGTTATTCCAAACGGAGGGACCTACGGATAGGGAGAGTCAACCAGATGCGAATCGGAACTGCCGGAACTGCTGTGGAGATGGAAGATTACAATCCGGTGGCTATGGATGTTGATGACCGACTTGCCCGGGTAGCGGAAAACAAACGAAAGGATCTTACTGTGGACTCTCTGCATGCACTCATAGATCATGAGCATCTGGATTGCATGGGCACACTCCAGTGGCTTCGAACACTTGTCCATTACATTCCCGAGTTGCGAAACCTGAAGGGAAAGGTATCAGAATTATACAGTACCAAAGGCACGAAGAAAAAGATCAACCCAAACCGAAAGTCAAAAATATATCCACTTGCCACTAATGCAAAGAATGAGGCCAAGACGACGGAGTTGAAGGACGCACTGCTCGACTTCTTTGGCCAGTTGGGTCAGCGACAAGGAGACTACATCCGTAGACTGCTAATTTCCGGCGGCAATGGAGCCACATTTGACATGATGGTACAACTCAAACAGTATATGCAATTTCACAAGGATGACTTTGAGAGCTTTGCCCTACTTGTACCCCTACTCGAGCTATGGCATCTGGCATGGACAGATCTCAGCAGGTTATACGAAGCCCATTGGGGAGAGAAACTTTCCTCCAATGATCCAGGAACACTCCGCAACAGTGCCGCAGAGATCGGGAGAAAGGAGCCTCCAAAATTAAACAAAGTTGATTACTATCCATATATGCAACTTGCGTACCTAGTTCTTGATGTGCGCATGCTTGACTGCTGGAGGTGCGTGACAAATTGGATGTATTTTATTACTGGTCTGATTTGTGAATAGAGTCACGTTAGGAGCAGATGACATCTTCACTTACTTTAAAAACAAAGCCACCGCAGGACAGACACCAACTCTTGAGGATCTCGAGAACTTGGCGAAAGACTTGAACCGTCGATATTCCACACAGCGCACTTATGAACGTGCATTAGATGAGTACGACACTGAAGACCCTTACACAGTGCCTCTAGGAACGCCATGGAAGGCAAGACCTGCAGAGCAAAGCAGTCAGCATGTGCAATCAAGCAAAGCGACAGGCAAGAAAACACAAGGGAAAAAAGATACAGAAACTGCGGATAACACAAGTACGTCCAAGGCGAAACGAAAGAAGAAGAAAGAGTCGGCGGCTCCACAAGTTGACTTTCTAGGTGACCATTCGTTGGGGAAGTCAATTGCGTTCATAAAAGACACAATGATGTCTCGTCAGATGTCGAGTGCTGTTGCGGAAGGTGATATTGGAGCGGCCTATGAATGCGTCAAGGTGAGATAATTTGATTAGCCGACAGAATTATTGGACACTTACAATGTTTGACAGTCAATGCTCTTTACATTTGCGGGATCCTCCCACACCAAATACTGCAGTTTCACACTAGAAATGATTGCCAGTTTAGAGCTAGAGTCGAGCGAGGCTCTCAAAGATGCGACATTGGAAAATTGGTTAGTAAATGTGCAGGGTGGGCCGGGCAAGTTCATAGAAGGTGACATCATGCAAGAGCATTTTAACGAGGTGCTTGACGAGTCCCGTGATCATGCTGATGCTGATTGGGATGGAAACTTGATGCGAAATATCGTCTCACGGAACGTGCACCATTTTCTCCGGATAAAGAAAGAGTGGGGAGCAGGACTGGGACTTTCTGACAAGAGTGGGAAGCATTCGGAGCCACACACCAAGCCGGAGGTCACAAAACTCCTTAAAAAATACAAGGATACCGAATTGCACCGTTTCCGACCTGGGCGCCAGTATGACAGTGCCAATGTTGATGACTACTCTCGAGGGTACAATAAACTTGCAGCTGGCGGCCTTCAGAAATGGATCTATAATACCACAAGAGGTCACGGTCTTATGGAAGAGTTGGAGGGGCACGTGGCCAAGGAAAAGGAACCTGTCGAAGATGAATCGGATGAATCGGATGAAGACGACGAGGATATTGAACTTACTCCAGGAACTAGCTACATGCTAGACGGCGAACTTGTGATTGAGACGGTGGATGACTTTGAGGTGAATGCAGCGGTGAACGGTGATCACAATGGGGAGGATGGAGCTATGGACGTCGATGGCACGGAGGAAGATATTTTTGATGAACCGGAGCTAGAATACAATGATGAAAACTAATATTACAATACTGCGTTCTCTTTATCCTAAAATTTTGTTGTTAGCATACAATCGTCGTAAGATTTGACTTGAATAAACCTGTCGAGTACTTCTTGCACGTTTGGGTCTATCAACAATAGGCCGTGTTGGTGCATCCTTCCTTTTAGTAGATGTTGGAATAAATGCTTCATTTTCCTGAGGAACGGTTGGCATGAAAACTAGTACACTCCAACAAGACATGCAAACCTTTCCAGTCCACCGCGTGCGTTTTGGCCTGCCTAACGTGGGCTCACTGGGTGGGTCCTTTTGTTTCGCTGACCGTACTACTTTCATGATTCGCACCTGCCTACCTGATGTGAGATCATTTTGAGCCACGCTGTAACGAAATCATTTAATCGCTGGGTTAGTCATGTAAAACAATAACACACTCGATTTCTGCCAGTGTTCTGGGTTGCGAGGGACCGCTTCGCGCTGTAGCTGCAGCTTGGCCAGTGGCGTAGAAGTTAGGTGTGACCACCTCCGCTTGACGTGCTGCAACGACAGTGATAGGTTGCGTGGCAATGTTCGGTGCAGGTACACTGTCAAAAACAATTTGGCTATTCACAGTAGCAAAAGTATTAGTGAAACAACTTTGAACAAGCTATAGCCAGGCTTACCTGGGACCCTGAGGTGCTGTTAAAGCTTTAGCTCGCTTTTCTGCTTCTTTTTTGGCATCTGCTTTGGCGCGTAGAGGCACGAATTCAGGGCGTAATGCCATGAGAACAGACCACAGAGCATCTCGATGATCTACAAGATGAATGCATCCCACTATGATTGGATCGAGATCTCGGGGAGTCCGCAGTAGAGCAAAATTGTCGAGAATTGTTTTGATGATGCAGTCAGGTAAGAATGCTGCGCGTGGTACGTTCCCGAACTTGATCTCATCTGTGGCTTTCCAAAGAGACTTTCGGAACACAGTGAGCCGCTGTGTAGCGAAAATGCGCATCTCGTCTGTCAGCCGTTCAGCCATCGGTATTGCGAGTGGTTGTCGTTTTTGGATGAGAATGGGGGGAAGAGTTTCGGGTGAGCACCTGCTGCAGTTGCAAGGTACACGTCGGGTAATGCGAGGTTTCGAGGCACAATTTTCGCAGTGACAGGGGGGATCAATGGAAGGGTTGTTGTACTCGCGGTCTTGCTGCAATGGAAGGCAGTTCAATACCAGGAAACGGGATATACCCGCATCCATTTCCACGGTCTTCCCCCCTTTGGTCATCTTGGGCGCCTTCCCGGCTAATACATCCTTCGTGATAGACGCTGCCTTCTTGGTGACATACATAATACCTCGCGGATCCTTCACGATTTCGCAGTCTCGTCCCGGACGTCCCGACTTCTGAACGTACTCGTTCATATCCTTCGTTTCGCCCATGATAACCACATTCCGTATGTACTTACAATTAAAACCGACACATAAACAATCCGTGGAAAAAAGAATTTTGAGCTCCGGATCATTATGCATGAGGTCGAGTGTTTCGGTGTTGTATGACGGGAAATTAAGGGAGTTATACATGCGGATTAATTTGCGAGGATTCTTGCCACAGTGAATGGCCACACGCCACAAATAAGCAGTAACGCGAAACTCGAGTGCAATGGTTGGACAGAAGATGAGTGATTTTTGTTCTTCATCCAGTATCCAGTGAAGCTGAGGGAATAGCCAACCTCCGAGAGCTGTCTGGAGTTCTCGTACGAGAAGCTGGACATCTGGATGGGCATTTGAGCGCCATATCAAATGGAACTGGCCGGGCAGGTAACCGAGAAAATCACAGATCGTGTCCATGACTTTTCCGTCAGCAACAGTGGTGGAAACGGCACACATTACAACATGATCTGGGCAGCGAGCCCAAACATGTCCTATTTGTTGCAAAGAAACACAAAATGATTGCCCCCAAGAATAGAGCAAATGAATTTCGTCAACACCCAAAGAACAAAACCGGTCGGCAAAAGGTTTATGCACCAGGAGGTCGGTGAATCCCTTGGAAATGAGCTGCTCGGGTGATAAGCAAAGAATGGCGACGTCTTCACGTGCTGTTTTCCACAAGTCATCGCCCTTTTCTCGAGCTGCCGAAATCCGATTCGCGTTTATGGCCAGAGCTGCAAGCCCGTGTCGTTGAAACTCAAGCTCCTTTAAACAAAGTTAGTAGAGAAAAAGCACTATTATTGTATTTACGCACCATTTCTTCTTCAACACCATTGGTTGGAAACACTATGACCATGGCTGGATTAGTTGGCACCTTCCTCTTCAACTTGAAAGAAGCAACGATACTGGGATCTTTTGAGAGGGCAATTAAAAACAGCATGTGCATTGTAAAATAGCCAGTCTTCCCCAACCCCGTTCGTGTCAGAGCCATTAGGTCGATGCCATCAGCCATCTTGCAAACATCCTCGAGTTGGTCATCATGAGGATCGTACGGTAGGAGAGGCCGCAAGACAGAGCGAGTGAGTTGGTGACCCTCAGATGTGCTAAACTCGAAATCTGGGTGGGAATTTGAGGCGTTCATGGTGGATAGACGACATACGCGACGAAATAACTTATAAACAATGAAATTCGACGCGTCGTGACGACACACGTGACAAGATCTACAAATCACAGATCGTTTCCTTATTTACTAACTACATCCGAATGTTCGGAGCAACGGTTCGGCCATTGCCAACAGATGAAGACTAGGACATGTAACAAAAGGACTGCCATGAAATTGGTACGATGACACATGGTATAAATCTCAATCTGGCCCTCAGAAGCTCCTGTTGAGCACAAGACCGCCTCAACCCATTCCATCCCTGGTGAGTTTCCTTTTTTTTTTGTATTGCCCACATTGCTCAGACTCTACAGCAACCACGCCAGTTATAATTAATAGGGCTCTATGGTATAGCCCACTATTCATGAGAAGTGGGCCGATGAGTGGCCCAATAGTGGCCCATTCCTTATTTCCGTCTGAAATAATCTGATTATGTACTTCCGTTATTTATTCAAGCCAAAACCTTTACCAGAATCTGAATACATTTTTGGTTCTTACTCAAGTTCGCAATCAGAATACCTCCTGGCAACCGATTCCGATTATTTCTGACGGAAAGAAGAAATAAGATAATCTAATTATGGTATCATTTGCGTCGGAACCCCAAAATACTTACCCGAATCAGATTCGAACAATAATTATTTATCGAGAAGAGATGCCCAAACCAAAATTAGATTATTTCATCAAAGAGAAATCCGAATATGTTCTGGATGTTTGTTTAACAGAAATAACTAATTCCGTATTCTAAATATGTCTACGGTTATCTCCCACGGTCAAAAGTTTAACAATAATCTATTTATTTTTCTGGACAGTATTTAAATTCTGTCAGGGGGGAAAATACTGATATGTCCCAGGTGTAAGGGTGTTGTCAACAGGTGATGCCGCGGCAACCGGCATGTCACGTGCAAGATCAAACGCGTTATTTTCCAGCGCGTCTTTTCTATTGATTGTTACCTTTCTCGCGTTTTCTGGCCTCTGGACATTGTCAATATGGTCTGTTAATTTTATCAATACTCTCTACTATTGTTCCCCGTAATGTCTGAGATCCCTCCCCCGTTCGACTGGTCAACACGATTACAATATAACTGGTACTCCGTGGAGGGTGTTGAAAAGCTGCGGTGCACAGTTGCACCATCTCTATTATATGATCCTGATCCATTTCAACTCAAATGCACTGCACGCGTTCTTAACGGACAGGATGTCCTTTGCGTTTCGGCTACCGGGAGCGGGAAATCGGCCTTAATATACCTAGCATCCATTGCGCGCAAAGGTACCATTACATTGGTAGTCTGCCCAACTAATTTCCTCGAAAGCGATCTGGTGCATCCCAATCCTTCTACTTAATATCACAGGTATTTACGTTACGGATTCTCTTGTATGCAGGTCTCCAGCCTGCAGAAGAAGGGCGTGTCTGCACAGGCAATCAATTCCGAGACCCTCGCGACTGCAGCGGTCGAGGGTCGTGACATTTGGGCTGAGGCTAAAACAGGAAAGTTCCAAATCCTTTTGTTCAGTCCAGAAACCACCGCTATGGATGAGTTTGATGAACTCATTAACGACGAAGTCGCACGTCCGCACATAGGTTATTTCGTGGTTGACGAGATCCCAAGTGGTGTCTTCCTCGGAAAGATGCAAACCACCTTCCTTGCCCACCACCGAACCAGCCTCCTTATATATAATACCTGCAACAGTCCCAACAGCCCACTCCTTGAGCCTCCATCGTGCCATAGGCTTCTCATCTGGACGGGCTATAGCGCTCGCAGGGCGCTCCGCGGTTGACCGGACCACTTTGGGGACGCGTCTTTATGTTCGTAGATTAAGTCCACAATTTCCTCTGCCTGAACCTTGGACTGCCCCTTGAGGAACCTAGAGACCATCTGCGCATGTTTTTGAGATCGTCCGGACTCTGTTCGATGTGGTACGTTGAAGAGGTCCCGTAAGAACTCGCCCAAAGAGCCTGAAACTTTTTGCATGCTTTCCAAGGCATAATCCATGTTGGGGTCGGTGTTGGACAGCTGTTGCTCTGCACTGGAGGTATCTGTCTGCACCGCACGATCAACATGATGTGCCATTACAGCGAGAGCTATGGTAGAAGTAATGATACGGCAGAAGCAATTAAATAAGCCGAGAAACAAGTGATAAATTCGAATAAAGCGGAGTTTGAAATTCACCTATCGACAAGGCCCCTGCGTCAAAAACTAGACTAGCACCACCTGATGGCCAATATCAGCATCGGCATCAGTATCCCATCCGGAATTCCAGCGGAATTCGCAAAAATATTTACCTATACAGGCTTTTACGAGTCATTATCTCGCCGTTGCAAGCAAGTACACAAGATACTCAGATCCGTGCTTATCCTTGTGCAGGACTTGTCTCATCAAACAGTTTCTGCACTGCATTCGACACATCACTCATTCCTACTGCATCCAGCAGGCATCAACAGACATGCTTGATACCTCGTTGGCTTAGGAGACAGAGCTCTTCTCGTATATAGAAGAAATGCAGGATCCTCTTTCTACAGTTCGGGTCCACGTAGCGGGGATACAGGATCTCAACCGAGATGCTAGGACGTATAACCTTCCAAATGAAACCCTTTCCGCCATTTTTGAAGCTGGCCTAATTGAGACCCCATTCCTTGAGGATATGATACGAATTCCACGTATGTGTACATTCGAATATCGTGCATGGGGGAGTGAGAGCCCTCCATTCGAAATTCTTGTGTCCTCAGTATCGCGCAGATGGCGAAGCGTCGCTTTGCAGACGCCACGGCTGTGGACGGTTTTGAATATCGACGTAGAAAACCCGACACACAATCATCATGACCTATATCTTCATAGATCCAAAACATGTTCGCTTGACATAACATTGTCGAACTGTTACCAGCAGGAGGAGCTCCCTTCCGATCTGGTCAGTGAAGCCAATCCGGACTTGATGGGTCATATGTATCGGCTTATGCCTCATGTGGGGCGTTGGAGAAAATTTATCATCCTGAATAGCTGGATTGAATCACCTTCCACAGTGTTTTCCGCTCTCGCCCACTCACATGCTCCTGCCCTTGAGACATTAGTTCTCGATTTTAGGGGATCTAAGGGGCCAATACTGGACTTGTTCTCTGGAGGTGCTCCTCGTCTATCTTGCGTGGAGTTAGTTGGAGTATACCTCCAGCCTCCTCTTGAGGTGGTCAAGTATGCGAAGCTACACCATCACACCAGGTCGGAAACTCGACTCACCTATGCCGAAATGAACCAGTTAATTCGGCCAATTCGCTCGTTGATACATCTTCAGTTGGACTCAGACATAGTTGCAGAATTCGCGAACTATCCTCTCATTGAACTTCCATCCTTACTTTCATTGGACATTCGTATTAGAGGCTCTGTTGGGGCATTACGGTTCCTCGACTTACCCACAATCAAGATTTTGACTATCTATGGTTTCTCCCCTAACATCATTCAGGCTCTTACCCAACACCATTGTCTGTTTCCACGCGTGCAGGTGTTAAAGTTCGTAGCCGACATTCATTGTCTTGATAATACTCCAGGGGACATGGTGGTGGATCTAATCTTGCTTTTCCCCAATGTCGTAGACATTACATTTTGGGGCACAGACCCTATTCCGATCTTGAAGGCACTTCATGATCGCCGGCCTACAGAAAAGCTACTTTGGCCGCATTTATCAGCAATCACCATCTTGATTGCAGTTAGAAGTAATGTTGGACACCGGAGGCAAATATGGTTCGAGGTTGTCAAAGTCGTCGGCAATTACCTTGAGCTGGGAAAGCCACTTCCGAGCATCAAGCTATCCTCGGAGATTGTGAACGATGTCTCTCCCCAGCTGCAGCAACGGCTAAGAGAGCAAGTTGCTTTTGTGGAATTTTAAATGGCAGCATCGCATCTAGATATGAGAATGTACAATAGACAATAAGTGTTTGCACATATAGTCCTTGGGTTTTGATGAATTTTGAGTCTCCCAAGAGATTAAATCACTGTTATAGTTTCCTCTATGGTGCTGTTTACCTAGACACCACCACTTTTGTATACCCGAAATA
>Ga0137418_10005695_pt1 | contig 11427 bp, 7 predicted proteins | sample CZODoug3_1_2_16f_FD_122242 | JGI IMG/M metagenome (GOLD analysis project Ga0137418, IMG submission 122242) | Vadose zone soil fungal communities from Angelo Coast Range Reserve, California, USA - CZODoug3_1_2_16fungal (Hybrid Assembly) | ecosystem: Environmental > Terrestrial > Soil > Vadose... | reverse complement strand
CGTGCTTGCAGCTGGGTTCTTTCTTTTCTCTTTTCGCTCTACGCCATCACCAACCGCCGCAACTTGATCCGGTCCGTGCGAACCTGCGCCAGCTCATACTGCGCCTGCTGCGTCAGCCAGCTTTCCGCGCTCCCGCCAAATACTTTCGACAAACGTACCGCCATCTCCGGAAAAATCCCGCGCTTCCCGTTCACCAACGCAGACAGAGTCGTCCGCGTAACCCCGTGGTTCCAAGACTGAAGGCGACTACAGGCCCGCAGTTCGAGAGCCAGGTCATAAATCCTAGTGTGCTGGGGTATCGCTGCCTTGGCCTTGTTGGTGCGGGCAAGCCGGGACGCGCTGCCCTTTGAACACACTACCCCCGCGCTCGAAATCAAATCGTTTCGCTATTTGCTCGACAACATCAGGGTGTCTGCAACTGTTTGAGCTGCCACGAAAAAAAGAATCTCCCTCCACTACGTTGTCATCATCGAACAATGTATTTTCACCTCCCCGATAATAGAGCCATGAATCGCGGAACGTGCTGTGCATATATACATTTCCGTCGAGAAAGACGTTCGTCTTTGAAAAGGTGCAGCCCTCGAAGATAACAGGATGCGGACTCACTATTTCCCCAGGGCCGCTGATCACAGCACCAGGCTGGCAGAGCCATACCAGAAAAGGTTCCGGTTCGCTGAAATGAGTAGAACGTTCTACTCCCTCGAATTGAGCATCTACTCCTTTTGGAATGACGGCAATTTGGTCGTTTCCGCCAACTCTTTGGTCGTCGTGGCTTGTTTGTTCTTTAAACAAATTGCCGAGTGTCTTCATATAGGCGAGCGAAAGCGAGGCGCCATTATCTTTTTCACGTGCATAGATATAGCGTTTCATTATAGGTAGGCTCCTGTAGCTTTCAGGATCGTCCCGCATCATTTTTTCGGTTCCTTCAATTCCGGCAGAACAAATGAACAAAGCGTCGTTGATCGTTGTGAGTTTGCACGGAGACTCAGCTTCATGGGCTACCCAGTGCAGCTGTCCGTCTAGCCAGCGCTCTCGGCTCACGGCAATATCCATCCGTCCAATCTTCTGTTGTTGATCGGTATCTCTTCCTGCCAAGATCAGTTCCAATCGGTACATGTCGGAGATATCTTCCGCAGTATCACCAACATATGCGTTCAAGTCTGCTTGCACGTTAAATCTGGCCCGGATGACAGCTGAGAGTCCATCGAGCGTCTCGGCCATCGTCTGCTTCTTTCCGCTTCTCCTGACGCCGTCCCGATACGATTGAACGATCCCCAAAACTTGGGCGTCCATTCGTGGCAAAATGTTTTTACTTCGCTCGGACGGTCTTCGGACAGCGCCGAACCAGAGCCCGGCTATGGCGCAGGCTACATGCTCGTCGTATCGTACGAGTTTCTGGATTGGATGATCAGGATCTGGTCGGAAATGTCCATTTTCATCTTTGATTGACCTGCGGCTGTCCGTCATTAGCACGATTCCTTGCTTATTTCCCATAGCTGTTACTAGCGTCCCGCGAGTGGGAGTAAGCGGATCTTGCCCGAACGATAATCGAGCTGAGATAGCAAGGGGCAAGAGGAATAGTGCCATTCGGCCCGTTCTCATGAATCCTCCTAGTTCTCTGACACTCTTAGAACGATCTAGATTCCATTCCTTGCGAGGCGTATCTCCGCGAGCCCTGGAAGCAAAGCCGTCCAGGCCGCGATAAGAGAAAGTCTGAATTGTGTCAGAATTTACTCAGGATGCCTGATGTGGGTCACAAAAGTGATCGCGGCAAAGTAGTGCTAATTCCGCGTCACAGCAAGGCTTGCGTGGCCGAGATTCCTGCACGGCGTCTCGACCTAATTCAAGCTCCCGGCTACGTGACTAGGCAATGCCTTCAATATCCATTTTAGGAAGAAAGGTTTGCCGCTGAACAATTCAATTACATCTCCGCACAAATAGAAGTAGAAGACAAAGTAACAAGCTTCCTCAGCGACGACGTCATTCTTCCACGCCCTTACTCCGAAAAAAACAACCGCGCCGATAAACCAGAAGAACGCGCACACCCAGGCCCATAGCTTTATCTCCTCTACTGAATCCAAACGAGCACTCACCACAAGCCAGACCAAGTCGTACAGAAAAATCGCGGTCAAAAACACCAGAAACGGGCTAACGCCCCACGAGTATCGCGAATGGTCTGTGATCGCAATGGCCCACGCAAAAAAGATCAAGAAATGAATCAGGCCCATTCCAAAATCGAGGCCGTAGCTCTTCTTATTGCCAGTTGTTGCGGTTTCTTCAGGCCTATCGGTACCCGCACGGGGATTGACTAAAGCCTCCGAATGGATATGAACTTTTTCGAAATAGAGACCGCATCCAAAATAAAAACACGAAATCGTGAAAAGAAACAAAACTAACCTGAACGCCTCAAGATGAATCTGCCAAGGTGCGAGGGTCGAATACGCTGAGGCGCTTGCAGCTGCCGGAGGAAGCGGAATAAAAATGTGCCTCCCCGCTCCCACTAATGCTTCGCGGATGGCAAGACCGACAATTGCACTGTATAAATAGAATGCGTGGCTGTGTAGGCGCAGCAATTACACGGTCGCTCACTTAACCGTGGGCGATATGTTTACCAGATTTAGTATGCTGGTCAAGATATTTCTGAAGCACCATTAGTAAGCGGATGATTGCTGGGAGCCCGACTGCGGCCAACGCGATGATGACGATTCCTGCTTGCATGGCCTCTCCTTATATTTGTCTTTCAGTCTTTCAAACCGCGCCGCAGCGCGGAATAGTATTTCTGTACTACCGCAGCTTGGGCGCTCATTGTTTGAGCCAGCAATCTCTTTGCCGTATCAAACTACAGATAACAAAGAGTTTACCATTTCCCGTTGATCGTTGTAGCTGCATATATTCCCAAAGAGAGAATCGTTTTCCTGGTCTCGGGAGCGGAGTTGCTGAGTTGGGATCACCCAACACCTTCGCCTCTACTTCGCTTGTCGCAAAGCGAGTACTTGGATGTGTTTCATAATACATCGGCTACTTGGAAGCAAGGAAAATAATCCCGAGCGATGACCCCATCGCCAAACCCGTTTCTTGGGGAAACCGGGGGAAGCGGGACGTTTTCCGGTCCATTATCAGATCTCGGCTTCAGCCGATTTTACTTGACAACACGTAACTATTGTAATACTATGAGTTTGTGTTTGATTCGACGCTTCCCGCACGCCTTCCGGCATCTCACTACACCCCTACCCTCCCTCAAACTAACCTAAGTCCTTTCTTTAGATACGCTTGCGCACACTTGGTTCCGGCCTTTTCGCTATCTCCTTCTTTTTCAATCGCTTCCGCACACTTGAAGCCAAAATACCGGGGGTGGGGGCGCTGCTTCCGTCGCGCGCTCCGATCTGGTCCGAGTGGCATACCGACCTACGGCCAGCCGAGCCAAAATCCTTTCCCGGATCTTGGCTCTCTAAGTCTTTTAGATTCTGCAGTTACAAGAAAACCCACGGGGTGGTAGACGCAAAGTCCAAGCTGATCCGCATGAATCGACGAACGGAAAACAATGAACGATAAACTTCGCGAAGTCACCGATTACTGATTACCGATCTCCGTTCACTTCGTCACCGGAGCCTTTGCGTCCAGCACTTCTCTCACTTTTTGTGCCAGCACCGCCGGAGCGAACGGCTTTTGCAGAAACGCCAACCCCGGTTCCAGGACTCCGCCGCTGGCAATCACGTTGTCGGTGTATCCGGACATGTACAACACCCGCAAATGCGGTTTCTTTTGCGTCAGCCGGCGCACCAGTTCGTGCCCGCTCATCGATGGCATCACCACATCGGTCAACACCAGCGAAATCTCGCTCCCCGGAATGTCGGCAAGTTTTTGCGCGTGCTCCGGATCCAGCGCCACCAAAAGTTTGTAGCCGTAGGAGGTCAACACCGTCTCGGTCAGCAGACGAACTGCTTCATCGTCTTCCACCAGCAGAATCGTTTCGGTTCCTTTGCGCGCCGTGGTTTTCGTTCCAACCATCTCCTCGGCATCGGCGGCTTCATCCACGCGCGGCAAATAAACTTTGAACGTCGTGCCCTGGTTCGGTTCGCTGTAAACCCAGATGTAGCCGCCGCTCTGCTTCACGATTCCGTAGCTGGTCGCCAGACCCAAGCCGGTGCCCAGTGCTCCGCCCTTGGTCGTAAAGAACGGCTCAAAAATATGCGCCACCGTCTCCGCGCTCATTCCCACTCCGGAATCAAAAACCGCCAGCATCACGTACCGCCCTGGCTTTACGCTGACGTGCTCGTTGGCATAGCGCTGATCCAGATCGACGTTGCTGGTTTCGATCACCAGTTTTCCGCCGTGCGGCATGGCGTCGCGCGCGTTCACCACCAGGTTCATCAGCACTTGTTCGATCTGTGCCGGGTCCGCCTTGATGGTGCCGAGGTCCTCGCTGAGCGCCATCTGCATGTGAATGTCTTCGCTCATCAACCGGCGCAGCAACTGTTCCAGGCCGCGTACCACGCTGTTCAGATCCAGATTCTTCGGCTGCAGCACTTGTTTGCGGCTGAACGCCAGCAGTTGGCGGACCAGCGCTTCGGCGCGCAGACTGGCATCTTCGATTCGATCCAGGTCGTTGCGCACCAGCGGCAGATTTTCGGTTCTGGCTTGCGCCAGCTCTATATACCCTTTGATAATAGTAAGCAAATTGTTAAAGTCGTGGGCGATTCCGCCGGCCAGCCGCCCCACCGCTTCCATCCGGCGCGCCTGTTGCGATTGCATCTCCATCAGCTTGCGCTCGCTGATGTCCACCAGAATTCCTTCCATCACCGGATGCGCGTAACTGCCTTGCGAAATCGCCGCGGTATCGCTGATCCAAACGGTTCGGCCATCCTTGCGCAGTATCCGGTATTCGGCCTGAAAAGATTTTCCCTGCAGCCCGGATTGCTCCGCTTCGATCACTGCAGAATGATCGTCGGGATGCACCAGGCGCAGCCAGTTTTCGGAATCTTGCAGCCACTCTTCCTGGGTGTAGCCGAGAATGGTTTCAATCTGCGGACTCACGTAATGCCACCGGCCGGTAACTCCAGGATCGGCGATGTAACTGATGGCGGCAACTTTTTCGACGATCATCCGGTACTTGATTTCGGCTTCGGCGCGAGCCTGCTCGGCTTTGCGCTGATCGGTCAAATCGCGGCTCAACAGCACGAAGCCGCCTTCGGGCAGAGCGGTGACCGCAAGTTCGACGGTGATGCTGGTGCCGTTCGCTTTAGGAACTGTCACCACTCCATACCACTTACCCTCTTTTTGCAGCGCTGCCCTGATATCGTCGACCGGAGCTCCCTGCAGATCTTGGATGGTGACGTTTTGCCAGGTTTCACCAGTCATCTGTTCGCGGGTGGTCTTTCCGAAAATATTCGCGAAACCAACATTCACATAGGTGTATTTTCCATCCGCGCTGACAATTGCCGTGCCGTCCACCGCAGCGTCCAGCGCACCCGCTTGTTTCCTAACCACCTCCGCGTTGCGGGACTGGCGGTAATCACTGATCGCCATGCGACCCACATAACATGCCACGGACACCGCGAGCAGCGAATACCGCAGCACGGACCACTCCGAGCCCAGCCCCGTCGAAAGAAAGAAGATCATCACCGGCGCCACTCCGAAAAGCGCGTTGGTCAGAATGGTTTCGCCCAAAGTTTTAAATCTAATTTGGCTATCGGACGGTATACCCACCACTGGCTTCCAGCGTGCTGCCCAAAAAGCGGCCCACAGGAGCGGCAGGGTCCACGCGAGATCGAGCAGCGTGCCGGTCGGCGTTTCCCGGAGAATCTGCCCATAATTTGCAATGACGGTACCGATGGCGTAAACCCCAAGAAAAGCGGCCATTCCACCGTACAGCTGCCTGGTCTCTTTCGAGGGTGTTAGGAACGTCCGCAGCAGAGCAAGAAGAAACACAGTGGTGATTTCCGCGGTCGCCACCAGGTTTTCCTGGACTAGCGAGCCGTGCGCATTCAGGGTCAGAGAAGGCATGTAGAACAGGCCGACGTAGATAAAAAGAAAGACGATGACGATTTGAATCGCATCCAGGACGAATCCCAAATCGATTTCTTTTCCACCCTGATCATGGTCCAGGAGTATGGCCATGGCAAAAAACGCTTCTTGGGTGTCGAAAAAGAATCTTACAAATGAAAGTTCCGGTGGTTCGCGCAAAAGAACCACTTCGTAGTATGCCCAACCGATATTGGCGACACCCCAAATGCCAATACCGGCTGCTATCACCATCCAAAACGAGCGGGTGAAGCCAATTCCACGGCGAGACGCGCGAATGCACATCACGACCGCAAATGAGCAGGCAGCGGTTTGCAGTAAATTTCCAAACAGGGATCCGGTGGTGGAAGTGCCGAGAGTAAAGATCTCGACGATGTGCAACGTAATGATGGAAAAGGCCAGGATGTAGAGTTTTCGCGGCATCAGCAGGTGCTTTCCGTGACCAGAGAGAGCGAATGGCCCAAGAGACAATTCTATTAAAGTTTGGAAAGCCTAGCCGGGCAAGAAACACAGGTGTTCCAAACGTGCACTTTGGCCAGCGTTCAGGTTAGATTACGCAAATCCGATCGATTACGCGAATGCTCGAAGGGCTCTAGCGTCCTTCGAAGGGGTAACGGTCCTGCGATTGGACCGCGGCAGCGACATTTCTGCGCAGAGCGATGGTGTCGACGGCGGCGCGTTTGGCGAAACGCTTGAGCACCGCCATTTGAGTGGTCAGCATGTCGCCTTCGTTGACGGCGGCGATGGCGCGCTTGGCTTCGTGTTCGAGACGTTCCATGGCGTCGCTGATCAAGACGCGGGTGGCGTCGATCATTGTGGCGCAGGCAGACTCGCCTTTGGCCGCCGCGGCTTTTTGGGTACGGAGCAGGCAGGACTCCATCGCGTAGACTTCCATGACCACGTTGGAGAGCGCGCCGATCAACTCCTGTTCGTCGGCAAGTTTTTCGCGGTATTTCTGCATGGCGCCGCCGGCGGCCTGCAAAAAGATTTTCTTGGCGTTGGCGACGATGCGGGATTCGTCGGCGAGCACACCTTCCGAGGCTTCTTCAAATGAGGGGCCGGCAAGAATTTCGTCGGCCAGTTTCATGGCCGCGGGAATTAAAGCGAGTTGTCCGCCGAGCGCACGTTTCATCAGCATTTGCACTATGAGCATGCGGTTGATTTCATTGGTGCCTTCGAAGATGCGATTGATACGGGAATCGCGATAGGCGCGGCAGACCGGATATTCCTCGTGGAAACCGTAACCGCCAAAAATCTGTACGCCTTCGTCGACCACAAAATCGAGCATTTCGCTGCCATAAACTTTGGCGATGGAACTTTCGATGGCGTATTCCTCGAGAACTTTCATGGAGTGAGCGACTTTATCGCCGGTGGAGGCGGACATCATGGTTTCGATGTTGCCAGCGCTGCGATAGACCATGGATTCGACGGCAAAAATCTGAATGGCCATTTCGGCCAATTTTTCTTTCATCAGGCCAAATTCGCCAATTTGTTTGCCGAAGGCTTTGCGTTCCTTGGTGTATTTCGAGGCGGTCATCATGACGTGCTTGGCGCCGCCGACGGCACTGGCGCCAAGGGTGAAGCGCCCGGCATTCAAAATGTTGAATGCGACGATGTGACCGCGGCCGATTTCATGCAGCAGATTTTCCTTGGGGACTTTGCAATTTTCCAGGAACACCGGAGTAGTGGAGCTGCCGTGGATGCCCATCTTGTGTTCTTCGTTGCCGGGTTTGCAGCCGGGATAACTGCGCTCGACGATGAAGGCGGAAAATTTGTCGCCGCCGATTTTGGCGAAGACGATGTACAGGTCGGCAAAGCCACCGTTGGTGATCCACATTTTCTGGCCGTTGAGCACGTAGTGGGTGCCTTCGGCATTGAGTTCGGCGCGGGTGAGGGAATTTTGCGCGTCGGAGCCGGCTTGCGGTTCGCTTAAGCAATATGCGCCGATCATTTCCGCAGTAGCGAGCTTGGGCAGATATTTTTTCTTTTGTTCCTCGGTGCCGAAATAGACGATGGGAAGGGTGCCGATGCCAGCGTGTGCACCGTGGGTGACAGCGAAGCCGCCGTAAATGGAAAGTTTTTCGGTCAGCACCATGGTGGCGATTTTATCGAGACCGGCGCCGCCATAGGCTTCCGGAACGCCGCCGCCCATCAGGCCGAGTTCACCGGCTTTTCTGACCAGCTCCGGCATCAAGCCGGGCTTTTTGTTTTCCAGGTCCTTGGCCAGCGGCAAAACTTCCTTCAGCACGAACTCTTCGGCGGTCTGGCCGATGAGTTTTTGGTCGTCGGTCAAGTCCGCGGGGGTGAAGACGTCCTGCGGAGCAGGGGACTCCAGCAGAAAACTACCGCCTTTTGCAGCCGCTTTGGTGACGACGCTGGTGGCCATGGGAATCCTCCGAAGGGTGGGTAGACTTGAAAAGCGAGAAGCTCAAAAGGTACGGAACAGTTCAGTGCAAATGACGCAGTATTAGGTTACGGCGAAATTGTACTCCCGGCATGCGCGAGCCGCAATTGGCCGGAAGTACCAGTCTGAGCACAGCGTGCGCGGTTGCATGGGCGCTGGAGTTTTTCCTTCACAATTGGCGGGGGGCAAGTCATGCTGTGGGCGAAATTTGAGACGGTGGAATCGGGAGAGGGCGATGAACAAGAGACTGGCTGCAATGGCGCTTTTCTGCATGTTAATCGGACTGGCGGTATTTTCGCTGGAGGCTCCGGCGCGGGTGGGCGGAGCGCGGGGGCAGGGCGGCGGAGTGAAAGCTGCGCCGGAGATGGAGCGGCTGCAGAAGATGTATGTGGGGACGTGGGATTACACCGAAACGTACGCGAAGACCGCAATGTCGCCGGATGGCGGGAGCGGAGCAGGGGTATACACCAGCGAATTGGGGCCGGGAGGGAATTCGATCCTGAACCGATTCCATTCGAAAGGGAATGCCGGTGACTACGATGGAATGCTGGTGATGACCTGGGATCCGAACGAGAAGGCGTACAAATCGTTTGTGTTTGGCAATGGGTTTCCTGGTTGCGTGACGCAGACCGGGCAGTTTGAAGGCGATGCACTGGTGTACCGGTCGGAGCTCGCGATGGCCGGAATGAAGATAAAATTGCGCAATGTGACGCGGGAGGTTTCGCCGGGGAAGATTGTGAGCGAGCAATATGTGACGCCGGAGGGCGCGGCGGAGAAGTTGTTTGTTACGGTGGAGGCGAGCAAGAGGAAGTGACGTAAGCGGCGAATCAAGGCGATTAGGCAGCAAGTGCGGGGAAGGCCGAGGAAAGGAAGGGCGCAGCCCGCCGCGGCGGGCTGCGCCCCTACGGAAGAACCGGAAGAGCCGACTAGAGGCGTTCGATGATTCCGGCGGCGCCCATACCTCCGCCAATGCACATGGTGACCATTCCGAATTGGGCGTTGCGGCGTTGCAATTCACGGACGATGCTGGCGGTGAGTTTTGCACCGGTGCAGCCGAGCGGATGGCCGAGAGCGATGGCGCCACCGTTGGGATTGACTTTCGCGGGGTCGAGGCCAGCCTGCTGAATCACGGCGAGAGATTGCGCGGCAAAGGCTTCGTTCAATTCGAGGACTGCGATGTCTTCCAGTTTCAGCCCTGCCAGTTTTAATGCTTTGGGAATCGCGTTGACCGGGCCGATGCCGAACTCTTCGGGCGCGCAGCCCGCAGTAGCGTAAGCCACGAAGCGTGCGAGCGGTTTGAGGCCGAGAGCTTTGGCGCGAGACTCACTCATGACCACCACTGCGGCTGCACCGTCGCTCATGGGCGAACTGTTTCCGGCGGTGACTGAACCTTTGACGTGAAAAGCGGGCTTCAGTTTTGCGAGGATGTCGAGAGAAGTGTCGGCGCGGGGAAGTTCGTCGGTGTCGAAGGTTAGAGTTTGAGTTTGCGCTTTTTGTGGTTTGGCTTTTGCGGCGGAGCCGTTGCCGTTTGCGGGGAGCGAAGTGATTTTAACTTCGACGGGGAGAGTTTCGTCCTTGAATTTGCCGGCGGCGATGGCGGCAATCGCTTTCTGGTGAGAGTTCATGGCGAACTGATCGGCGGCTTCGCGCGAAATGCCAAATTTGCGTGCGATGTTTTCTGTGCCGAGGCCCATGTTGATGTAGGCGTCAGGGTAGTGATCGACGAGCCAGGGATTCGGGGAAATTTTGTTGCCGCCCATGGGGACCATGGACATGGATTCGGTGCCGCCGGCGACGATGACTTCGGCGCCGCCGCCGCGGATGCGGTCGGCAGCGAGGGCGATGGCTTGAAGGCCGGAAGAGCAGAAGCGGTTGATGGTCATGGCGGAAGTCTCCACGGGAAGTCCGGCGCGGAGAGCGGCGATGCGCGCGACGTTCATGCCCTGTTCGCCTTCGGGCATGGCGCAGCCGAGGATTACGTCATCGACTTCGGCAGCGGTGAGACCGGGGACGCGAGCGATGGCTTCGGAAATTACCAGGGCGGCCAGGTCGTCAGGCCGGGAGGCGCGAAGGGTTCCTTTGTAGGCGCGACCGACCGGGGTGCGGACTGCGGAGACGATTACGGCTTCAGGCATTAAGGGCCTCTTTCCGGAAACACTTGGTTATTGTTGGCCGGTGCAAACAAAAATGCAAATGGGGGGGATCGTGGGCAGTGGGTCAGTTTCAGATTCGCGCGCTTATCAGGGCTTTGGTCATTGTCTCATCGAGGTTTAAGGCTTCGATCGGAGGTTGTCGCAGTCCTTCTTGACTATTTTGGAGTGAATCAAACGAAGTTGTTCGTGTTCCAGTACAAAGTAGAAGGCTCCTTCCCGTTCTTTATTTTCATCGAGGCCACCGACGACCGCGAGCAATTTGCTGTTGTTCCTAAAATCGAAACCCCAATAATCCCTTTTCGGATTGGAAAAGAACTTTTGGTCAACGTCAAAATACACAGTGTTGATGCTTGAAAAGCCGTCAACTTGAATCACGCGACCCGTGTTTAGATTGACGACCGCGAACATAGCACAAGAAGTTCCACACCCCCAGACGACGACCCTATAATGTCCGGCATAATTCGGACCTTTCGCAACTTCGCTCCGAAACCACGTTCGATAATGCCGGGCTGTTGGATCGCTAATGTCTAGCTTCGGATGGCCTGACATACCGCGGATGTTGTCGCGATACTCTGCGAATGTAGGAGCGCCGACGTCGGACAAATCCGAGGGTGTGACCAGTCTGCATTTTTCAAATGCCGTTAAGGCATCTTGTCGGGAAAGAGTGGCGGGGGACATCAAGAAGATCAGAGATGCCGATACAAAGAGCTGTGGCCACATACATTTAGCGGGATAGCCTCATCTGAATCCATGAACATTACAGAGTAGTAGACCATGCGTTACATCCTGCTGGCAATTCCCGATCTGTTGGGAAATGGCTTCGCAGGGCGCCGCAGCTAACTCCTTGTT
>Ga0137418_10005694_pt1 | contig 11428 bp, 11 predicted proteins | sample CZODoug3_1_2_16f_FD_122242 | JGI IMG/M metagenome (GOLD analysis project Ga0137418, IMG submission 122242) | Vadose zone soil fungal communities from Angelo Coast Range Reserve, California, USA - CZODoug3_1_2_16fungal (Hybrid Assembly) | ecosystem: Environmental > Terrestrial > Soil > Vadose... | reverse complement strand
CGTTTTTCGCAGTGATTGCTCGGAAGAACGTCGATACGAAGAAAATCATCAAAACGGCGGTTTCGACGCGGCCCGGCGCGTGACAAAGAGATTTGTTCTCGCAGATACCGCCGGGCTTGTTCCGTGACAGCCCAGAGTTTCGTGTAGGCCCTGGGGCCTTGATCGTGATCTCAATATCCATGTGGCCGAAGTCTTTGCGCCGGAAACGTTCGATCACATGGAGAGCATCCGCCGGTTGCCCAATTGATCGATCCATGCCTTTCCATTGAAACCCTTCGTGTCCACCACCAGCGTGTCCCCGTCCCATTTACCTGTTGAATATCCGATCGTCTCAAAAGAAAGCCCCGGGCTTGCGCCCCCGGGGCTACACTCTGTCTCCGCTCCGCGGCTGCTCAGTCCCGGCCAGGCCCTGAAGTTGACCGCAGAGTGGATGGAAAATTACGGAGAGTGAGTGTGAAATCGTCAGCGTGAAGTGTTTAGTTGCCAGAGTGAGCTGTAAAGTTGCCTCAGCAAATTTTAAATCGGCAGCGCGGGCTGAAAAATCGCGAGTGCGAGGTGTCAAATCACCACTGTGAAGTGTCAAATCACCAGCGCGAGAAAAAAATCACGAGTGCGGGACGTTTAATCGTCACAGTGAAGTTTTTTCGGGGAGTCGCACTCGCGACTCCCTCTCGTGATTTCACGCTCCCTGCGGCTTCTCAACAACAAAATGCGACCGGCAGCGCTTTTCCGACTAGCGCTCCGACGGCCAGCCCTTATCGAGCGGCTTCGCCCGGTCCGCCGTAATCTGCAGTTCCGCGCAGTGGTGATAGGTGTATCCGCCGGGATTGTTGAAAGCGTGCTCGGCCATGAACTGCACGACCTGCAGAGTGCACTTCTTGCAGTTGATGTTCGGCAGTTGTATGTCCGTCTCAAACGGTTCCATCTGGCCGGTGGGCCGCGTGGAATGGACGAACAGGCCATCGGCGAGCACCGGAATCGGCGGCGGGTTCTGGATTGCGGCGGATATGGACATTGGTCCTCTCTCGCTGTCTTTCGTCGTCGTTTGCGGATCAGGCGGCAGCTCGGTGGGAGAGTTCACCGCCAGGGATACGCGGTAGTGCCCCGGATGGTAGACGGTTTCCTGAAGTTTGAGATGCAGCTTCTGGCCGCCGGTGACCTTGCTCACGGCGTAGCTTGGCTTGCCCCAATCGGTATTGGAACCACCGCAGGGACCCGCCTTCTGTGGGTCGCCTCGATCGCTTTCGACGAGCCACGAAGCTGGTTCCATAAGTTTGAAATGAGCCGACGCACTTTGCGTAATAACCGCCAGCGCTGCGACCAGGAGAACGAACCGAACAAAATTTTTCATAGACATGCTCCCTTTGCGGACCGTGAGATGTTGTGGCCGTGTGGTGGCATATTATATATGCGTTCCGGAGGACTCCGTACACAGTGAATATGTCCACCAGTTTAGTACGGCTCTTTGCGGCTGCCGGGTTGCTCTTAACGATCTCCTGCACCCAGACGGTGCCCGCGTCGTCCCGCGACCGGCTGGTCAGCCGGAGCAATGCGGCGATGGGGTCGGAGCTTGAGCTCACTGCCCGGACGACCGACGAGCCAGCGGCAGAATCGGCATTCGAGGCGGTTTTCCAGGAAGTCGATCGGCTCGAGGGATTGATGAGCACCTGGCGGGAAGGCAGCGAGATCCAACGGCTGAACGCCGCGGCCGGCCTGCACCCCGTTCCAGTCGGCACCGAACTCCGCGACGTGCTCGGCATGGCGCGCCAGGTCAGCGAATGGACCGGCGGGAAATTCGACGTGACGTTTGCAGCCTTGTCGGGCCTCTGGAAATTCGATTATCAGGACCAGGACAACACAATTCCCGACCGCAACGATGTTCTTCGCCGTCTACCGTTCATCAATTATCGTGATCTGGAAGTGGATGAAAGGGTCGGCACGGCCTTCCTCCGGCGTCAGGGTATGCGGGCGAATCTTGGCGGGGTCGGAAAAGGCTATGCCGTCGATCGTGCCAGCGATATCCTCCGGCGCCGGGGATTCCACGACTTCATGATTCAGTTCGGCGGCGACATGTACGTGGCTGGACATCGTGGCGATCGTCCGTGGAGACTGGGTATCCGCGATCCGCGAGGTCCGGCGGATCGCAGCTTTGCGGCGCTCGATCTATCGGACAGCACCTTCAGCACGTCGGGCGATTACGAACGGTTTTTTATCAAGAACGGACGCCGGTATCATCACATCCTCGATCCGGACACCGGAGAACCGGCCGGGAGATGCCGCAGCGTCACGATCGTGACCGACCGCGCGGTTATGGCCGATGGACTCTCGACCGGCGTGTTCATTCTGGGACCCGAGGCGGGTATGGCGCTGATCGAAAGGCTGCCCGGCGTCGAAGGTGTTATCGTCAGCTCGAAGAATGAAGTGCTCGTTTCGTCGGGGCTCAAAGGCCGCCTGATCGCGATCGCCCCGCCGACGGATGCGCCATAACAAGGAGCCAATATGTCCATCAATAGGATTTTCATCGCTCTCGCGGCTTTACTTCTGACCTTGTCTCCGAATGCGCGAGCCGCCGCGCAGAGCAAGCTTGGAGCCGCGAAGAGCATCCGGTGCACATTTCCTACTATTGCAACCGGTTCATGGAAGGATGGCAAACCTGAAGCTGCAGTGAAACCGGCGAGCCTGGTGCTGGAGTTCGAATCGATCAATACTGACGAAGGGAGCGCTCAGCTCAAAGGCGGATATGGCACGTACGACATTATTGTGCGCCTGGCAGGAACGTACTTGCATTTCATCCAGGCATTCCGCGATGGACCTCTTTACACGACGACCGTTTTCGAGATGGAAAGCACGAAGGGAAAGTTAAGGGCCGTGCACTCCAGGCACGAGTATTACCCTACGGCGCTGCCGGGATTTACCTCGAGTCCGGAGCAGTACTATGGGGAATGCGAGATTATGAACTAGGAGCACCACACTGTAGCGGCGCTCTATGAGCGCCGGCGGTCATAGACCGCCGCTACAGCAGTGTTTTGCTTCTTCTTGCAAGGATCAGCCAATGCGGGCACTTCTGCTTGTCCATGTAGAGACGCTCGCAGTCGTCGCACCGGACGCACTCGCTCGCAACGATTTTCGGCCCGCGAATGGCTCCCCACTCGCACTTCTTTTCGCAGATCTTGCAGGTGTTGCATTCAGACCAGCGCTTGATCCGAAACACCGTCAGGTTCGATAACAGGCCCAGGAAAGCGCCGACCGGGCAAAGGAACCGGCAGTACAGGTTCCTGACGAAAACCGTCGCAACCAGCAGGGTCGCAAGACCGATCCACATACCGGTCGTGCCGACACGGGTGAACATCCAGAACGGCTCGACGTATCTGTAGATGGAAATGTCGCTCGTCGCGAGGAAATATAGGACCGTCGCTCCAAGCAGACCGTACTTGATGTACGCCGCACGCTGCTCGATCCGGCTCGGCAATTCAAAGCGAAGCTTCGCCGGAACGATTCGATCCATGAGCTGCGTCATCGCCCCGAAGGCGCAGATCCTGCCGCAATATAACCGGCCCCACAACACGGTTGTCACGATCGTGAAGACTGCAAATAGATACCACGCCAGGTTGTGTCTGAACGGCGGCAGATTCCACCGAGTCAGCGCAAAGACGTTCACAATCGTGATCAGTTGGCTACGTGCGAATCCGAGATAGACGACCGAGACCGCCAGTGCTACGTATTTCAACCGCTCGCTCTTTCTGAAAAAGCTCACGAGGGCCAGCGTGGCAAACGCAGCGAACAACGCCAGGTCTGCGGCTTGATCTTTGACGTCCTGCGCCCAGCTTGGAGCCGCTTCGTCATCGGCAGGAAAATCCCACGACTGCCCCTGAAGCGCATGGACCGGAGGATTGGCGACGAGCGTCAGCAGGAAGGTGAAAAGAGCGGCAATGACGAGCCGAATCGCAACGCGCCGGATCACTTGACCTGGCCGTCCGGCGTGAGCAGTTGGCGCGCGATGCGCCGCGCACTATTTCTGATGGCGCGCGTGGCGCTGTTGATGCTGATCGTGGCGCGGGAGACGGCGTCTATGTCGCCGCCGACCTTGAATGGATCGCGGATGTTCTTACCTTTGAACTGGGCGGCAAATTGGGGTGGCTCCACGGAGAAATCGCCGTACGGCTCGTGGTGCTCGACGACGAGAATGCCCGTAAGGATTCCCTTCGTGTCCAAGCCTACCAGCATCTTGATCGGCCCATCGTACCCCCGCTCGAGTGGCTCCAGTTCCGTCGTCCAGAATACGAAGCCTGCGACGTTCTTCGACCCCGGATCGCTAAAAGCCGTGAAGTGCGGCGGACTTCCCCCCTTGGGAGAAAACCCCGACGCTCCGGGAAAAACCTGCTTGAGCTGGCCCTGCAGCTTCGAATCTACAGACGCCTGGCCGGCGGCAAAAGACAGCACTGCTCCTGCCACCAGCAGCGCAAAGACGACATTCCGCATTCATCGCTCCTCTGGCGCGCCGATTATACCCCAAGCGATCCGTCATTCTGTCTGTGAGCTGTAGCGGCGCTCTATGAGCGCCGGTCTTTTCCAGTTTTCATTGATTTCCGGCGGTCATAGACCGCCGCTTCAGTGAATTTCGTACCGCATTGTCATTGTCTGCGGAACTGAGTAGAGTAACCTCCCTCGAAAGGCGAAACCTTGGCAGATCCACGAACATCGGATCCAGGCGACCAGCCCACCGTCGGCTTCATGCCTCCCGCCGCCGATGTGTCATACCGGTATGAGGTGCTGAACGAGCTCGGTAGCGGTGGCATGGGAATCGTTTACAAAGCGCGCGATCGCGAAACGGGCGCGGTCGTCGCGCTGAAAGTTCTACATCCGGAAATAGCAGCCCAGCCGCAACTCATCGAACGATTCAAGACCGAGCTTTTGCTCGCGCGCAAAATAACCCACAAGAACGTTTGCCGCGTGTATGACCTTAATCGCTTCGGCAGCGTTGTTGCGATCTCGATGGAATACATCGAAGGGGAAAGCCTGAGAACGCTCCTCGGTCGAGTCGAAGGGCTCTCGACTCGCCATGGACTGAAAATCATCCATCAAGTCATCGCCGGGCTCGCCGAAGCCCACGCTCAGAGTGTGATTCACCGTGATCTGAAGCCGGAGAACATTCTCATCGCGCAAGACGGGACCGTCAAAGTCGCGGACTTTGGTGTCGCTCGATCGGTCGAAACCGGCGCCCCACAAACCGGAGCGATTGTTGGAACACCCGCTTACATGAGCCCGGAGCAGGCCGAAGGAAAGTCCGTTGACGCGCGCACGGATATTTACGCGCTGGGCCTGGTGATGTACGAGATGTTCTGCGGGCAGCCGGCGTTTAAGGGGGATACATCGATCGCTGTCGCGTTGAAACAGGTTCAGGAACTACCAACGCCGCCGCGGCAGCTGGACCCATACGTTCCGGAGTTTATCGAAGGAGCGATCCTGAAGTGCATCGAGAAGAGTCCGGCGAAACGTTTTCAGTCCGCCGGCGAATTGGACGCTGCCCTCACGAGCAAGCGAGAAGCCGCAACCGTTGCTGTGAGCGATGGACGGGAACCTGCAATGCCCGTTCGACTCACTCGCTGGGAACCGAGGGACGGACTTCTGGTTCCGTTGGCGGTCATCGGCCTGCTGCTGTTCTTCGTTTTCTTTCCACGAGTCAGTCTGGCTCCGCGAAGCCAGATTTCGTTTGACGGCAGTGTTTTGCGACGCATCGCCCAGGAATATGTCCAAAGATTCAACGCTCCGGTTGCCGGACAGAGTCAAATCGATACGCCTACCTTTTCGGTCCTTTACGACTACATCGCGGCGCGCGCGGGAGCCACCGCCGCACTTGAAATGACCAACAATCCGGTACGGTACTGGGTATGGCGTGTCCAGTGGGAGAATGGCACTCTGGTCGACCTGGATAATCGCGGCACCCTCACAAATTTCTCCCGAGCCTTCTCTTCCGACATCTCCACTGAGAAGTTTTTGACGGAAGAGTCGAGACCTTTAGCCGAGAAGGCTATCCGAGAGTTTTTCAATGTGGATACTGCAACACTGAACCTGGAAACGGCCGGTGACGAATTCTGGAACGGCCATCCGGTCAAATCGTTTCGTTGGTCGGGCCCAAACGACGATTACGGCCTCAAGCGAAACTACGTCGTTCGGATTTTCGGAGGCGAGATCGTTTCTTTAGCGTTCTTTCACACTTTCCCGCCGGACTACAGGCGGCGGGACTCCATGTGGCAACTGATACCGTGGTTCGCCCTCCAGTTGGTCCTGTTGATTTTGGGTCTCTTCCAGCCACAGCGCGGAGATCAGCGTTCCAGATGGCGGAACGTCGTGGTCGTGTTTTTCGGTGTGATCTGGGGCTGGGTCGTGTGGTTGGCGATGATGGGACCATTGGTCCCGACCACGGGCAGATCGACCGCGTTAATTGTTACCGGACTTCTTGCTCTTGCGTATGGCTCTTTGACGTTCTTCGCTCTCATTCCCATTGAACGGGCCGTCCGCAGGACGGCTGCCGCTAAATTGTCCACGTTTTCCTGGCTCTGCGATCGGAGGGCCGCGTCAGAGCCATGCGGGCTTGCGATCCTGCGGGGAACGCTGATTGGATTGGGCCTGCTCGGTATGGACACGTTTCTGGTCTGGTTGGGCACCACCAGATTGGGAATGTCGCTGGACAGCTTCGGGGTGATCTATTTACCGGTGCGGTTATTCGTCAATACGACATGGCCCGGCGTGCTGGCCGTTTGTTATCCCCTTGTTTTAGCCGTGAGCATCGCCCTTGTCGTTGCCCTGGTGATCTCTGTGTCTTCGCGAGTGGTGAGCCGTGCCCGGCTCGCTATGTTCCTCGCCCTGATCCTGGTCGCGGCGATCTTACCCGGCCCGACGATCATCATGGCTGGTGTTCAGCCATACTTTTCGAAAATCATTCTCCTTTTGATAGAAGTGGTGATCCTCGCCTGCACTTTTACAAGGTTCGATCTGTTGACGGTGACTGCTGCGCTGTTCACGCTCTTGTTCTGGTCTGAAAACTATCAATTGCTGTTGATGTTCCGGCCAACAGGCGCTTTCGAGGAATGGCTTGCCTTTGGCGTCTGGGCCCTGGTCGTCGCCGGCGCGGCAGCTATTGCATTCAAGTCGTCGCTTCTGGCGGCTTATCGGCGGTTCGCAACGGCATTTCAATGAAGTAACATCGCGGGAACAAACACAAGCGCGCCGGAGTCTCTAAGTGTGGAAACGGAGGCTCCAATGTTCTCAAAGAATCGCCCCAGAAAGGCTGCTCGGTTCCGGCGGAAGTCAGAGATCAACGTTACGCCACTTATCGATGTCTTACTTGTTCTGCTAGTCATTTTCATGGTCATTTCACCGCAGGCGCAGACGGGATTTAAAACACAGGTTCCTGTGCCAGCTCCACCGGGTCCAGAGCAAAAACGGGAAGAGGCGATTGTCCTGAGCCTTCGCGGCGATGGCACGATCAGAATCAATCAGGAGCTTCTTGAACTTTCCGGCGTGATGCCGAGGTTGCAGGAGATCTTCAGAACACGCGGAGATCGCACGATCTTCGTTCAGGCGGACAGTGAGTTATTGTTCAATGACGTGGCCACGTTGATCGACATGGCCAAGGGAGCCGGAGCCGAGCACGTCGGGCTTCTAACGGAACAGCTTTCAGCGCGGTAGGAAAGACGCGGGCTAAAGCCCGCGACTACATTTTGGCCGGGCGCCGCATTCAATGAGGGCGAGTTGGGAACCATCCTCCGCTTTGAACCATGCTCGTCCCCAATGTAGTCGCGGGCTTTAGCCCGCGTTCAACTCGTTTTCTGTTTGAAGCAGCGCGCTGAGAACGTCCTCGAGAGAAGGCGCAGCCTGTGCATCCTTGAATTGGGCCAGGCGGCGATAGATCGCTGCGGCTGCAGCATGAAACTCGCCGGGCAGTCCGGCATCTCGGAAGGTGCTGGAGATTTCCTCCATTTCGCCGGCAAATCGCCATGCTTTGCCGGTCACATTGCGGATCCTTTTCGAGACACTGTCAGGAAAGTCCGCATCATCGCGTCTCCACTGTTGAAACAGCGCCTCGCGCACACCCAGATTTTCCGCAGTCCCCAGGATCGCGCACAGCAACGCAACGGATCCTTTCGTGTAGGCCGCAAAACACATCTTGAGCGCCGAAGCTTTGCCGATTGTTGGTCCAAGAACGTTGGTCTCGAGCGGGCCGGCCGAAAAGCATCCGGCGATCTCTGCGGCGCGCAATCCGGCAAGATAGAGCCACGTGGAGCCCGGCTTCCACGCGGGCTCGCCGATAATCCCGCCATCGACAAAGCTAATTCCCGCATCCGCCATGGCTTGACCGATTCGGATTGTTCGCTCCGGAGAGATTGCATTCGCATCGACATAAAGTCCGTTGAAGCCGGTTTCGCGGACGCTCCTCGCAACGTCCTCCGCCGCGTGGGGCGGACAGACGCTGATGAGAATCGGACACTCGGCGCAAAGCGCTGCCAGTGTGCGCACGTCACGAAGTCCGAACTTTGCCGCGCGTTCCTGTGTTGCGGACCCACGGCCCTCGGATGCCCAATAGACCTGATGCCCGCTATTCTGGGCCGATGCTGCGGTGGAAATGCCCATCGCCCCTGGATGAAGGATGCCGATATGTTGCGTTTTCATGGGGAATGTATAACACAGAATGCAAAGGGGGTCCTCTCCCAGAATCACTGATGGCCATCAGTGATTTCGTTCTGCTAGAGTCCACAGTACATGCCTCCCCGGCACAACGGAACGATCACGCTTCTTGGCCTTCTGACGGCGCTGACTCCCCTTTCGGTCGACATGTATCTACCGGCGTTGCCTTCCCTCGTCCAGGAGTTCTCCGCGAAGGAAGGCCATGTCCAGCTTTCGCTCGCGTCTTTCTTTCTGGGACTCGCCATCGGGCAGGCGTTTTACGGACCGATTTCGGACCGCTTCGGAAGGAAATTGCCGCTCTATGCGGGACTCGTGCTCTTTGTTCTGGCGTCAGCCGGATGCGCGGTCACAACGTCGATCGACCAGCTCATCGTGTTGCGATTCCTGCAGGCGCTTGGTGTCTGCTCCAGCCAGGTCATCGCGCGCGCCGTTGTACGCGACTTGTTTGAGGCGCATGAAGCCGTACGAGTCTTTTCGCTGCTCGTGCTCGTGATGGGCGTCGGGCCTGTGCTTGCGCCTATTCTGGGCGGGCAGATTCTCATACTGCTCGGATGGAGAGCGATTTTCTGGCTCCACGCGAGCGTGGGTTTTATCGGGCTGGCCGCAAGCGTCCTGCGTCTCCCTGAAACGCTTCGCCCTGAAACAGCACGCCGGCTCGCTGTACGGGATGTCCTGAGGGGCTATTACGAGCTTTTGACGGACAAAGCCTTCATCGGCTACGCGCTGACAGGCGGGCTGGGCATGGCGGGAATGTTCGCCTATATCGTCGGCTCACCTTTTGTATTCATCGAGCTCTTCCATGTTCGGCCCGATCGTTTTGGATTTTTCTTCGGCGCCAATGCGATCGGTCTGATCGCGGCATCGCAGGCAAACATCCGGCTCACACGGCGGCTCGACGGTGACAAGGTGATCGGGAGGGTTCTGGCGGTTCAAACAGCGGCCTGCGTCCTGCTGATCATGACAACCTGGACCGGAACGGCCGGACTTCCGGTCACTGCAGCGCTGCTGTTCGTCTACGTCGCATTGCTGGGATTCCTCTATCCAAATACGACCGCGCTGGCACTCGCTCCACACGGCCACCGGGCAGGCAGCGCCTCCGCGCTTCTGGGAACGCTTCAGTTTACGTTGGCGGCAACGGCGGCCTCGCTGGTCGGCGCTGTGAATAACGGCACCGCGATGCCGATGGCAGCCGTGCTCGGCGCGTGCGGCATTTCCGCATTCGTGTTGTATCACTGTCTGGTTTCCCGGAAATCACCAGGGGTCGTGCGAACGCGAGCCAAAGCGCGCGACTACAGCGGTCGTATGTGACATACTTTTCGGTTGTGGTACGTCAACAAACTTAACGAGGAGAATGAAAAATGCAAATGAATGTACGATCAATCACGGCCGTTATGGTCGTGGTGGTTCTACTGACGGCTGGCATCGTTCCAGCGATTGCGCAAGAACGTCGCGGCGGCGGCCGGGGTCCGCAGGTTCCGCCACTGATCATGACGACGACAGCATTCGAAGACGGCACCGTCATACCGGCGAAGTACGTCGGTCCGATGGGAGTATCCCCGGAATTGAAATGGACGCAGGTGCCCCCGGGAACGCAGAGCTTCGTTCTGCTCATGCACGTAAACAACTTTGTGCCTGTAGTCCCCGTGCGAGTAGTTCCATGACTGGTCAGAAGCGCTGGTGATTTCTGCCACGGCGCTCTCCGGTAGCAGACGTAGAGTTTGAGTGACGAGCCAATTCTTGCCCCCGGAGCTGTGGCCCTTCACGAAGACGTTCATCGGACGTGGAAGAACTCGTGAAACCACGACAACGAGGAGCACGAGAGCATTTTGTTGTTCTCCAACAAGTCCCGCGCGGTCCAGTGCCGCTAGATACTCGTTAAACAACTCCGGCGATTGCAAGAGCTGGTATGCTTTTCGCCTGACTCGCCTCCGTTCCTTTTGAGCTGCCTTCTCTTCTCGTCTTGCCCGTCTCCGTTCTCCTTGAGACAGTCTCTCTTTGCTCATAGTGATTCCTTCTTGAAGTTGCGCGCCCACTTTTTTAGGGCTCGCTTGATGTCGGCGTTGATCTTTAGAGGCACCAGAAATCTGTAGAAGTTAACGACCCCGTGTCTGCCCAAATATCGCCTCAACCGGCGAAGGGATCCGGCTCGTCTATGAGCTCTTTCTTCGACATCGGCGCAATCATCCCCTTTATTTTTCGCCAGGTGGGAGTTCAGGCGGTTCCAGTCAAAATCGACGAAGCACAGATGGTTCGGGTGGATAAGCTGCGGCAGCCGGACAAAATCGTCGAGCGTCGAAATGACCCCCAAAAGCTGAGAGTGCAGCTCTGCTTCAACGCGGAAGACCTTGAGCTCGCGCTTGTAGTAGCAGCGAATCAATTTGGCCGATTTCCGGCCGCCATATCGAAGAGCTCGCCTTCTCTCCGGATCACGCACGGCGACTTTTCCCGAAAGATCCGTGCTGGCGGATAAACTTCGTGTCGATGCTCAGCTCGGGGTCGAAGTCGATGGCGATCTCGATTATTAGAAAGCGATAGCCTGGACAGAGTCTGAGGATGCCCGCGATTTCAGTGCGCGATAGGCCCTTCCAGTCATCTCCAATGAGTGTGACCTTCCACGGCGCTAGCCAAGGTGCTGTTGGGTTGTATTGCCAGAAAACTCTCATCTCGTTGGTTATGCTTCTGTACTCACGGCAGCGGGCATAGGTGCTAATCGTGGTCTGAGAACGCACGAAGGAATCCCAGG
>Ga0137418_10005693_pt1 | contig 11429 bp, 12 predicted proteins | sample CZODoug3_1_2_16f_FD_122242 | JGI IMG/M metagenome (GOLD analysis project Ga0137418, IMG submission 122242) | Vadose zone soil fungal communities from Angelo Coast Range Reserve, California, USA - CZODoug3_1_2_16fungal (Hybrid Assembly) | ecosystem: Environmental > Terrestrial > Soil > Vadose... | reverse complement strand
CCCCGGGGGACCCGGAGCGCGCCTCGATTCCCCCCCGCGCTCGTCGCGCCCCGGGGGACCCGGAGCGCGCCTCGATTACAAACTCACGCGCGGGTCGTACAGGTGGCAGGCGACGTCGCGGCCGTCCACGCACGCCAGCTTCGGCTCGTCGACCGAGCAGTGCGCCATGACTTTCGGACAGCGCGTGTGGAACCGGCAGCCCGACGGCGGGTCGAGCGGGCTCGGCACGTCGCCGGCCAGCACGATCTCGTCGCGGGAGTCGTCGGGGTGCGACGGCAGCGCGGCGGCGAAGAGCGCCTGCGTGTACGGATGGCGCGGCCGCGAGACGAGCGTGCGCGCGTCGCCCGTCTCGACCACGCGCCCGAGGTACATCACGGCGATCACCTGGCTCATGTGGGCCACGGCGGCCAGGTCGTGCGCGATGAACAGGTAGGCCAGGCCCAGCTCGCGCTGGAGGTCCCGCAAGAGATTCAGGATCTGCGCGCGGATCGAGACGTCGAGCGCGGAGACCGGCTCGTCGAGCACGATCAGCCGGGGCGACAGCGTGAGCGCCCGCGCGATGGCGATGCGCTGGCGCTGGCCGCCCGAGAACTCGTGCGGGAACAGCTGGGCGGAGCGCGCCGGCAGGCCGACGAGGTCGAGGACCTTGCGCAGGCGCGTGCCGAGCTCGGCCGCGGAGAGCCGCTCGTTCGTGACGAGCGGCTCGGCGATGATGGAACCGACGCGCATCCGGGGACTCAGCGACGCGAAGGGATCCTGGAAGACGGCCTGCACCGATTTCCGGTAGCGCCGGAGACCGTCGGCGTCGAGCGTCGCGAGCGACTCGCCGTCGAAGCGGATCTCGCCGCCCGTCGGCTTCTCGAGGAGGAGAACGAGCTTCGCGGTCGTCGTCTTGCCGCAGCCCGACTCGCCGACCAGCCCGAGCGTCGTGCCCGGCTCGATCATGAACGAAACGTCGTCGACCGCGCGCACGACCTTCTGCGACCCGCCGAACAGCCCGCTGCGTACCGGGAAGTGCTTGACGAGCCCGCGCGCTTCGAGGAGCGGCGTCATGGATGCAGCCAGCACGCCGTGCGGTGGTCGGTGGCGATGGCCGTGTCGTGCGGGACCTCGGTGGCGCACCGTTCGAGCCGCTGCGGGCACCGCGGGTGGAAGGCGCAGCCGGTGGGCAGGGCCGCCGGGTCCGGCGGCTGGCCCTCGATCGCCGTGAGGCGGCCGTTGGCCTCGCCCAGGCGCGGGATCGACTCGATGAGCGCGCGCGTGTAGGGGTGCTGCGGCGCGCCGAAGATGCGCCGGACCGGGCCCGCCTCCACGATGCGTCCCGCGTACATGACGGCCACCGCGTCGCACATGCGCGCGACGATGCCCAGGTTGTGCGTGATGAAGATCATGGCCAGGCCCTGCGCGCGCTGGAGCTCGCGCAGCAGCGACAGGTACTGGGCCTGGATGGTCACGTCGAGGCTCGTGGTCGGCTCGTCGGCGATGAGCACCCGCGGCCCGCACGAGATCGCGATGGCCCCGACGATGCGCTGCCGCATGCCCCCCGAGAGCTCGTGCGGATAGTTCCGCACGCGCGCGGCGGGCGCCGAGATGCGAACGGCGCCCAGGAGCTCGCGGGCGCGGTTCCACGCGCCGCGGCGGGTCGCGCCCTCGTGGACGCGGAGCGGCTCGCCGACCTGGTCGCCCACGGTGAAGAGCGGGTTCAGCGAGGCCATCGGATCTTGCAGGATCATCGCGATGCGCTTGCCTCGAATCCGGCGCATCTCGGACTCCGGCTTGTTCAACAAGTCCTCGCCCTCGAAGCGGACGGCCCCGGCCACGATGCGCGCGGCCGGCGGCAGCAGGCGCAGCAGCGACAGCGCGAGGGTGGACTTGCCCGAGCCCGACTCGCCGACGATGCCGAGCGTCTCGCCGTCGCGCAGCGTGAACGACACGTCTTCCACCGCCCGCGTCACACGCGTGCCCCGCGCGCTGACGTAATGCGTGGTGAGACCGCGCACGTCCAGAAGGGGCGTGTCGCTCATGCCATCACAGCTGCCGGAGCTGCGGGTCGAGCTTCACGCGCAGCCAGTCGCCGAGCAGGTTGGCCGAGAGCACCATGAGCATGATGCAGACGCCGGGCAGCACCGTGAGCCACCAGTAGCCGGCCATCAGCCCCTTCTTGCCGTCGGCCAGCATCAGGCCCCACGCCGGCTTGGGCGGCGGCACGCCGACGCCCAGAAACGACAGCGCGGCCTCGGTGACGATGACCACGCCGAGCATGAGCGTGGCCAGCACGATGGCGGAGTTCACCACGTTGGGCAGGATGTGGCGCCGCATGATGGTGCGCTTGGAGCAGCCGGCGACGATGGCCAGACGCACGTAGTCGCGCTCCTTGAGCGAGAGCACCTCGCCGCGCACCACGCGCGCGTAGCGCGTCCAGTAGACGAGGCCCAGGATGATGACGATGTTCATCTCGCTCGGCCCCACGATGGCCGCCAGGAAGATCGCGAATGTCAGCGCGGGCAGCGCCAGCCACGCGTCGGTCACGCGCATGATGACCTGGTCCACCCAGCCGCCGAGGTAGCCGGCGAGGATCCCCAGCACCGTGCCGACCACGCCCGCGAAGATCACCGCGGTGAAGCCGACCACCATCGAGACGCGCGCGCCGAAGATCAGGCGCGAGAGCACGTCGCGCCCGACGTGGTCGGTGCCGAGCAGGTACGCGGTGCTGCCGCCCTGCTGCCACGCCGGCGGCCGGAAGCGCTCGCCGAGCAGGCCCACCTGGGGATCGTGGGGGGCGATCACGTCGGCGAAGATCGCCAGGAGCGCGAGCACGGCCAGGATGGTGATCGGCACCATCGGCCAGCCTTCGCGGCGAAAGGACGCCAGGCGCCCGGGAAACGCGAGGACGGCGGCCCTGCTAGCGTTCATAACGGATCCTCGGATCGATCACGGCGTACATGAGATCCACCGCGAGGTTGACGCCCACGATCATCACGCCGCTGAGGATGACCGTCGTCTGCACCACCGGGAAGTCGCGGAAGGCGACGCCCTCGTAGAGCAGCCGCCCCACGCCCGGCCAGGCGAAGACCGTCTCGACGACGATGGAGACGTTGATCATCAGGACGAGGTTGATCCCGGCCAGCGTCAGCACGGGGATGAGCGCGTTCTTGAAGGCGTGCTTGCCGATCACGAGCGCCTCCGGCAGGCCCTTGAGGCGCGCGAGCTTGATGTACTCCGAGCCCAGCACCTCCAGCATCGAGCTGCGCGTGAGCCGCATGTGCGCGGCCGCGAAGTACCACCCGAGCGCGAAGGCCGGCATCAGCACGTGCCACGGGGTGCCCGAGCCGGAGGACGGCAGCCAGCCGAGATAGACGGAGAAGAAGAGGATGAGCAGGAGCCCCACCCAGAACGACGGCATCGACAGCCCCAGCAGCGCGAAGATCTTGCCGGCGCGGTCCCACCCGCCGTTCACGCGCACGGCGGCCAGGATGCCGCTCGGGATGCCGATGGCGAGCGAGAACGCCATCGCGACCACCGCCAGCAGCAGCGAGTTCGGCAGCCGCTCGAGGTAGAGCTCGAGCACCGGGGTGCGGTAATAGAAGGACCGGCCGAAGTCGGCTTTGAGCAGTCCCTTCACGAAGACCGCGTACTGCACGAGGAGCGGACGGTCGAGGCCGAGGTCCGCGCGGATCGCGTCGATGTCGGCCTTGCTCGCGCCGGGCTCGACGAGCAGAACCGAGGGATCGCCGGTGAGCCGGACGAAGACGAAGATCGTCGCGGACAGCACCACCAGCGAGAGCAGCGCGTACCCGACCCGTCGGACGACGAATCGTTTCATGGGCTTTCCTCCACTCCGGTACCACACGGACAGTGGCCCCGGATTATACTCGGCCGCGTGCTCAGCGGCATCCGCGTTCTCGACCTCTCCCGGGTGATCGCCGGCCCCTACTGCGCCACCCTCATGGCCGACCTCGGCGCCGACGTGGTCAAGCTCGAGCGCCCGGGGCGCGGCGACGACCTCCGGGCCTGGCGGGGCGGCGACGGCATGAGCGCGGCCTTCGCCGCCGTCAACCGGGGCAAGCGCGGGATCGCGGTCGAGCTGCAGCACCCGGAGGGCGCGCGCCTGGCGTTCGAGCTGACGCGCCGCGCCGACGTCGTGATCGAGAATTTCCTGCCGGGCGTGGCCGCCAAGCTCGGCCTGGGCTACGCGGCCGTGCACGCGATCAACCCCCGCGTGGTCTACGCCTCGGTCACCGGCTTCGGCCAGACGGGACCGTACGCCAGGCGTCCCGGCTACAACACGATCGCCCAGGGCATGAGCGGGCTCATGGGCCTCACCGGCATGCCGGGCCACCCGCCCACCCGGGTCGGCGGCTCGGTGTCCGACCTCGCGGCGGCGTTCTGCGCGTTCGGCGCCGTCAACGCGGCGCTCGTGCACCGCTTCCGCACGGGCGCCGGCCAGCACCTCGACGTGAATCTGCTGGCCTCGACGCTGAGCCTGCTGCCCGATCCCGTGGCGCAGTACTTCGACACCGGCATGCGCCCCAAGCGCATGGGCAACCGCAACGCCAACCTGACGCCGGCCGAGGCCTATCCGACGAAGGACGGCATGATCCAGGTCGTGATGATGAACCCCGACCAGTACGATCGCTTCTGCAAGGCGCTCGGCGACGCCACGCTCGCGAGCGACCCACGCTTCGCCACCAACGACGCGCGGCTGACCCATTACGACGAGTTCCGCGCCCGCGTCGAGACGGCGCTCGCCGGCGCCACCACCGCCGACTGGCTCGAGCGCTTCGAGCGCGCGTCGATCGCGGCCGGGCCCGTGTACGAATTCGACGAGGTCTTCGCCGACGCGCAGGTCAAGCACCTCGAGGTCGTCGCCGAGGTCGAGCAGCCCGGCTACGGCACCGCGCGCATGCTCAACTTCCCCGTGCGCGCCTCCGCCACGCCGGCGGCGATCCGCCGTCCCGCGCCACTGCTCGGCGAGCACACCGCCGAGATCCTCGGCGAGATCGGCGTGGCCCCGGCCGAGATCGAGCGCCTCGCCGCCACCGGCGCGATCGCGCTCGCGCCACCCGCGAAACACGGCTGACACCGCCCCTCGCCCGTTGCGCCCGGAGACTGCGTGGTACGGTGAATGCACGGGTTTCCGCCCCAGTGAACGTTCACGTCCTGGCCTGTGACTACGACGGCACCATCGCGGACGGCGGCCGGTGCTCCACGGAGATCGCGCGCGCGCTGACCCGCGTCCGCGAGTCCGGCCGCAAGGTTCTGCTGGTCACCGGCCGCATGCTGCCAGATCTGAGAGCCGTCTGCCCCGACGTGGACCGCCTCTTCGACGCGGTCGTGGCCGAGAACGGCGCCCTCCTCTATTTCCCCGAGTCGCGCGAGTCCAAGGTGCTGGGCGACCCGCCCGAGCCGGCGCTGATCGAGGAGCTGCGGCGGCGCGGCGTGCCGTTCGACGTCGGCTCCTCGATCATCGCGACCGTCGAGGCGCATGCGGAGGCGGCGCTGGCCGCGATCCGCGTGACCGGCGTCGAGCGCACGCTGGTGTTCAACAAGGGCGCACTCATGCTGCTGCCCGGGGGCGTGACCAAGGGCACCGGGCTCGAAGCGGCGCTGACCGTGCTCGCGCTCTCGCCGCACAACAGCATCGGGATCGGCGACGCCGAGAACGACCACGCGTTCCTGGCGATGTCGGAGTGCGCGGTGGCGGTGGCCGACGCCATCCCCGCGCTGCGCGAGCGCGCCGACTACGTCACGCGCGCGCCGGGCTCGCGCGGCGTGATCGAGTTCATCGAGGAGCACCTCGTCAACGATCTCGTCGAGCTCATGCCGCGGCTGACGCGTCATCGCCTGATCCTCGGCGAGTCCGACGACCGCGAGCCGGTCACGATCTCGCCGCACGCCACGCGCCTGCTGATCGTCGGCCCCTCGGCGAGCGGCAAGTCGACGCTGACCGGGCTGCTCGTCGAGCGGCTCGTCGAGAGCGGCCGCTCCGTGCTGCTGATCGACCCCGAGGGCGACTACCAGACGTTCGCCGAGATCGAGCGCGTGGTCGTGCTGGGAGGCAGCAGCGAGCGCGGGCTGCCGACGCCGGACGAGCTGCGCCAGCTCCTGCACCAGCCGCGCACCAGCCTCGTGCTCAACCTCTCGGCCATGTCACGCGCGGAGAAGGTCGCCTACGCCACGAAGGCGCTCAGCGCGGTGGCGTTCGTGCGCTCGACCACCGGACTGCCGCACTGGCTGATCCTCGACGAGGCGCACCACGTCGCGCCCGCCGACGGCTCCCCCGTCGTCGACCTGCTGCGCGGCGGCGCGAAGTCGCTGTGCATGATCACGCTGGCCGTGACCGACCTCGCGCCCGACGTGCGCGTGCTGCCCAACGTCGTGGCCGCCACCGAGCTGGAGGCGTTCGCGGCGGCCGTGCGCACCGCCGCCGCGGGCGGGACGGCGCCCACGCTGTCCGGCGGGCCGCTGGCGCAGGGGGAGATCGCCATTGCCTGGCTCGGGCCCGAGCCCCGCGCGTGGCGGTTCCGCCTCGCGAAGCGCCGCGTGCAGCACCGGCGCCACGTGCGCAAGTACACGGAGGGCGAGCTGCCGCCGGATCGATCCTTCTACTTCCGCGGGCCGGCCGGGGCGCTGAACCTGCGCGCGGCGAACCTCGTGCGCTTCGTCGAGCTGGCCGAGGGCGTCGACGAGCGGACGTGGGCGTGGCACCTCAAGCAGCACGACTACTCGACGTGGGCGCGGCAGGAAATCAAGGACGAGGGCCTCGCGGCCGCGCTGGAAGAGGTCGAGAACGCCGGCCTGGAGCCCCCGGAATCGCGCCGCCGCGCGCTCGACGCGATCCGCGCGCGTTATACCGTGTAAGCCTCACGGCCTCACGCGTTGCGTGATCTTGCGGACTTCTCACGTGATCCGGGTCGCCGCGCGGCGCGTTCGTGTCATAAGAGCAATCGCGGGGGAAGAATGGGAGCGCGAAGAGACGTTCTGAGGATCGCAGGCGCCAGCGTGGTTGCCGATTCGACGATCCTGCTCGCCCGCTGGGCTCCCATTCCCCTGCGCCTGATCGTTGGCTATGGCTTCATGGAACACGGTTTCGCCAAGCTGGGGCGAGGCCCCGAGGCATTTGCGGACATCCTGCACGCGATTGGCGTGCCGGGACCGCATGTCATGGCGTGGGCCACGATACTGACCGAAGTCCTCGGCGGTCTGGCGGTGATTCTGGGGGCGTTCGTGCCGCTGGTCGCCTTACCGATGGCTGCGCTTCTGGTCGTGGCGATCTTCACCGTGCATCTGCCCTACGGGTTCAGTTCCATCAAGCTCTTGTCCGTGACCGCGGCCGGCGCGCAGTTCGGGCCGCCGGGCTATGAATTGAACCTCCTCTATCTCGCCTGTCTCGCCGCTCTTGTCATGGGTGGTGCGGGACCACTGGCGATCGATGGACTTCTCAGAAAGCGAAGGTCGGCCTAAACGTTCCAGCGCACCTCGGCCGCGGACTTGTCGTCGCGCAGGCCGAGATAGGTGGGATGACGCAGCTTGCCGTCGCCCGTCTTCTCCATGAACCCGATCTGGGCGACGAGCGTCGGCTCGAGCCACGTCGCATCCCGCATACGCGGCGCGTCGGCGAACGGTGACGTCGCGCGACGAAGCCGCGCAAAGCGCTGCGCGAGATCCGCGAGCGTCTTGCCGGTGAAGCCGGTGCCCACCTTGCCCGCGTAGCGTAGCCGGCCGTCGTCGAAGGCGCCGATCAGCAGCGCGCCGAAGTGCGTGCGCGCGCCCTCGGGCGCCGTGTAGCCGCCGATCACGAACTCCTCCTCCGCGCGGACCTTCACCTTGCGCCATGCCGGGGAGCGCTTGCCGGTCTCGTACGCCGACGCCTCGTCCTTGGCCACGATGCCCTCGAGCCCGCGCTCGCGCGCCGCCTCGAACGCCTTGAACCCGTCGCTGGCCAGCCGCCGGGCGAGACGCAGTGGACCGCCGGGACGAACTTCCTTCTCGAGGATGGCGCGGCGCTCCGCGAACGGCAGCCGCCGCAGATCGCGGCCGCGCGCGTAGAGCACGTCGAAGACGACGTACACGGGCTTGCGGCGCGTGTCGGCGCCGAACAGCCCGAAGCGCGAGATCCCCTTGGGATCGAAGAGGACGACCTCGCCGTCGAGCAGCAGCGTGGGCGCGGGCAGCTTCGCGACGGCCGCGGCGACCTCGGGAAAATCCGCGCTCCGATCGATCAGGTTGCGCGTGACGAGGCGCACGCGGCGGCCGTCCTTCTCCGCCAGGATGCGAATGCCGTCGTACTTCTCCTCGTAGACCCAGCCCGGCTCGTGGAAGGGCGTGTCCACCAGCGTGGCCAGCATCGGCTTCACGCCGGTCGGAACGCTCACGCGGGCTTCGCGGTCGAGCGCGGAGGGTCGGCGCCGGCGGCCTGCTCCAGCTGGCGCGCGCTGGCGCCGGCCGCGCGCGCGATGCCGACCATGGAGCGGCGCGAGACGACGGACTTCGGCTTCTCGAGCGTCAGGTCGAGCGTGGCGGAGGCGTGCTGGTCGCGATGCTTGATCAGCAGCCACTGGCGGTCGCGCATCCGCACGAGCACCCACGAGCCTTTCATCTTCTTGCCGTGCAGGCGCATCTTGAGGTCGCCCTTGGCGAGGGCCTTGTTCACGTCGGGGCTCTCGGGCTCCCACGTGCCCCGGTCCCAGATCATCACGGTGCCGCCGCCGTACTCGCCCTCGGGGATCACGCCCTCGAAGTCGTTGTAGTCCATCGGGTGCGGCTCGGTCATCATCGCGAGCCGCCGCACGCTCGGGTCGGGCGACGGGCCCTTGGCCACCGCCCACGAGAGCATCACGCCCTCGTGCTCGATGCGGAAGTCGTAGTGCAGATGGCTCGCGCGGTGCTTCTGCACGACGAATTCGAGCGCGCGCGTGGGCTTCTTCTTGCCCGCGCGCCCGGGCGGCTCGGGCGTGACGTCGAAGCGCCGCTTGCGGTTGTACTCGGCGAGCCGGCCGTAGCGGCTCAGGTCGTCGGTGGCGCCCGAACGCTTCGCCACGGCTCAGCCCTGCGCCAGCGCGTCGGCGAGCCGCTTGGCCACGTCGCCGGCGGCCGGCGACGCCGGGACGACGTCCACGGTGTTCGGAGCAGCACCGATCCCGAGGGCCAGCGCCCGCGCGAGCTGATCGGTACGCGCGATGGGCCCGCTGGCGGCGGGGCCCTTCATCCCGTGCTGGCGCAGGAGGGCGATGGCGGCGGCGTCGAGGGCGCAGCGGTCGTCGCTGGCCAGGAACACGCCGGGCGCGGCCCGCGTGCCCGCCTCCGGCCCGCCGTCCACGAACGCCTCGAGGGCATCCATCACGTTGAGCGCCGGCCGCCACGCGAGGTTGGCCTCGGCGATCATCGTGCGCTGGTGCGGCGAGCGATGCAGGTCCTGCATGTAGTCGTGGGAATCGCCGGGCAGCCGCTTGGCGACCAGACCGATGCTGTTCTTGAGCGCGAGCGTCACGTGGCCGCCGAAGCGATGGGTCTTGCAGCACATCGTCTGCACCGCGCACGGCGCCTCCGTGAGGAGCCGCGCGAGATAAAATCCGCTGGGCCAGTGCTCGGCCCGGAACGACTCCCACGCCGGGCGCCCGACCTCGTCCAGGATGATGACGCGCCCGCCGGCGCGCCGGACAACCTCGGCCGCCCCCGTCCGGTCAAGCACGGAGCGCGTGTCGCCCATGCCCGAGCGCTCGGCCAGCGTGACGGCGCCGGCGCGGCGCGCGCCGAGCGCGGCGATGAGCGCGGCGAGCGTGTCGGGATGCGTGGAGGCCGGGAAGGCGTCGTCGCTGTTGAAGTTGGCTTTGAGCGCGACGTCTCGCCCCTCGCACGCGCGGAACTCGAGAGCGTCGAGACAGGCCGCGACCGCCTTGGCCCGGTCGGGCTCGCGCGCGACCACGACGCGGCCGCGCTCGGGCGCGGGCCAGGCCGAGAGCGGCCCTGCCAGCATCGCGGCCGAAGCCGCGGCGCCCTGCAGGAGCCCCCGGCGGGACAGCGTGTCCACGTCTCGATTGTACCGGGCGGTCGAAGCCCCGCCCCTTCAGCCCGGCCGCGCGACGAACCGCCGCATGTCGCCCTTCGCCCGGCGCGTGGCGGCGTCGATCCGGAAGCCCGCCGCCTCCACGGTGCGCTCGGTCTCGCGGTTCCAGTGGCAGCCGCCGGTCAGACGCGTCCAGAGCGGCTGCCAGCGGTCCTGCACCCGCGCCTTGAGGCCGCCGCTCGCGCGCACGTGCTCGAGCATCCGCAGCGTGCCGGCGGGCTTCAGCACGCGCCTGACCTCGGCGAGTCCGCGCGCGGGCTCCGGCACGCTGCAGAAGACGAGCCCGCTCACGACCGTGTCGAACGCGCCGTCCCGAAACGGCAGCGCCTGGGCGTCGCCCTGCACGAGCGGGACGCCGGGCGCGCGGCGCCGCGCGGTGAGCAGCGCGTCGCGCGAGGGATCGAGGCCCGTAACCCGGGCCTGGCCGCCGTAGAGCGGAAGGTTGCGGCCGGTGCCGCAGCCGACATCGAGCGTGCGTCCCGCCGCGCCCTCGACGAGCCAGCGGCGCCAGCGCCCGAGGCCGAAGCGCTCGACGAGCGCGCAGCAGGCGTCGTACAGCCAGGGGATCTGCTCAACGCCACGCATCGGACGCCTGCCCGGGATGGCTCAGCCGAGATGATAGAGCAGCAGGTACACGAGCACGCCCGTCACGGAGACGTAGAGCCAGACCGGCAGCGTCCGCCGCGCGAGCGGCACGTGACGGTCGAACTGTCCCGAGAGCGCGCGATAGACGGTCGTGAGGACGAACGGGACCATGACGGCGGCCAGCACGACGTGCGAGACGAGGATCGGAAAGTACACGGCGCGGATCCAGCCCTGGCCGCCAAAGGGCCGCGCGCCGGAGACCGCGTGATAGACGACGTAGGAGACGAGGAACAGCGCCGAGGCGACACACGCCGCCAGCATGCAGGCGCGGTGCACGGCGACGCGGCGACGGCGGATGGCCAGCCAGCCGGCGACGAGCAGCGCCGCGCACGTCGCGTTGAGCGCGGCGTTGAGCGCGGGCAGCGCCGAAACCTCCGCGCTCCAGCGGCGCCCGGGGTCGTGAGCGAGCAGGAGCACGCCGACGACGCCGACGATGGTCAGGGAAAGCACGCCGATTATCGAGAGCGCGACCCGGTCTCCCACGGGGCCGATCATACGGCCATATATGGCCATATATAAGGATGCGCGTCGTCCGTCCGAAATCTCTTGTGGCGTCACACCCCGGACTGCTACGAATGGAGAGGTCGCCGGGCTGCCGTCACCTTAAGTGCCTGAAGTTGCCTGCCGTGGCCCCACCGGGCCGTCACACGCTGTCAACGAGGACGCGCGATGACACGAAGTGGGCTCACGGTGGTGACGGTTGCCCTGACGCTCGCGC
>Ga0137418_10005692_pt1 | contig 11429 bp, 9 predicted proteins | sample CZODoug3_1_2_16f_FD_122242 | JGI IMG/M metagenome (GOLD analysis project Ga0137418, IMG submission 122242) | Vadose zone soil fungal communities from Angelo Coast Range Reserve, California, USA - CZODoug3_1_2_16fungal (Hybrid Assembly) | ecosystem: Environmental > Terrestrial > Soil > Vadose... | reverse complement strand
ACGTGCCCGGACGATCTCGCGTCGTGCGTCATGCGCTCGCTCGAGAAGGAGCCGGAAGCGCGTTGGCCGACGGCGGATGCGCTGCGACGGGCGCTCGAGTCGCGAAGTGCACCGCCGTATCGCCCCTCGCGACGTCCCAGCGTCAGCCTGCTGGCGCGTCCGGAAACCCGGTTGGAGCCACCCGCCAGGACGTCGGGCGGTGGCCGGCCCGAGCGGCGGCGCGCATCACGGCCTAGCCCGAAGCGGGACCCAAAGAGCGATCTCACCCCCAGCGGGGAACCCCGCATGGTGGCGAAGTTCCGCGACAGTTTCGTCTCGTGGGCGTCCGTCTGCGGCGGCCTGATGTTCATCGATATGATCATGGGCAACGGCCTCAGTTGGTCGCTGTTCCCCACGGCCGTTTGGGGTGGCTTCGGCGTACTCCCGCAGTTCATGAAGCTGTGGCAGAACGGGTATTCGTGGCGCGACGTGCTCAACCGACCGGCAGCGCCGGACGCGCAGGGAGCGCTGCTCGGCCCGCGCCGCGCTCTGCCGGCGCCCAAAGCGGACGAGTTCGGCCGCCATGTCGATACCGTCCGGCTGGCGCGCAACGATCGGGAAGCGATCCTCAAGATCATGGAGCGCGTCCCTACGTCGGAGCGAAAGCTGCTCCCGGACGTCGTGGTCACCGTCGACGCGCTCCTCAAGCGGGCCGAAGAGCTCGCGCGCATGCTGCACGGCATGAGCGCGGATATGGATGACGGCGCGCTGGCTCGGATCGAAGTGCGGATCGAAGCGGTGAAGCATCATGAAGAAGGAACGGAGCGCGAACGCCAGCTCAGCTTACTCGACCGCCAGCGCCAGGCGTTGAGCGATCTACTGACGCGACGCCGCCGGGTCGAGGAACAGATCGAGTCGTGCGTCCTGGCGATGCAAAATGTGCGGTTTGATCTGCTGCGGCTGCGGTCGGCGGGCGTGGCGGCGGTGCTCAGCGATTTGACGAATGCGACGCAACAGGCGCGGGCGCTCTCCGCGGATGTGGATCACGTGATCGCGGCTGCGGGCGAGATCCGCGATGTGCTCAGCGCTTCTCCTGCACCGGCCCTGCCGCCGCCCCCCGGGCCGCGGCCCCGGTCTTCACCATAGAGTCCTGCGTGACCCAGCACTCGCGCACGAGTGCCGGGCCGTTGTCCCGCTGTAGCGCGAAATCCAACAACTCCACAAAACTCGCGGCGGCGTCCTCGCAGCGGCCCGCCCGTAGCGCAGCGACCGCCGCCAGCTCGCGGTAGTGCGCCGAGCCGGGGCGCCGGCCGGCGGCGTAGCTGAGCAGGCTGTCCGCCAGGCCGGGCGGGGCATCCAGCGCGATCTGACCAAGCGCCTGGCTCAGGAACGCACCGGGGAACGGATGGCGAAACGTCCCTCGAGCGGCGCTCAGCGACCCTCGCGCCTGCGACGCCGCCTCGCCCCAACGCGATCCCCGGGCGGCCAGCAGCGCGAGCGCCGCACGCACTTGTCCCGTGTCGGCGCCCGCGGCGAGCCCTTCGCGAAGAGCCGTCGCGGCCAGCGGCGTGTTTCGGGCGGCGGCGAGCAAGCCGCGCATCTGAAGCGCGTCGGCGGGGGGGGAGACGCCGCCGTTGCGAGCAATCACTGCGCCGAGCAACGAATCGGCTTGCGCCGTGTCACCCAGGGCCAATCGAATACCGGCAGTGCGAACAGTCCACTCGAATACATCCGGCTGCGCGCGGTGCGCGGCATCGAGATAGGGAAGGACACCGGCATCGCTCCGGCGCATGGCAAGTATGCGTAGTAGCGCGAACGGCGATGTGCCGGCATCGCCCTTTCCAAGTTGGATGAGCGAATCAAAGACGGCGTACGCAGCGGCCCCAGGGTCCAGGAAACGTCGTGCCGCAACGAACTCGAGGCGGGGCTGGTCGTCGGTGTGGTCGAACGTGGCCCGCCCGGCGAGGCGTGTCACGCCCGAGTCACCCAACAACATCCGGCCAAAGTATTGGTCCTGCGATTCGAGGCCCAGCCACTCCCTTCCGAGCGTGTACAGCTGACTGCCCGGGCCGAGCAGCTGTGCAAGCCATTTGCGGTCGTACGTGATCGGCCGCGGCGACGCGAGCACGACGAGATCGGAGGTGCCGCCGAACCACACATGGACGTGGGGGAACACCTCGCGCAGCGACCGCACGATGCCGGCGACGATCGGGAGTGGCAGCTGATACAGCTGGATCCACTGGCAAAAGACGCCGTCATCCGCGAGCCGGGACTTCGCGATGCGGAAAAACTCGGGCGTGTACAACGTCGCGATCCCCGCGACCCAGGGATTGGAAGGCTCAGACACTATCACATCGTAGCGGGCGCGATCGAGCTGCAGCGCACTGCGCGCGTCGTCCACGACCACCTGCACGTTGGGCCGCGCGAGCACGCCATCGTTCACATGCCGAAACAGGCTGTCCATCTGCAGGACGGCGGGCTCGATCTCGACGACCTTGACCCGTGTCATGCCCGGCACGCTCGCGAGAACGTGGGTCGTCACGCCCGTACCTTGTCCAATCACGAACGCCGATGACGCACCGGGACGCGCGACGACGGGCGCGAGGCCGATCATGATCTGCGTATCCATGTCGCCGCGGTCGGAGGCGTCCACTTTCCCGTTCACCCGCAGCGAGCGGCCGCTCTCGCCTTCCCACACACTCACCGTCGCGTTCGGCCCCTCCCGGAAGGACAGCTGGCGCACCCCGCGGTGCTCGAGGAACCGCTGCCGCGCGGCCTTGTCCATGCGCTGGCGCGCGTAGATCGTCGGACCCAGATCGATCAGTCGCGTGCTCCAACCCGGTGCTGCCGCGGCCGCCACGAGTGCGAGGGTTCCCAGACCGGCGGCGAATAAGACCCGCACCCGCAGCCGGCGGTCTTCCGCCGAATGCTCCGCGACGCCGCGCGCTGCGAACCAGGCGAGTGCGAGTGCGGCGAGCCCGCTGACGACCAGCCCGAGCCGCAGCGTTGCCTGCGTTCCCAGTGCCACGACGAGGATAAATCCAGTGAGTACGGCGCCGAGAATACTGCCGATGGTATTGAGGGCGTAGGCTGCGCCGACATCCTCTCCCCGCGCCATGCGACTCCTGGCGGTGAGATCGGTGAGCAGTGGGAATGTCATGCCCATGCCGATGGCGGGAATCAGGACGACCGCGCCCACGGCCACGCCCATGAGCAACAGCCGCGACGCGGCGCTCAGGTCGGGGATCTGGAACACCGCGATGATGTAGGACGGCAAGAATCCGAAGAGCACGAACAGTGCGGCGGCGCCGACGCCGGTCACTCCCTGGGCGAGCGCCGCGGTTGCGGCGGTCTCGGCACGCGGCGCGCTGCGCCGGGCGACGATCATGCTGCCCAGGCCGATGCCCAGCAGAAACACCAGCAAGATCAGCGTAAAGGCATAGGTCGATCCGCCGACGATCATGATCAGCACGCGCGTCCAGGCGATCTCGTTGAGCAGTGCCGCAAAGGCGGTCACGCCCAACAGCACGAGGGCGAGAGTGGTGAGATGATCGCGTGTGGCCGGGGCGGGCTGGATCTGTTCCTCCCCGGGCTGGCGCCCGGGGTCAGGTAGACTCTGTTGCCGACCGAGCCAGATCGCCGCTGCACCAATTGCGATGTTCAGCGCTGCTGTCCCCAACAGCGCGGCGCGGACCCCTACAAACTCGATCAGGAAGAACCCAGCGAGCGCCGTACCGGTCATCGCGCCGAGCGTGTTCAAGCCGTACAGGCGGCCCAGCGACGGCTTGAGGAGTCCACGATCTTCGCCCATGAGTGCGCGCGTCAGGACAGGCAGTGTCCCACCCATCAGCGTGGTCGGAATCAGCAGGACCAGCGCTGCCAGCCCAAAGCGCAGCGCGACGCTGGCCGCTCCGCCGAGCGCGAGCGCGCCGGCGGTGCCGATGTACACCCAGTGCGCGAGACCGAGAACCAGCGGCGAGAGGATGCCGAAGATGCCGATCGCGATCTCGAGCCCGCCGTACAGCACCGCCGGTCGCGGCGAGCGGTCCGCACGCCGCCCGAACAGCCAGGCGCCCAGGCCGAGGCCGCCCATGTAGGCGGCGACGACGGTCGTGACGGACTGGATGGTGGAGCCGAACGACTGATAGAGGACGCGAACCCAGAGCAGCTCGTAAATCAGACCGGTGGCACCCGACAGGAAAAAAAGAAAGCTGTATGTGAGCGCCGGCTTAGAACGCATGCAGCTCGCGCATCGCTTGCGCGAGGTCCTCCACCTGTGGCAGGATGTAGTCCTCGAGGTTGGGCGCGTAGCCGACGAACGTGTCGGTCGACGCCACGCGCTTCACCGGCGCGTCGAGCCATGGGAAGCAGCGGTCGGCGATGCGGGCCGCGATCTCGGCGCCGTACCCCCACGAGAACGCATCCTCGTAGGCTACGATCACCTTGTTCGTCTTGCGAATCGACGCCTCGATCGTCTCCCAATCCACCGGCGACAGCGACCGCAGATCGATCACCTCCACGCTGATCCCGTCCTTCTCCTCGAGCTCCTTGGCGGCAACGAGCGCGCGCTGCACGACCGCGCCGTACGTCACGACCGTCAATGTCGTCCCTTCCCGCACGACCTTCGCTTTGCCGAAGGGAATCATGAAGTTCGGGCCGGGATTCGGGGCTTTGTTGTAGGTCTGGCGATAGAGGTGCTTGTGTTCGAGGAAGATGACGGGATCGTCGGAGCGGATGGCGGTGCGCAACAGGCCGTTGGCATCCAGGGCCGTAGACGGACAAATGACGCGCAGCCCCGGCACGGACGTAAAGACCACGGCGCCAGTCTGCGAGTGATAGACGGAGCCGCCCTTGAGGTAGCCGCCGTAGGTCACGCGCACCACGACCGGCGCGCTGAACGCATTGCTCGAGCGCCAGCGCATGGTTGCGAGCTCGTTGCGGAGCTGATGATAGGCGGGCCAGATGTAATCGAAGAACTGGATCTCGACGACCGGCTTCAGCCCGCGCGTGGCCAGTCCGATCGCCCGCCCGACAATGTTGGCTTCGGCGAGCGGGGAGTTGTAGACGCGGTCGCTGCCGAACTGACGCTGTAGCCCCCACGTGACCTTGAAGACGCCGCCCTTGCCTTTCACTTCCTTCAGATATTGTTCGCGGCTGACGTCCGCGACGTCCTGGCCGAACACGAGGATCCGCGGATCGCGCGCCATCTCGTCTTTCATGCAGGCGTTGAGCAGATCCACCATGGTGGTCGGCTCGCCCGTGAAGTGCGGATCGTCCTCGGTGTCGAATTGCTCCGACGTCGGATCGACGTCGGGCGAGTACACCCACTGGAGTGCGGTCTCGGGCTTGGGCTGTGGAGAGACGAGTGCCATGTCGACGGCCACCTGGATTTCTTCCTCGACCTGCGCCTTGATCGCCTCGATCTCCGCTTCGGACGCAACGCCCTCTTCGACCAGCCGCTTCGGGAACGCCGTCACCGGGTCGCGCTTTGCTTCGGCCTCGCGCTCGCGCGGCGGCTTGTAGAGGATCTCGTCGTCGGACAGCGAATGCGAGTAGGGGCGAATCACGTGAGCGTGAACAAGCGCGGGGCCTTTGCGCTGGCGACACCATTCCGCGGCCCGGGTCAGCGCGGCATAGGACGCGATCGGATCGCAGCCATCGACTTCCTCGATCAGCAGGTTGGGGAAGTTCGCGACGAGCTTCGACACCGACCCGCCGGCCGTCTGAACCTCGATCGGCACCGAGATCGCGTACTTGTTGTCCTCGATCAAGAACAGCACCGGCAGCTTGAGGTTGCTGGCGCTGTTCAGTGCCTCCCACCATTCGCCCTCACTCGTGGTGCCGTCGCCGGCCGAGCAGTAGACAATCTCGTCGCCGTGGATTGGCTTGTCCTTCAGGTCGTCGATCCGGGAATAGCGGAGCCAGGCTTCGGCACAGCCCACGGCTTGCAGGAACTGCGTTCCCGTCGGGCTCGATTGGCTGACGATGTTCAGCTGTTTGTGACCCCAGTGGGACGGCATCTGCCGGCCACCGGAGTTCGGGTCGTCGGCGGCGCCCACGGCGGCGAGCAGCATTTCCGTCGGCGTCATGCCGAGCGTCAGGCACAGCGCCCGGTCGCGGTAGTAGGGATAGAACCAGTCGTACGATGGGCGCAGCGCTTTGCCCGCCGCAACGAGCACAGCTTCGTGGCCCGCCCCCGAAATCTGGAAAAAGATCTTGTTCTGCCGCTTGAGCTGGATCTCCTTGTCGTCGAGGCGCCGCGACAGGAGGATCAGCCGGTACATATCGAGCAGATCAGCCTTGGATAGGGCCGCGGATGCTTTTGCCGGGCGTGGGGCCGCAGACGCCGCTTTACTCGCGGTGCGGGAACGAGTCGCCATAGGCTGGAAAAATAGCCTAGATTCCCCACTTCAGTCATGGACGAAACCGCCAAGAAAGCGATTCTTCGCCACTTCCCCTACGGTCTGTACGTCGTCACCGTTACGCACAACGGCGAGGACCATGGGATGACCGCCAATTGGCTCACGCAAGCGGCGTTCGAGCCGCCGATGGTCGTGGTCGCGATCGAGAATACCTCCAAGACGATCGGCATGATTCGTGATTCGCACCACTTTGCGATCAATCTCTTGTTGAAAGGGCAGCGCGATCTCGCGGCCAAACTGGGGCGCAGCTCCGATCAGGCGCCGCAGAAGCTCAAAGGAATAAAGACGAAGCCGGCTCCCGCATCAGGCGTTCCGGTTCTCGTGGATGGTCTGGGGTGGGTCGAGTGCCGGGTCGTCGCGACGCTCCCGGCCGGCGATCACACACTCGTACTCGGCGAGGTAATCGGCGCCGGTTTAGAACATGAGGGAGAACCGCTCACCATTGGTGAGGCCGGTTTCAAATACTCAGGCTAGGACTGTTTTCGGTAAACGACCTTACCACCCACAATCGTGTAGCGTGGCTTAACGGTCCCCAGCGACTCCGGTGCTACCGCAAACGGATCGCGCTCCAAAACCACGACATCCGCAAATCTGCCTGGCGCCAGCGTTCCCCATTTCTGCTCGTTGAACGTGGCCCAAGCATTGCCGGAGGTGTAGGCACGCAGCGCCTCCCCTACCGTGATCTTCTGCTCAGGCACCCAGCCGCCCGGATTACGATCGTCCAATGTCCGCCGCGTCACGGCGGCGTACACGCCGAGCATTGGATCGAGCGGCGCGACGGTCCAGTCCGAGCCGAAAGCCAGCGGGGCGTCAGTGTCGAGCAGTGTCCGGAAGGCATAAGTGGTCTTGATGCGCACGGGGCCGATGCGCTGTTCCACCCACCGGCCATCGTCGATCGCATGATAGGGCTGCATCGAGGGCACGACGCGGAGCGCACCAAAGCGCGCGATGTCTTCCGACCGCAGGTGCTGCGCATGCTCGACGCGGAAACGCCGGTCACGCGCGCCATGGGCGCGCGCGACGCTGTCGTAGATCGAGAGAATGATCGCGTTGGCGCGATCGCCGATCGCGTGCACGGCGATTTGCAGGCCCGCGGAGTCTGCAGCGCCAACCCAGGCGCGCATGTCGGATTCCGGTTGACGCATCAATCCACGGTATCCCGCTGAGTCCGAAAACGGCTCGAAGAAAAACGCCGTCCGCGAGCCGGCCGAGCCGTCCATGTACCCTTTGACGCCACCGATCCGGACCCAGTCATCGCCGGCCCCATTGCGCCGAACGCTGTCCGCCACGGTACGCCAGTCATCGATCGGCAGATAGAGTGAGACACGCAGCGTCATGCGGCCTGCGCGCTCCATGCGCTTGTACGCGGCGAGATTCGCCCACGAGGCCGACATGTTACCCGTCGCCGTCACGCCGAGTGATGCAGCATGCGCCAGCGCGCGCGCTAACGCGGAGTCTTGCTGCTCGGCAGAGGAGGCTGGGATAGCCGCTTCGATCAGATTTCCCGCGTTGTCTTTGAAAATCCCGATCGGTTCGCCACGAGCATCGCGGGGGATTTCGCCGCCGACGGGGTCGCGTGTGGCGTTCGTGATCTTCGCCGCGCGCATCGCGGCAGCGTTCGCCAGCGCCATGTGTCCGTCCACGCGATACAGATACACGGGATTATGCGGTGTGACCGAATCGACCCATTCGTGGTGCGGCATGGGAGCGCCGCGCCACAGCGTGTGATCCCAATCGCCGCCCAGGACCCATTCCCCCGGTTTCAGGTGCGCGGCGTACTCCTTGATCCGGCGCACGAATTCCTGCGGCGTCGCGGCATCGCGCAGATTCACCCACGCGAGCTGAAATCCGCCGTCGATAAAATGCGTGTGGCCGTCGGCGAGTCCCGGCATCACGAGGCCGCCGGCCGCATGCAGCACTTCGGTGTTGGAACCCACGTAGCGAGCGATTTGTGCGGAATCGCCGACCGCGAGGATCTTGCCGTCCGCGATCGCGACCGCGCCGGGCTGGCCACGGCCCGTCGAGAGACCGGTCCAGACCTGGCCGCCCTGAATGACGATGTCGGCCTTGCGCCCCCCACATCCGGCGAGCAGCGCGAGTATTACTTGACCGGCGAGCGGCAGACGACGCACGGCGACCTCCTAACGCAGCTTCGTGATCCGACGAATGGTGTCGAGCGCGGCGAGGGGATTCGTTGTCGCCTCCGACGGCGGTTTGGGCTTCGGGGAAGCGCTCAGCGCGTCGCGGATATCTAGTAGGACTTCGAGCAGTAATTGCTCGCGCTGATAAGCCGCGTCCAGGTCAATCATACGGCGGTCGTCCTTAGCCGCTTTGGCCCGTTCGTAGGCTTCACGATAGACGGTCTCGAGGTTGTCGAGAATTTGCTGACGATGACGTGGACTCACAGCGGCCAAAGATATAGGTTCCGGCCATGTCTCTCAAAGGCAAGCGAGTTCTGTTTTTTGCGGCCCCTCTCTACGAAGACCTCGAGCTGTGGTATCCCAAAATTCGCCTCGAAGAAGAGGGAGCCAGCACCACCGTCGCGGGGATGGGCGAGAAAACCTATCCTGGCAAGCGCGGCTATCCCGTCACGGTCGACACGAACGTGGATCACGTGGAGGCGTCCGACTTCGATGCCCTCGTGATTCCGGGCGGATTTGCTCCCGATCAGCTGCGGCGGTCCGATAAGGTTCTGCGACTGACGCGTGAGATCTACCAGGCGGGGAAGCCGGTCGCCTTCATTTGTCACGCCGGCTGGGTCCCCATCTCGGCGAAGATTCTCAAAGGCAAGCGCGCAACGAGTGTCCGTGCCATCAAGGACGACATGGAGAATGCCGGGGTCGTGTGGGAGGACAGCGCGGTCGTCGTCGACGGCAACCTCATCTCGTCGCGCACACCGGCCGACCTGCCGCAGTTCTGCAAAGCGCTGATCGCGGCGCTACGACAAGGGCCGCAGGACTAGCCCGCTCGGCACCTTTGGAACGAAGTACGTGGATTTCGGGGGCATGACGTCCCCGGCATCCGCCACCGCGAAGACCTGCTCAACCTTTGTGGGATTGAGCAATACGGCGACCGCGGCGCCGCCATGTTGGACCATCCCGAGCGCTTCCTTCGCGTCCGCCACGTAGCGTATGATCGGCGTCGACATGCCCGCGCCGAGAATTTCCTTCACGACCAGCGACTCGATCCGGGCGACATCGAGATCGCGCACCGCGGTGCTCTGCGCCAGGCTCGGCAGCCTGTCCGGGAGCGCGTCTGGCTTGAGCAGCAGTGCGAGGATGCGCGAGCGGTCGGCCACGAGACAGGCGGTGCGGTCGCGGCCGAGCGACGCGAGCGCCGTCACCGGATCGTGGCCCGCCGCGAGGGGCTGCACGTCGAACCATTCGCGCCACCGCGTCAGCATGCGATCCAGCTCCCGCCCCGTTCCGAAGATCACCCGATGCGTCGGCAGCACCGCGAGTCCCGGATCCTGAGCCGACACGATCAACGCGAGCACGCGATCGGCCGCCGGATTCTCCAGCGCATACGCGCTCGCCGTTTCGTAGCGGTGATGCCCGTCGGCGATATACAACGGGGCCTGGGGAAGGGGGAAGGGGGAAGGGTCACGAACGATCCAGAGACGAATTCCCACGCCGTTCAACTCTGCTGTCGCATCTGGCGTGCCCCGCGATGCCTGAGCCACGGCGTTCGCGAACGCTCGATCGCGGTCCGGAGCGAGTAAGAAGATCGATTCGATATTCGTGGCGGTGGCGCGCATGAGTGCCAGACGATCGGCCTTCGGCCCGGCGTGCGTCCGCTCGTGCGGCCGAATGCGTCGTGGCTCGTAGCCTTCCGCGGCGACGGCGGCGAACATGCCGCGGCGGGTGAGCTGCTCTCCGGTAGGCAACGTGAAGTCCTGCGCGAGCACATACAGCACCGGTTGCTGGTCGCGCCGTAGCACGCCCTTGCGACGCCAGGTGGCCAGGCGTTCGGCGGCAACGCGGTAGCGGTCGTCGTCTGCACCGCCGGGCGGCGCGGGCGGCGCTTCCGGCAACATGACGTGCACGATATTCTCTGCGGCGAGCGCCGCGTACCGCGCCCGCTCGGCTTGATCGATGACGTCATAGGGCGGCGCGATCAGCGAGCTGAGGCGGTCGACCGCGGCGTACCGCTCACCCTGAAAAGGCGCGACGAGGTCAGCCATGAGCTTTCGTGAGCCGCAACAAGCGGTCGATCAATGGGTCGGCCAGTTCGAGCAGGGGTACTTCACGCCGCTCGCGAACGTGGCGCGCCTGGCCGAAGAAGTCGGCGAGCTGGCACGCGAGGTCAATCATCAATTCGGCCCGAAGCCGAAGAAACCCGATGAACCGCCCGGATCGATTCCGATGGAGCTGGCGGACATCCTCTTCGTCGTGATCTGCATTGCCAATTCGCAGCACATCGATCTCGACGACGCCTTCGCGCAAATGATGGCCAAAGTCACCTCCCGCGACGCCGGCCGCTGGACCAGGAAGGCTCGCTGACCTCTTCGTAGATCCGCGCGTAGGACACCAGCCGATCGGGATCGATGGCGCCGGCCGGCGCCCCCCGCACGGCACACCCGGGCTCGGCGAGGTGCCGGCAGTTGTCGAAGCGACACTGATCGAGATACGGGCGGAATTCCGGAAAGCAGGCGCCCAGCTCGTTGGGATCGATGCCCCAGGCGCCGATTTCGCGGAGGCCGGGCGTATCGACGACGTAACCGACGCCGGCAACAGGCACTAGCTCTGCAGCAGTGGTGGTGTGCTTCCCGGTGCGCCATTTCTCGCTGATCGCGCCGACGCGCAGCTTGAGCCCCGGCTCGAGGGCGTTGAGCAGACTCGACTTCCCCGCGCCAGACGCGCCCGTAAACACCGAGTGCCGGCCGCGCAGCAAGTCGCGCAGCGCGGGGAGGCCCTCATCCGCCTTCACCGACGTTCCCAGTAATTGATAGCCGGCGGTCTTGAAGCGGCCCGCCAGAGTTTCCTCGATCGAGCGGTCGAGCTCGATCTTGTTGAGGACTATCGCTGC
>Ga0137418_10005690_pt1 | contig 11430 bp, 11 predicted proteins | sample CZODoug3_1_2_16f_FD_122242 | JGI IMG/M metagenome (GOLD analysis project Ga0137418, IMG submission 122242) | Vadose zone soil fungal communities from Angelo Coast Range Reserve, California, USA - CZODoug3_1_2_16fungal (Hybrid Assembly) | ecosystem: Environmental > Terrestrial > Soil > Vadose... | reverse complement strand
GGATTATAGCGTGCAGTCAAAATTCCGCTCCGAAATGGAACGCACAGTTTGTTGCGAATGCCGAACAAAAACGCTCGCATCAAAGGCTCGCGCTCCGTCGTCCCCGGCTACGCGCTCCGTCGTCACCGGCAATGAGCTCCATCGTCACAGTGGAGCGCGAGGCTTTCAGCCGAGCGAATCGATCGCCCGTTCGAGCTGCGTGACCAAGCTGTCGAGCTGATCGACGACCGCCCGCACGGTCTCGGGTCTGCTGAGATCCACGCCCGCCCGCTGCAGCAGCGTCATCGGGTGGTCGCTGCCACCCGACTTCAGCAGCGTGAGGTACCGGTCGATGGCGGCCGCGCGGTCGGCGTCCGTTCCGCTGGTGAGCTGCTTCATCAGCTGGGCGCTCGACGCGAAGCAGGTCGCGTACTGATAGACGTAGTACGGCGTGCTGAAGAAGTGCGGGATCCGCGCCCAGGTCGTGCGTGACAGCTCGTCGTAATCCAGCGCGTCGCCGTGATACGCCTTGAGCAGATTGAAGTAGATCTCGCCGAGGCCTTCGGCCGTCACCGGCTGACCCTGTTCGGTGAGCCGATGCGCCTGCAGCTCGAAGTCGGCGAACATCACCTGCGTATAGAAGGTGCCGGCAATGCCGTCGATGGCGTGCTGCAGGAGCACGATGCGCTCGCGCTCGTCGGTGGCCTGCGCCAGCATGTAATCCAGGAACAGCGCTTCGCTGAGCGTGGACGGCACTTCGGCGACAAAGATCGTATACGCAGAATACACGTATGGCTGATGCGCGTTCGAGAGGATCGTGTGCATCGAATGGCCCATCTCGTGGGCCAGGGTGAACACTGCATCCAGCGTGTCGTTGTAGTTGAGCAGCATGTACGGATGCACCCCGTACACAGGCGCCGAATAGGCGCCGCTCCGCTTACCGGGGTTTTCGTACACGTCGATCCACCCGCTGCCGAGCGCGTCGCGCATGTGGCGCTGATACTCGCGGCCCAGCGGCTCCACCGACGCCGGCAGCCAGGCCAGCACGTCGTCATACGGGTAGTGGCGGTCGTGATCGACCAGCGGGATCACCGCGTCGTACTGGTGGTAGGTCTCGAGGCCGAGGACGCGCTTGCGCAGGCGGTGATACCGGCGCAGCGGTTCGGTGCCCGCCTTGGTGGACTCGATCAGGTTCTCGACCACCGCCGTTGGAATGTTGTTGCCGTGCAGTGCGGCCTCGAGCGTGGACCGGTAGTCGCGCGACTGCGAGTGGAACCAGTCGCGCTGCAGCACGCCGTTGTACAGGGACGCGTAAGTGTTGATGTTCGCGGCGAAGAGCTGGTGATACGCCGTGAACGCGGCCGCGCGATCCTCCTGATGGCGGTTGGTGGCCAGAATCGCGCGGTACTGGCCGTAGGTGAGCGTCACCTCGGACCCGCTCGACAGCGTGATGGCCGGATGCTTGATGTCTGCCGTCGACAGCGCGGCGTAGGCGTCGTTCGGGCTCGACGAAAAACGGCTCGACAACGACAGCAGGTGCTCGCCCTTGTCGTCGAGCACGTGTTCCTGCTGCCGGTAGAGATCCTCGAGCGCGAAGCGATACATCGCCAGCTCGGGCCGCCCGGCCATCCATTGCTGCACGGTTGGCAGCGGGATCTTGAGCAGCTCCGGGTTGAACCAGGCGCTCGCCTGCGTCGCCTTCGCGAACAGAATCTGGACCTGCTGCCGCCGCGCGTTGATTGCGTTGTCCCGCTGATCTTCGTCGTACTTCAGCGATGCGAAGTACCAGACTTTATAGGTGAGCTGACCTATGTCGTCCGACAGCTTCATCGCAGCGAGCAGTCGATCGGGTCCTTGCGCCAGCGTGCCCTGCAGCGCAGCATACGCGCCGATCTGCGTGTCGAGCTGGGCGAATGCCCCCTGCCAGTCCGCCCAATCGGGGAAAATGTGCGTCAGGTTCCATTTGAAGCGATCGGGAATCTCGACGCGGTCACGAAGGTGCGGAGCGGCGGGTACTTCAGCAGACGACGGCATGCCACGATTCTAGCTCGACTTGACCAGCGCATGATTCTTGCTCTGGTCTGGCTTCCGCGCATTTGCACGAAATGTAAGGAGCTCAACGGATCAACCGCGCCGGATGGGCTGGCGGATGTCTACGATCTCGACGAGCGCATGGAGCGGATCGGCCGAGCCGGCGTCACGACGCGCTGCAGCCGTCGACTGCAGCTGACCGCTGGCCCGCTGCCGCCCGCTTCACGAACGACCGCGGGCTACGGCGTGGCCGCGCCGGTTCGGCTCAGAACCGAGGCTGCGGGAGCGGATCGGCGCGCCGGGAAAGGCAGCCGTCACGTCGCGGCGCGTCAGCTCGCGCCAGTGGCCAGGCCCGAGCGCTCCCAGCTCGAGCCCGCCGAATTTCACACGCTTCAAACGCGTCACCTGGTGACCAACCGCTGCGAACAGGCGCCGGAGCTCGCGGTTCCTGCCAGCCCGCAGCTCGACGATCAAATGCGACTCGCGCCGCGACGCCCTGCGTAGCGTGGCCATCGCCGCGCGGAGATGATCGCGGCCCGACGTCACACCTGACTCGAGCGTCGCCAGCTCGTCATGCGTCACCTCCCCGCGGACGGTGACGGCGTAGACGCGCGGAACGGCGCTCGCGGGGTCGGCCATCCAGTTCGCCAGCCGCGTGTCGGTGGTCAGGATCAGAAGACCGGTCGTGGCGAAATCCAGCCGGCCGACAGCGACGAGACCGCGGGCTTCATCGCCGATGACGTCGAACACGGTCCTTCTTCTCTCCGGATCGCGACGGGTCGTGACCACACCGCGCGGTTTGTGAAAGAGAATGGTGCGCCACGCCGCGCGCTCCTGCGGTTCATCGTCGATCGTAATGCGCGCGTGCTCGGGGACGATCGGTTGCGCCGGATCGTGGACGAGCCGGCCGTCCACGCGGACACGCCCCGCCCGGATCGCGTCCGCCGCCTGCGCGCGGGAAAGGATGCCGAGCTTCGACAGCGCGCGATTCAGCGGAACGCACCCGACTCGCCCCACCTGACCCACCTGACCCACCCGACCCTCCCGACCTACCGCCCCTGCCTGCTGGCCTTGCCCGCCGCCTCCACCAGCGTCCTGTACAACGCGCGCGTGATGTCCGCCGTGAGCGCGGACCCCCGCTCCGGATCCTGCAATCCGCGGACGAGCACCACGAGCGCGAACGGCCGATCGGCGTACACGATCGCCGCGTCGTGCTGGATGCGCGTGATCTCCCCGGTCTTGTGCGCGACCGCGATGCCCGGCGGCAGGCCGGCCGGAATCCGGTCGTTGAACGTCTGGCGCTTCAGGATCGCGATCATCTCGCCGCTCGACGCCTTGTCAACGGCGCGGCCCTGCGCGAGGGCCTCCATCAGCGCCAGCAGCGCCCGCGCCGTGGTCGTGTTGTTGAGCCCCTTCTCGAACGCTTTGTCGTCCTCCACGCCCCGGAGCACGTGCATCCCTGTGGCGCCAAGCGCATCGGCCGTGCGCTGAATGTTCTTCGCGCCGAGGCGCTCGATGACGAGATTCGTCGCGAAATTGCTGCTGACCGTGATCATCGCATCGGCGAGCTCGCGGTACGACATGCGGCCACCAATGCGCTTGTAGACGTCGGCGTCGGCGTCGCCCCCCGCATCGAGCTTGTAGAGGCTGCCGTCGACGATGCTGTGGAACTCGTTGACGACTGGAATCTGGTCGTCGAGCCTGAGTGCGCCCTCGCGCGCCTGGCGGAAGAGCTCGATGAGGACCGGGATCTTCATCGTGCTGGCGGCGTGATACTCGACGTCCGGCTGGATCAGCAGCTCGTCGCGCCCGTCGAGTGTCCGGAACGCCACCGCCACGTCGGCGCCGCTTTTCTTGATCAGTACTTCGATGTCAGCGCGCGTACCCCTGCCGACTCCGCGCGCCGCATGTCGGCGGGTCTGGCCGTAGCCCGCGAGCGTGCAAGCAGGCGAAGGCCGAACCGGCTGCGCTGAGAGCGCCAACCGGGCCGCGCGGGACGGCTTCGCGACAGTCGCCCCGATCTCGGCGCTGACAGGCTGGCCGGGCACGCTGAACACAACGGCCGTGACCGCGCCGATGATCGCAGGGCATCTCTGCAGCATGCGGAGATTCTATCGATACGCGCCGCAATCTGTGGCATCTTGTTCAGATGCACGCTGTCCGTCTTGCAGGACTCCTTGCCGCCGCACTCGCCTCGGGCGCCTGTTTTCAGATGACGACTACGCTCAAGGTGAACGGCGATGGCAGCGGCACGATCGATCACCGCATGGTGTACTCCGCTGCGGCGATCGCGCAGCTCCGGCAGTTCGCGATGTTCGGCGGCAGAGGCGGGCAGAGCTTCGATCCGCTGTCGGAGCAGCAGGCCCGCGACATGACCGCGAGCATCGGTCCCGGCGTCACTTACGTCACGTCGACGCCGATCACCTCCGCGACCGGCCAGGGTCGCGAGACGACGTTCGCGTTCACCGACGTCAGCCAGCTGCGAATCTCGACGCAGCCGGCGGCTCCGGCCGGCATCTCGGTCAAGACCCCCGGCCTCAGCACCGAGTCCGAGTCGATCACCTTTTCGCTGACGCGCGAGCCTGGCGGCAACAGGGTGCTGCACATCCACGTCCCGGAGCCGAACTTCCTCGACGCGCTCGGGTCTCCCGCGGCTGCCGGACAGATCGACATGATCAAAACGACGCTGGCGGGCGCCCAGGTGCTGCTGATGGCCGAGCCCGCGGGCACGGTCGTGCGCACGAGCAGCCCGTATGTCGAGGGGCGGCGCGTCACGCTGCTCGAGGTCGATCTCGACCAGTTGTTGAAGGATGAAACGCTGATGCCGCGCCTGCAGGCGGCCAAAACGCCGGACGAAGCGAACGCGATCGTGAAGAGCGCCACCGGCTTGAAGATCAACCTCGAACACGACATCACGATCGAGTTCACGCCAGCGAAATAATCTCGACCTCGGCGGTCCCGTTCGCAATCGTCAGGCGCGCGACGCTCGGCAGCAGATCGAACCGCCGCGGCCCCGCGGCGCCTGGATTGCACCCGATGCGCCCGTCGCCGTCGCGCAGCAGCGCGGCACGGTGCGTGTGGCCGAAGATCACGACGTCGCCCGGGTAGCGCGCGAGCACGAGCGCGGGCGTCGGCCGGCCGATCTCGTGCCCGTGGCTGACGTGGATCGTGATGCCGCCGATCGTCGCCACACGCTCACGCGCCAGCGCGGGATCGCGCGGATCGTCGACGTTGCCGTACACCGCCTCGACCGGCGCGATTGCCGCCAGGCCGTCGAGCACCGTGCGCCCGCCGACGTCGCCGGCGTGAAGAATCAGCCGCACGCCGGCGAACGCCTTGGCGATCTCCGGGCGCAGCAGCCCGTGCGTGTCGGAGATCAGGCCGACCACGTATACTGCACGGCTCATGTCCGATCGGCTGTTCACGCCGCGCTTCTTCGTCATGTGCGGCTTCACCTTCACCGTGTTTCTGTCTGAATTCCAGCTGCTGCCCACCGCGCCGTTTCGTATTCAGGCGCTCGGCGGCAGCACGTTCGCGTCGGGGCTCTTTCTTGGCTGTCTGACCTACGCGTCGGCGACCTCGGCGCCGTTCACCGGCGCCGTCGCGGATCGCATCGGCCACCGCCGCGCGCTGATGATCGCCAGCGCGGTCTCCTTTCTCTGCGCCATCGGCTACGGGCTCACTTCCAGATATCCGGTGATGCTCGCGCTCGTGACCGTCCACGGCGTGTTCTGGTCCGGCCTGCTGTCGGCGTCGGCCGCGTATCTCACCAACCTGCTGCCCGAGCGCCGCCGCGCGGAAGGCATCGGTTACTGGGGCATGTCCAGCATCGCCGCGGTCGCCGTGGCGCCGCCGCTCGGCTTCTGGATCATGCAGCACGGCGGCTGGCGCTGGATCTGCATTTCGTGCGCCGCGCTGAACGCGCTGATGGGTGGCATTGCGTTCGCGCTGACGGACGCGGACGTGTTCGGGCCAACACATGAGTCGGTCTCTACGAACAATGCACGGCACGCATCGGCTCCGATCATCGGCGCACGGCACGCCTTGGCTACTGCGTACCCGGCAGGCGCGGGCCCGCGAGTCCGGCGGCTCATCGAATGGCGCGTGATGCTGCTGTCGGTGACGCTCTTCCTTTATTCGTTCGGCTACGGCGCGATCACCAGCTTCAGCGCGATGTACGCCGACGCGCTTGGCATCTCGCCCAAGAGCATCTATTTGACGATGCTGGCGATTGTGATCCTGCTGACGCGACCGCTTTCCGGTGCGCTGGCCGATCGCATCGGCTACCGGCGCGTCTTCATCCCGTGCCTCGCGCTCATCGCGATCGGGCTGGCCCTGCTGGCGTCCGGCTCGACGCTCACGTGGCTCGTCGCGTCGGCAATTTTCTTCGGCCTCGGCTTCGGCACCGCCTATCCGGTCTTTGTCGCCTACGTGATGCGCGACATCTCCGCCACGCGCCGCGGCGCGGCGTTCGGCGCGATTCTCGCGGCGTTCGACACCGGCATCGGCACCGGATCGACGACGGTCGGCTGGCTGATTCAGCGGTTCGGCTTCCCGGCGGCGTTCGGCGCCGCCGCGCTGCTCTCCGCCATCTCGCTTCCCTACTTCCTCGTCGTCGATCGGAGACTGCGGTGAAGGGAACGGAGCTGCTTCTCTATGTGTTCCCGTTGCCTCCGTGTCCTCCATTTCCGTTGCCTCCGCCCGCTCTGTTTTCTCGCCGGTAGCGGCGCAGCGCCGGCGTGGCAGCGGCGACCCAGCCGGTCGCGATCAGGCACCCGAGGCCGCCGCTGATCACCGAGAACGGCGCGCCGAGCCAGTTGGCGACGGCGCCCGCCTCCAGCTCGCCGAGCTGCGGGCCGCCGATGAAGAACACCATGTTCACGCCGATCATCCGGCCGCGCAGGCGGTCGGGCGTTTCCATCTGCCGCACGATGTTCCGGATGACCATGCTGACCGTATCCGCGACGCCGGTCAGCGCGAGCGCGGCAAACGTGATCCAGAACGACCGCGACAGGCCGAACACGACGGTCGCCAGGCCGTACAGCCCGACGGCCCAGAGCAGCACCGGCCCACGGCGGTTGATGCGGCTCGTCAGCAGCACCATCGCCGCGCTCATCATCGTCGCGCCGACGGCCGGCGCCGCGTACAGCCATCCGTACCCCCTGGCGCCGACCTGCAGGATGTCCTGCGCGAAGATCGGCAGCAGCGCGGTCGCCGACGAGAAGAACGTCGCGAAGAAATCGAGCAGCATCGTCGAACGAATCAGCGGCGATCGGAAGACGAAGCGCAACCCTTCGAGTGCGGCGTTCCACGACACCGCCTCCATGGACGCCGGATGCTCCGGCCGCGGCACGTCGCGCATCATCAGCAGCGCGACGATGACCGCGGCAAACGACACCGCGTTGAACACGTAGGCCCACCCGACGTTCATCGACGCGATCACGATCCCGCCGAGCGCGGGCCCGAGGACCTGCGCCGTCTGCTGCATGATCGTGTTCAGGCTGATCGCGTTCGGCAGGTCCTCGCGCGGCACGAGGCTCGGGACGAGCGACTGCCGGGCCGGGAGGTCGAAGGCGCCGACGGCGGAGCTCAGCGCCGCGAGCGCGTACACCGGCCAGACCGACGTGTTCCCGGCCAGCGCCAGCGCCGCGAGGCCGACGGCGACGACCGCGGAGCCGGACTGCGTCAGCAGCATCAGCTTGCGCCGGTCCCACGCGTCGGCCACGACGCCGCTGATCATCGAGAAGATGATGATGGGCACGACACGGACCAGGCCGACCAGGCCGAGCGCGATGCCTTTCCGGTCGGGCGGCACGAGGAGCGACACGTTCCACAGCAGCGCGGCGTTCTGCATGAACGAGCCGGTGAAGGAGAGCAGCAGGCCGATCCAGATCAGGCGGAAGTTGCGGTGGCGGAGGACAGAAACGGCCGAAGGAAGCGGCAAGCTACCTATTTTAAGAGGTTCTGCGCCTTTCGCTTGAAGTCGCGGTCCTCGGCCGCCCACTCGGGGTCGATCGGCGCATCGAGCACCTTCTGCAGCTCTTCGCGCGCCTCGGCGGTGCTCTTCATGTCGAGCAGCGTTTCGGCGAGGAAGTAGTGCGACGCGGTGCTGTTCGGATTGTAGGTCAGAGATTTTTTCAGGTGCTCCACCGACTTCGTCTTGCTGCCGCCGAAGAGGCCCGGCACCTTGAAGTACCAGCGGCCGAGCGCGCGGTCCGCGGATCCGTTCTGAAACGCGGGGTCGATCATCAACACCTGTTCGAGCGCGTCCTTGATGGGGCCGCGGTACTTGAGGCCCTGGCGCAGGCCGTACGATTCCGCGAGCGCGCCCATGCTGGCGGCCATCCAGAAGTGGCCCTCGGGGCGCATCGGCTCGAGCATGCTGGCGGTCCTGCCGACATCGGTTCCGCGCTCGAGCGCCGCGCGTCGTTGGGCCATCGGCCCCTGCGTGCCGATCCAGTACTCCGCACGAGCCAGCTTCCACGCCGACTCGAAATCGCGCGGGTTGGCGGCGAGCCGGCTGCTCCAGATGTCGGCGGCGCGCTGCGCCTTCGCCACATCCTCCCGCTGGCGGTACAGCGAATCGGGATCGTCCGCCTGCGCATGGACCAGGGACGAAAAAGCCGCGATGTACAATACGAGGATGCAGGATCTGATCAGGCGGCTCCTGATCGAGCTCGGCGAGGACCCCGACCGTGAAGGATTGGCGCGTACGCCCGCGCGCGTCGAACAGGCGCTGCGGTTTCTCACGGGCGGATACGACGCGAACATCGACGAAGTCCTCAATGACGCGCTCTTCACCGTCGATTATAACGAGATGGTGATCGTCAAGGACATCGACTTCTACTCGCTCTGCGAGCATCACCTGCTGCCGTTCTTCGGGAAATGCCACGTCGCCTACATTCCGCGCAAGCGGGTCATCGGACTCAGCAAGATCCCGCGGCTCGTGGACGTCTTCGCGCGGCGGCTGCAGATCCAGGAGCGGATGACGAACGAGATTGCCGAGACGATCCGTGAAAAGGTCGATCCGCTCGGCGTGGCCGTCGTCTGCGAAGGCACGCATCTGTGCATGTCGATGCGCGGCGTCGAGAAGCAGAATTCGTTCGCGATCACCAGCGCGATGCTCGGCGCCTTCCGCGACAGCGCGCGGACGCGCATGGAATTCCTCGAGCTGATCAAGGTGCGCGGCCTGACGACGACGTCGATGGTGCCGTCACCAGGCCTGGCATGTATAAGCGACTGATCGTCTTCTTCGTGCTCGCGCTCGCTGCGGCGCCCGGCGCGTGGAGCCAGACGCGCACCGCGCCAAAGGCGCCCGCGCGCGCACCGGCCCGCCGCGCGGCGCCGAAGCCGGCGCCGCTGCCGCCGCTCCAGACCGAGACGGCGACGATCACCTGCCCGAACCCGCTGGGCAACGGGGTCAGGACCGGCCGCATGTTCTGCGACGTGCTCACCGGCCGCGAGCCGGCCGACGGCATCCTCGTCGAGATCCCGCCGCACGTCGGCCCGGTCACCCTCAGCTTCGACCTCCACAACCGCCACATGTACTCGGAGGAGCTGATCAAGTCGAACCGCGCCTACCGCCGCTACACCGCCAGCATCGGCGTGCTGACGATGGACAACACGCTGGTGTCGCGGGCGGTCGTGCAGAGCGAGTTCCGGAGCGCGGCCGACCTGGTGGATCGCATCGGCGGCGGCGCCGGGCCAGGCGGCGTGAAGGCGGTCGCACCGACCGGCGCCGAGGCGATCGTGATCCAGATTCCCGAGACCGAGGATCGCGTGAGCATCCTCGGCGAAAAGCTCGCGGTCGAGCGGCTCGACGGCGTGGACAAATTCGAGCTGCCGGGCCAGCCGGTCGCCATCATCAGCAACGTCATGCTCGAGTACCGGCCTGCGCCGCCGAAGCGGACTCCGGCGCCCCGGCGGCGATGAGGCTGTTCACGCTCGAACCGTGAACCGCCCGGATCGCGAGCTCCTCTCGATCATCGTTCCCGTCTACAACGAGGTTCGAACCGTTCTCGCCGTCATCGAGCGGCTGCGCGCCATCGAGCTGCCCGTGGCGCGTGAAATCCTGGTGGTCAATGACGGGTCGACCGATGGCACGCGCGAGGCGCTGGAGTCGGCCGGGATCCGGCTTGCCCCGAGCGGAGTCGAGGGGGAGCCGGGATCCGGGATCCGGATCATCCACGCTGAAAAGAATGCCGGGAAGGGCGCGGCGATCCGGCTCGGTCTCGACGCGTCGACCGGCACCATCATCGCCATCCAGGACGCGGACCTCGAGCTCGATCCGCAGCAGCTGTCCGCGCTCGTCGCGCCCATCGTGCGCCGCGAGGCGGACGTCGTCTTCGGGTCGCGGTTCCTGGCCGGACGGCCCGCGGCGCCGTGGGTCACCATTGCGGCCAACCGCGCGCTGACGGGCACGACGAACCTGCTGTTCGGCTCGTCGATCACCGACATGGAGACCTGCTACAAGATCATGCGGGCCGATGTCGCGCGGTCGCTGCGGCTCGACGCCAATCGCTTCGACATCGAGCCGCAGATCACCGCGCGGCTGCTGCGGGGCGGGCACCGCATCCATGAGCTGCCGGTGAAGTTCGATCCGCGTTCGCGCGCGCAGGGGAAGAAGATCGGGTGGCGGGACGGCGTTCGCGCCGTCGAAGTGCTGGTGAAGGAGAGATTTCGCTGAAGTTCGCCATCGCGGCGCTGGCGGTGGCGGTGTGTGCGGCTGGAATCCACTGGGGCACGTTCGCGGCGGGCGGCTCCGATTCCTATTGCTACGTGCACCAGGCGGAAGCGTGGGCGAGCGGACACCTGCAGGTCGTCGAGCCGCTCGCGCTCGAGGCGCCGTGGCCCGAGCCGCCGCTGACATTTGCCCCCGCCGGACACGTCCCGTCGCCGACGGTGCCCGGCGCGGCGGTTCCCATCTGTCCGGCGGGCCTGTCGATCGCCATGGCCCCTTTGGTGTGGGCGGCAGGGGCTGGACGGGCGCCCGACGCGGTGTTCCTCGTCGTGCCGCTGTTCGGCGCGCTGCTCGTGTGGTCGGTCTATCTGCTCGGCTCCCGGTTTTCGCCGCGCGTCGGCCTCGCGTCCGCGCTGCTCGTCGCCTGCAGCCCCGCGTTTCTCTTCCAGTTGATGCAGCCGATGAGCGACGTGCCCGCGGCGACGCTGTGGGTGCTGGCGGCCGTCTTCGCGACCAGCAATCGGCCGCGCGCGCCGCTGCTGGCGGGACTCGCAACGGGCGCCGCAATTCTCATGAGGCCAAACCTTCTGCCGATGGGCGTCGTGTTGGGCTGCTATTTCCTGCCGCGGTTCCGAGATGCGGCGACATTCGCCGCGGCTTCGGCGCCCGGTTGCATCGCGGTCGCCCTCATCCAGCAGATGTTCTACGGATCGCCCGTCCGATCCGGCTACGGGCCCCTC
>Ga0137418_10005688_pt1 | contig 11432 bp, 8 predicted proteins | sample CZODoug3_1_2_16f_FD_122242 | JGI IMG/M metagenome (GOLD analysis project Ga0137418, IMG submission 122242) | Vadose zone soil fungal communities from Angelo Coast Range Reserve, California, USA - CZODoug3_1_2_16fungal (Hybrid Assembly) | ecosystem: Environmental > Terrestrial > Soil > Vadose... | reverse complement strand
CGCTGTTGCCGGACCCACGACTCTTTCCACCTGCGTGTCCGCCGGCACCGGTACCGGTGGCAGCAAGGGATACGGTGTTGCCTCCCAACGGCTTGCGTGGATCAAGAACACGCAGTTCGCCGGCAGCTACGTGGCCGACAAGAACGGCTACTACCTCGAGGCGGGGTTCAGCGGAGCCGATCTCAAATCCGGTGGACCCACTGCGCCGCCGATCGAGTCCGCCGTACTCAGCCGCACCTTCGCCGGTGTGTCCCAGGTACCCATCGTGGGTTCAGCGGTAGCCAAGGGTGCGCCCTTGAAGATCATCGGCGCGGTATACGCGCGCTACGCCGGGTGCGTCATGTCCATGGGTACCACGCCGATCGAGCGCCCGGAAGACCTCTACGGCAAGACGATCGGCTGCGCATCCTCGACCGAACCCGTGTGGCGCAACTTCATCGCCGCGCTACGGCTCGACGCCGACAGGATCACCACCGTTCCGGTGCAGGGCGACCCCATCGGCATGACCTCGGGACAGTTCGACGGTTACGTCGGCTTCGTCAACAACCAGGTAGTCGACCTGCGAGCCAAGGGCTTCGACATCCGCACCATGCTGCTGGCCGACGTCGGCTTCCCGCTCGTCGGACAGACCTACATCACCACGCAGGAGAACATCGACAAGCACCGCGACAAGGTGAAGGCCTTCCTTCAAGCTGAGCTGCGCGGCTGGAAGGACGTTCTCGCCGATCCCCAACACGCCACGGACCTCACCGTCAACGACTACGGCAAGACGCTGACGCTCAACCCCAAGACAACCCTGTCAGCGTGCACGGCCGGCAACGATCTCATTCTCAACGGCCAACGGAGACAGCAGATCCTATCGATCTCCGACGAGACGGCAGCGGCGAACATCGCATCGATATCCGCTGGTGGTCTGAAACTGTCCGCCGGCCAGTTGTTCGATCTGGGACCCATCCACGAGATCTACCAGGAGCACCCCGAGTTCGCGCTCGCTTGAGCAGTACCCACCACGCAACGCCCCAGAAAGGCAGTACATGATCGCACCCGTGAAACCCGACGTGATCGTCACGGGCGGAACAATCGTCAACCACGACGGCCGGCGCCGCCATGACATCGCAATCGGCGAGGGCCGCATCCTCGCCGTCGGCGAAAACCTCAGTGCCGATGGAGTTCCGACCATCGATGCCTCGGGGCTTCTCGTTCTGCCAGGCCTGGTCGACATGCACGTCCACCTGCGTGAGCCGGGCATGACGGAGAAGGAGGACTTCGCCAGCGGTACCAGCGCCGCCGCGGCCGGCGGGGTCACCACCGTCGTCGACATGCCCAACACCAGACCACCCGTGGCCACCGCGGAACTCTTCCAGGAGAAGCTCGATCTGGTCGGGGGCAAGTCCTACGTCGACTTCGGCCTCTACGGCATGCTCGATCACGACAACGCAGACCAGATCGGCGCGATGGCAGACCTGGGCGCCATGGGCTTCAAGCTGTTCATGGGTCAGACCACCGGAGACAACCGCTGCCCCAACGATGCCGCGATCTTCCGGGGGCTCGAAGCGGCCGCGGCCGCCGACCTCGTCGTCGGAGTGCACGCCGAGAACGACCACTTGTTGCGCCTCTTCGGTGACCGATTGCGGTCCTCCGGCCGGCGCGATCCGCGCGCGCACCTGGAGGGGCGGCCCGCGTTCGTAGAGGTTGAAGCGGTCACCCGAATCGTCACGATGGCAACCGAAGCCGGCACCAAACTCCACATCCACCACCTCTCCACCGCTGTCGGTCTCCGACGGGTGATGGATCTGCGCGCCCAGGGACACCGCGTTACCGTCGAGGCGTTGATCGCGCACCTGTTCCTCGACGAGCACGCCTACGACACCTACGGCAACCTGGTAAAGCTCAATCCCCCGATCCGCCCCGCAGCTGACGTGGATGCGCTGTGGGAGGGCATCGCCCGCCGCGACGTAGACATCATCGCCACCGACCACGCCCCGCACACCGCATGTGAGCAAGCCGAGGAAGACGTGTGGAAGGCCTACGGCGGCTTCATCGGCGTCGAGACGATGCTGCCGCTGATGCTCACCGCCGCGGCGCAGGGCAAGCTCACGGTCGAGGACATCGTCCGGTTGTGCTCCTATACCCCGGCGACGCGCTGGTCGATGGCCACGAAGGGACAGCTGGCGCCCGGGTTCGATGCCGACTTCGTCCTGGTCGACCCAACTGCCGGAGTCGTCCTCGACCAGACCTCGCTGCACTCCAAGCACAACGTCACCCCCTACGACGGGTGGCACCTGACCGGGAAGGTGCTGGCCACCTACCTGCGGGGCCGACGGGTCTATGAGAAGGGCGACGTCATCGGCGTGCCGACGGGCCGTCAGGTGGCACCCGTACGCCGATCGGTGGCCGCATCCCGATGAGCGACTCCCAGGAAACGGTCCTCAGCGACGACGGTGACGGCGCCCGGACCATCGACAACGCCGTCGAGCACTGCGTCGCCAGTCACGATAAACTCGAGCGTCACCCAAGGGCCGGACGCCTCGAACCCCTTCACGATCTCGGGCATGCCCGGGATCACCTCGTGCTCATGGAACTGGGCCCGGGGATAGAACCAGTCGCCGCCTTGACGGATGGCGAGCAACGTTTTGTTCCGGCGGCGCTTGTCGACGGCCTGACGCCCGATGTGCAGGAGCTGGCCGGCCTCCTCAGCCGAAAGCATGCCCCCGGCTTGCCGCACCAGGTCTTCCCGGCGCTCGATTTCGCGGGCAAGATCGAAAGCGGTTTGTTTAAGATGATGGCCATTGGTTTGGGAAAGTTCGCAGGCGCCCAGCGATATCACACCTATGCCTACAAACTTGGGCTCGAGCAGGTCATCCGCAGCGTGGGACGCCAGGTGCTGGCTTCCGGAAAAATCTTGGGCGGGCTCGCAATTCTCGAAGACGCCCACCACAACACCGCGCAACTGACGGCTGTCCCCGTCGAGGTGATGGAGCAACGTGAAGAGGAATTGCTGGCGCTGACGAAATCCTGGATGGGCCGTATTCCCATGAACCTGGATATTCTGGTGCTGGACGAGATCGGGAAGAACATCAGCGGCGCCGGCATGGACACCAAGGTGGTGAACCGCGGAGTACACGGCCAATACAATCCCTGGCCCGACGCGCCGATCATTGAGCGGATCTTTATCCGCGGGCTGAGCAATCTAAGTTACGGGAATGGCGTAGGTCTGGGGATGGCGGATGTGGTCTCGGACCGGCTACTCGACAAGATCGACTGGAACCCGACTCGAATCAATTCACTGACCGCGTCAACGCCTGCGGCCATTCGCACGCCTGTTCATTTCCGCACGGACCGTGAGTGCCTGGAGCGCTTCGCGCCGACCGTGGGAAAAACAGACTTGCGCCAAGTAACCTATGGCTGGCTGCGCAATTCGCTCGAGCTCGATGTGATCGCGTTGAGCGAAAATCTGCGCCAGCAGATCGACAAGAATCCCATCCTCGAAGTCATCGCGATACATCCCATGGAGTTCGACAGCCACGGGAACCTGCCGGACTTGCTGGTCCCCACTGGCGAGCCCGTCGCCGCGCATTAGCTGTTCCTTTAATCCCGCCTTTAATCACGCCTCGCCTGCTGCCGATCTGTCATTCGCTCGTCTTCTCCTCTTGTTCTCCTCCGCGATTTCGTGTATTGTGGCAAAGAAAAGGCGAAACCATGCTGCAACTCGAACTCGTGAAGCAACCCAATCTTGGAGCCGTCGTTCAACACTTCCGATCTTTGATGGCGCAGCCCGATTCGCCTATAAGGGCCATCCATCACCAGCCGGCGAGCGCTGGAACCTTCGCTGAAATCTCCGCCACGGTGGATCCCCGCTTGCGAAAGGCTCTCGAGGGGCACGGGATGGAGCGGCTGTACTCACACCAGGCACAGGCTCTTGAACTGACGGCCTCTGCCAAGAATGTGGTTGTGGTCACGCCCACCGCGAGCGGCAAGACACTGTGCTACAACCTTCCGGTTCTGAATCGTTTGATGACCGACAGTGACGCGCGCGCCATTTACCTGTTCCCCACCAAGGCGCTGGCCGAAGACCAGCTTCATGCATTCCAGGGACTGGCCGGCGAGCTTGGCTCCGAAATCCGGGCGTACACATACGACGGCGACACGCCACAGGACGCGCGTAAAGCCATCCGCAGCCGCGCCAACGCAGTGTTCACGAATCCCGACATGCTGCACACCGGCATTCTGCCCCATCACACGCGTTGGGCCCGCGTGTTCGAGAATCTACGGTACATTATCATCGACGAACTGCATTATTACCGCGGCGTTTACGGCAGCCACTTCGCGAACATTCTTCGGCGATTGAAGAGGATCTGCTCCTTCTACGGCTCGGAACCACAATTCATTTGCTGTTCCGCGACGATTGCCAATCCGCGCGAGCTGGCTCAGTCGCTAACGGAATCGCCGTTCGAGCTGGTGGATCAAAACGGCGCTCCGGCTGGAGAGAAACATTTCGTTTTCTACAATCCGCCGGTGATCAACCGGCAGCTCGGGATCCGCCGCAGCTATATTCACGAGACGCGCCGCATCGCGGTGGAACTGATCGAGCGCGACCAGCAAACACTGGTGTTCGCCAATAACCGTCTTGCGACCGAAATTCTGGTGACCTACCTGAAAGACGCCTGCGAGCGCGGACCGCTGCCTGAGACAACAATCCGGGGGTACCGTGCCGGATATCTGCCCCGCGAGCGCCGGGAAATCGAGCGCAAGCTGCGCGGAGGAGAGATCCGGGCAGTCGTTGCGACCAATGCGCTCGAATTGGGTGTGGATATTGGCTCGCTGGACGCTGTCGTGATGGCGGGATATCCGGGCACCATCGCATCCACCTGGCAGCGCGCGGGCCGTGCCGGGCGGCGTCAGACCTGTTCGGCCGCTGTGCTGGTGGCATCGAGCGCCCCACTCGATCAGTTCATCATCGAGCATCCCGATTACTTCTTCGGCCAATCGCCCGAGCACGCTCACATCAATCCGGACAACCTCGAGATTCTGCTGGCTCATTTGAAATGCGCGGCGTTCGAGCTGCCGCTGGCCGAAGGCGAGAAATTCGGACCGCACGATCCCACCGAGTTGTGCCGCTTCCTGGAAGAAACCGGTTTCCTGCACCGCGCGGCCGGGGCCTGGCACTGGACTTCGGAAAGCTATCCCGCCGATGCCGTCAATTTGCGGGCCGTGACCAGCGACAACTTTGTGGTGGTAGACATCACCGCGGAGCCTGCCGTGATCGCCGAAGTAGCATTCCCGGCCGCACTCACCGCGCTGCATGAAAAAGCCATCTACCTCCACGAGGCGCGTCAATACCACGTCGAGCGTTTCGATTACGAGGAGCGGAAAGCCTACGTACGCCAAGTTGAGTGCGATTACTTCACCGATGCCATCGACTACACGAAGGTCAAGACGCTGACGCAGGTTGCCGGTGAAGAAATCGGCTGTGAATCTGGCGATGGTTCGGAGCGCGCCAGCCGGGTGCATGGCGATGTGCGCGTGAACCGCCAGATCGTGGGTTTCAAGAAGATCAAGTTCTACACGCTCGAGAATGTCGGCGCCGGAAAATTGTCGATGCCGGAGCAGGAAATGCATACGACAGCCTTCTGGCTGTATTTCCCAGGTGCGTTTCTAGCCCGCTTTGAGGAACTGAGCGCCGCCCAGATACAGGCGGGTTTATCCGGGCTGGGTAATGCGTTGCGCAGCGTCGCGGCACTGCTGGTGATGTGCGATCCGCGCGATCTCGGTGTGGCGTTGGGGTCCGAAACTCCTTCCGGAATTTTTGAACCGAACTTGTATATTTACGACAACTACCCTGGCGGCATCGGGCAAAGCGCACCGCTCTACGAGATGACTGCTCAACTGTTGCGGGATACGCGTGAACTGCTGGTTCTCTGCCCTTGCGATGAAGGTTGCCCGTCGTGCGTCGGCCCCGCCGGTGACACAGGCGAAAATGGGAAGCAAGCCGCCCTCCGCATTCTGGCTGAACTTCTCCCGCAGAAACAGGAAACCGAGGGCTGACAAAAACCGGCAGAGACGCCGCGACAGCTTACAATCAAGACATGCCCGAGTTTGACGTAGTCGGCGTGGGTCTGAACGCCACCGATACCCTGTTGGTGGTTCCGCATTTTCCGGCTTATGCCGGAAAGGTGCCATTTCAAGAGGAGGTGCTCAGCCCGGGCGGGCAAGTGGCCAGTGCCATGGCGACCTGCGCCAAATTGGGTTTGCGGGCGAAATACATCGGGACCATGGGGGACGATGACCGCGGGCGCATCCAGATGGAAAGCTTGCGGAGCTCCGGCATTAATCTGGACCACGTGCAGGTGCGCAAAGGCTGCGCGAATCAATCGGCCTACATCATCATCGACCGAGCAACAGGTGAGCGCACGGTGCTGTGGCGCAGGCCGGATTGCCTGCGGATAGCGCCATCTGAAATCACGCGCGAGCAAATCACCTGCGCGCGGCTGCTGCACATCGACGGGCACGACACGCCGGCCGTAGAGCACGCGGCGCGCATCGCCAGGAAGGCCGGCATGCCCGTTACGGTGGATGTGGACACCATTTACCATGGTTTCGATCGCGTGTTGCCGCACGTCGATTATCTTGTGGCCAGCTCAGAATTCCCGATTCAGTGGACGAATGAAAGCGATCCATTCAAAGCTCTCGAGTTGATTCAGAAGGAATACGGCATGCGGGTCGCAGCCATGACGCTGGGCGCCCACGGCGCGCTGGCGCTGGCGGAAGGCCGGTTCATTTACTCTCCAGCATTCGTGGTGAATTGTGTCGATACCACCGGAGCGGGAGACGTGTTTCACGGGGCCTTCTGTTATGCTGTTCTCGAAGACATGCCCATGCGCGACGCACTGGAGTTCTCGAACGCAATGGCCGCTTTGAACTGCATGGCGCTTGGCGCGCGCGGCGGTATCCGGGGCATTGAGGAAGTGCGGGCGCTCATGCAGCGCGCGGAGCGCCGCTCCCACCCAGAGTTCGAAACCCGCACCACGACGGCGTCACGGGCCAGCTAGATGTTTCCCATTCGGGACACGCAGCCCAGTTACTCCCGGCCGGTGGTCACTATCCTGATCATCGTGCTGAACGTACTGGCGTTTCTGTACGAGTTCTCGCTGGACGACTATTCGCGAAATTACTTCATCGCGAACTATGGCCTGATTCCAGACCGCCTTCACGTATGGGCTGTGTTCACCTCCATGTTCTTGCACGGCGGCTGGATGCACATCATCGGGAACATGTGGTTTCTGTGGATATTTGGCGACAACGTGGAAGACGTCATGGGCCACGGAAAGTATCTGATTTTTTATCTGCTGTGCGGCGTGGCGGCGGGCATGACCCAGGTGATGTTCAACCCGCACTCGCGGCTTCCGATGGTAGGAGCCAGCGGCGCGATTGCCGGCGTGATGGGCGCTTATCTGATCAAGTTTCCGCAGTCCCGTATCGTAACCGTGGTGTTCATTTTCATTTTTCTGACCAGGATTGAAGTCCCCGCCGTGCTGATGCTGCTCTACTGGTTCTTCATTCAGCTCTTCAGTGGCTTCGGCTCCATCGGGTACTCTCAAGCCAACCAGGGCGGAACGGCATTTTTCGCGCATATAGGCGGATTCATCGCCGGGATGATTCTGGTGAAACTGCTGGGCACGCGTGAAAAATATCTTCGCCGTAGCGATCTGAATTGGTAATGTCTGATACTCCGAAGGTGACCCTGTACACGCGTAAGGGATGCTGCTTGTGCGATGACGCCAAGCACGTGCTGGAACTGGCCAGGCGAAAGGCGCGTTTCGATCTGGACGAAGTGGATATCGACAGACACCCGGATCTCGAACGACTCTATAACGAAGAAGTCCCGGTGATTGCGATCAACGGTAGCAAGGCTTTCAAGTACCGCGTCAGCGTTGATGAATTCTTGAAAAAGTTGGCGGCCCGCGGATGAATCTGGACATACTGGCAATCGCCGCTCACCCCGATGATGTGGAGCAGAGCTGCGGCGGCACCTTGATCAAACTGGCGGAGAAGGGCTACCGCACGGGTGTCGTAGACCTGACGGCAGGCGACATGGGAACACGAGGGACGCCGGAGGAGCGGCTGGAAGAAGCGGAGCAGGCCGCGCGTGTGATGTTATTGAGCCATCGCGAGAACGTTCGCTTCCCGGACGCGCGTCTCGAAAATGCAATCTCCGCGCGCATGTCGCTGGCGCTCAAAATCCGCGAATTGAAGCCGCGAGTAGTCATTCTTCCGTATTGGGAAGGCCGCCACCCGGATCACTACCACGCCTCCGAACTCGGTTATGAAGCGTGCTTTTTGGCTGGCTTGAAAAAGCTCGACCCTTATTCGGAGCCGCACAGGCCTTTCAAGATTCTGTATTGCGCGGTTTACGCTAACATCCAGCCGTCGTTCGTGGTGGACATCTCGGCTCAATTCGAAAGAAGAATGGCGGCGTTGCTCACCTACCGGTCGCAGTTTTCGGCGTGCTCTGAAGGCCAGGAGTTGTTTCCCGATGAGCCGGAAATCCGCGAAAGATTGGGTGCCATTGCCCGGTATTACGGGAATCTGGCGGGGGTGCGATATGGCGAAGCCTTCGTTATGAAGGAAACGATGCTAGTGGAAGATATTGTGGCGCTGGGCGGGCGCAGTATCTAAGCGACGTGCACCCGCCTGTATGTCTAAAACCAGAAGAGCTGGGCTACGGCAGATCCATAGTGCTCGTAGTATTCGAGCTTGATCAAGTGGTAGCCCGGCAGCAAAGTACCGGTAGTAACGACATAGGCCGTGGCAGGCTCGTCCACCCAGTGCTGCAGAATGAGCACACCATCCAGGTATAAACGGAAGCCGTCATCCGCTACCACGACAAAAGTGTGCGCAGCCTGTGTGAAATGGTAATATCCTTGCCACCTCACACTGAACATGTCGGGAGCAATCATCGTTGATGGCGAACCCGGGCCCCAATTGAAGTTGATCTGCGGGTCCGTGCGCACGAGCTTCAGATTCCCGAAGTTCATGTCGCCGTAATAGCAGCCGACAAACAGGTTTATGCCGACCTTGTTACAGACGAGATTGGAGACGATCGCGGAGATCGCCGAAGTATTGAGGTTGCCCGCCGCATCGCGCGCGACCGCGCTGACGGTATGGATACCGTTTGAGACTCGTGTCGTGTCCCACGGTGCGAAGTAAGGGGCGACAGGTACTTCCGCTCCGAGGTTGGCGCCGTCCGCTTTGAATTGCACTCCCGCGACACCGACATTGTCCGCAGCCGCGGCCGTAATGAGCAAGGTTCCGGATATAGTCGAGCTGGCAGCAGGGGACGTAATCGAGACCGAGGGTCGAACGCTGTCAACCGGAGGCGCCAGAGTCGAGAAAGGAATCACTGGGAAGCCGGTCACAGCCATGGCAACGGCCTCGCCCCGATTGGGATACCCAAAATTTGAATCCCAAAGAACCGCCGACCCGTCGTGCGAAATGGATGCCCGCGCAAAGGACCAGTAGGAATCGTTGGTAAATTGAAAACTCCGCGTCTGGGCCACGCGCCGGATCTCTACGCCGTTTTCGCGCATCACCATCAGCTCGGATAAGTGCGTGGTTCGCTTCACAGGTGTGGTGAGATCGGCAGGATCGCGCGGCAGCGTATAGTTTGTCGAAACAGCGCAGAAGGGCGCACGCCGGGCACAGCTGGTATGATTCTCGGCCCATAACTCGATGGGACCGCCACCGCACAGGTGCAACGGATTAACATCGGTGCGGCCCCCGCCCTGCGCCACCGAAATCAGAAGTTTCGGACCAGCGCTCAACAGCGATGTGGTGATCTGCCGCTGGCACGGCGTTTCTATATCCGCTACGTAGACCAGATATTGCCTGCCCTGCGAATCTTCCATCATGTCGGAGTGATAACCCGACAGACACGTTTCACCAGCGTCGCAAATACCGTCCTTGTTGCCTGTCTTGCCTACTTGAAAATCGGTAGGCACTTCGGGCCCTCGAAATTCATAAGCCAGCTTCGCGGCGGTCTGATCGACCGAGAAGACCATGATGGCTGGGTTGGACATCAACAGGACGTACCGCTTCCCGGAGATGCTATCGACGCCTCGCGACACATGCACGAAGTCCACGTTGTTCACCGGCACGCGGTTGTTCGGGTAAGTGGCGTAATAGCCGGCACAGTAAGTCACGACTTTATTGAGATCGAGTATACACACCTGGTGTTGAGTATCGGCCCAGAATCCGATCCAGTTGTCCTTCGAAATGTCGCCTGTCCCGCCACCGGAAATGCCGCTGAAACCGTGGCCGTCAGTGGAATAGTCGACCAGCACCGTCGTCGTGTTGGTGCTCAACTTGTGACGAACCACCTGAGCGCCTCTGAAAAAGTAATACACGTCGTCGCTATACGAGTCCCAGCGTATGGTATCGGAGGTGACGTAGCCGGGGCGGCCGGTGTATGCGGCATTGCCCGTGGCGGTTTCCACCACGTTGACTTGAATGCCGTTCTGGGCCAACGCTACATATTTTCCGCTGGCACTGAATGCCGAAGGCGTGGAATAGCCGTGACTAGCGGAAAAAGAGCTAATGAGTTTTACCGTGGCGCCGAAATTTCCATCGACGTAGGTGCCACCCACCGCGGGAAGCGGGAACGTTCCAAGGGGAGTTTCGTTAGGGACCGTGCACAATGCGGCGTCCGGATACCCGGCAGGCTGCGTGCATCCGCTGGGTCCGGAGACATACGTAAACAAGGGAGCGGTGGCTCCACCGCTGGGAAGGATCGCTGCCACGACCAATGCCGGTAACGCTAGGCTTATGAAAAGCCGGCATGCTTTTATGAAAATCATCTTTCTCCTTTTATTTGTAGGGGTTCAGGCAGTTGGAAGATCGGCTGAATATGAGATCGAGCATTCCCCAGGCGGTCAATTTTAGGTCAACTGATAGTAGGAAAACATACCAACATGATAGTGTGAAAACACACGGTTCGGGACAGAAATTTTCCGATTTTAATTGGCTTTATTTCGTTGTTGCAGTGGCAGGCTTTGCGAAGGGCGAGGAGTGATTTATGACCTCTGCAGGTTATTAACTATGGACGATTGCTGGTGGAACTGACGTCGCATGGCGCGCATTTTTCTGACGGTGCGCATCATGAAGCGTTGCCCCGGTGTCCCTCTGCGGTTCACCCGTTCAAAGGAAAATGTGCACGCACCAGAGCCATCGCTTGTTCGGGAGTTTCGATGCGGGCTTCGAGCTGGGCGTCTTGCCGGCGGCGCTGCTGATAGCGGTCGTTGAGCTGCCGGAGCAAATCGAGCTGGCCGCGCTGCTCGCTCAATGAAACCGAATGACTCTTGATGTGCTCGATGAGCTTTTCGATTTCGGTGTGCTTGGTGTCGATGTAAGTGCCCTGGAAGACGCCGGGAAGAAAC
>Ga0137418_10005687_pt1 | contig 11432 bp, 8 predicted proteins | sample CZODoug3_1_2_16f_FD_122242 | JGI IMG/M metagenome (GOLD analysis project Ga0137418, IMG submission 122242) | Vadose zone soil fungal communities from Angelo Coast Range Reserve, California, USA - CZODoug3_1_2_16fungal (Hybrid Assembly) | ecosystem: Environmental > Terrestrial > Soil > Vadose... | reverse complement strand
CGGAATCAGATCGCACTGGCCCGTTACGCAATAAATCCTCTACCTGGACATCGCGCAGTTGCCGGATGTTGTTTTGTTTCTCCAGCAAATGGTATTTAGCAGGAACGATGCGCACGCGCAGATTCTCACTCCGGCAGACATCGAGGATCGGCCGCATTTTCGGGCCTTCGAGTTCGGGAGTCGCGATGATGATTTGTTCAATCTTCGTCGAGTGAATTACCGACGCCAGATTGTCCAGGTTACCGAGGACGGGAAGGCCACCAATATGATGGCCATTACTTTCTGAATTATCGCAAAGGAATCCGACGGGCAGCAGCCGAAGCCTGGGATTTGATTGGATTTCGTTAGCTATCGATTGCCCTAAATTCCCCGTGCCAATGATGAGCACACGCGCAGCGGCTTCGATCACTCTCGCTCCGGCGCCGTGATATTCTTCTATATACATTGCTAGAAGCAGATCCCCAGACGTGTTGCAGGGTTGGTAGCACTTTGGCTAAGACCCTGTTGCGGAGCGATGCTTTAATCTAACACGAAAAGCTGATTTGAATCGAGGTTGTTTCGCAGATCGGCATCGTCAACTCTTTGGCAGACATACAATCTCTGTTACGCTGGATTATTGTCTTATCACAAACAATTCGGACAAGCAGTTTAATAACATTTCATGAAGCGAGTCATAATTATAGGCGCTGGCGGCCATGGCCGTGAGGTGGCGGATATATTACATCATCAGGCGCAGAGTGATTCTGACTTAAGCGTCCTGGGTTTTATTGATGAAGACCGGACGCTTCACCATCGAGTTATCAGCAGCTTGCCGGTGCTGGGTGATTGGTCGTGGTTTCAGACGGTCGATAGAAACGAGATCGCCGTCGTTTGCGCGGTAGGACTACCTCAGATTCGCAAACGGCTGACCGAACAGGCCAGGTCAATCGGCTTGTCATTCGTCAATGTGATCTCGCCGCTCGCGCATCTTTCGCCCTACGCAAAGATCGGAGAAGGTTTGATGATGTTTCCGCATAGCGTCGCCGGCACGAATAGTTTCATAGGCGACCACGCCATCGTCAATGCAGGCGCCACCATCAGCCATGACACGAGGGTTGGCCGCTACGCCACCATCAATCCCGGTGTTCATTTGGCTGGCAATGTGTTAATCGGGGACGGCTGCTATTTGGGAATAGGTTCAAGCGTCATTCACGGCGTTTCAATCGGCGCGTGGACGACGGTGGGCGCTGGGGCTGTCGTCATTAAAGATCTGCCGGACAATGCGACCGCTGTCGGAGTACCGGCTACAGTGATAAAAGCAAAAGAAGAAGCATGCCATGAGTAGTCGAATGGCCATACTTGGAAATAGCCCGATTTTCGAGCACAAAGTTCAGATTAATAAGCCGCTCCTGCCCGACTATGACGAACTCGCCGCGCCGATTCGCGAGATATTTGAGAGCAGGGTATTGACCAAGGGGTATCGACTGCGAATTTTTGAGGAACTCGTGGCCGAACATCTGGGAGTAAGAAATGCAGTGGCAGTCTCAAGCTGCACCACCGGTCTGATGTTGGCTTACCGGGCTCTCGGACTGACGGGTGCTGTCATTGTCCCCAGCTTCACCTTTATGGCGACCGTGAGCGCATTGGTGTGGGCTGGCTTACGTCCGATCTTCGCAGATGTTGACTCGGACACTATGAATCTAAATTCCGCTGCTGCAGAAGCAGCCATCACTCAGGAAGTTTCCGCTATTGTCGCGGTGCATAATTCAGGCAACCCGGCTGATGTTGACTACTTGAGAGCGGTAGCAGAACGTCACCATCTGCGATTAGTTTTTGACGCGGCGCATGGCTTCGGTTCTCTTTATCAGGGCAAACCTGTAGGACATCATGGCGACCTCAGCGTCTTTAGCTTAAGCCCAACCAAGCTGCTGGTGGCCGGCGAAGGCGGCATCATTGCGACCAATAGCGATCTGCTCGCCGGGCGAGCGCGCATTGGTAGAGAGTATGGCAATAATGGCGATTACGATAGCGCCTTCCCCGGCTTCAACGCCCGGCTACCTGAGTTTAATGCGCTCCTGGGGCAATTCAGTCTAATGAATCTTGAATCGTCCACTCGACATCGCAACCAGCTCGCTGAACTTTATCGAGAAGAACTAGGCCGAGTGCCGGGATTAAGTTTCCAGAAGGTGAGGGCCGCCAATCGCAGCTCATATAAAGACTTTTCAATCGTCGTTGATCCGGACGTCTTTGGTCTTACTCGGAACGAGTTGGCAATAACCCTGGAAGCCGAGAACATTGATACACGTAAGTATTACGACCCGCCGGTTCATCGGCAAGCGGCCTACCGGCAATACGCGCCGTCGGATGACATCCTGCCGCAGACACAGGTTCTGTCGTCCAGAATTCTTAGTCTTCCTATCTGGTCGGATATGGAAAGCTCAATCGTCTCCAGAATTTGCAGCGCAATCCAGAGCGCCCATGAGTTTGCCGAAGACATAAGAACTTCGCTCGCACAGAATACAAACGCCTTGGTTTTCGAGGCCAGCGATACCGGTCGCTGAGTGAAAGCTTTTGCCTCTCTGGAGATTCACCAACTTTGAATATTGGGTGAAGCGTGGTCATTAATCTTTCATGATTACCAATCGGAACATCATCTTCATTTCCAGCATCGAATGGGACTTTCACTGGCAGATCCATCAAGAGTTAGCTTCGCGGTTGGCAAAAGCTGGAAACCAAGTGCTCTACATTGAAAATACCGGAGTGCGCGTACCGAGGATCCGTGACGCCAAACGGATTGCGTTACGCCTCAAAAATATCGGAACATCGCTATTCTCACATGGCGTTCGCCAGGTCGCCCACAACCTTCATGTTTTGTCACCGATTGTTTTGCCGCCGTTTGGGTCTTACTCGCAGCGCTTTATTAATCGCCGCCTTCTGCTTCCCAAAATAAAGCGTATCGCCCATCGACTGGGAATGCGTGACCCACTGCTCTGGAGTTACCTGCCGACAGACACCGCGGTGGATTTGATTGAAATGCTGCGCACCCGCAATAGCGCGATAATTTATTACTGCGGAGCAGACTTTTCACAACTGACGCCACAGGTCGACAAGTTGCGACGCAGCGAGACGGCACTTCTCAATATGGCTGACGTAGTTTTTACCTTCTGCCCTCAATTGGTAGAGCATTGCGAAAAATGGAACGGCAACGTGCACAATGTTCCTGCCGGCGTTAATCTGGAGGTCTTTCATACCGGCATCGATGAAAGCGCGGCCAGTTCTTCGTCGGCTTACCATGAAATAACTCGCTTTTTGTCCTCCTTGTCGCATCCGGTAATTGGCTACGTTGGCGGGATGCACAAGTTCGTGGATTACAACTTACTAAAAGAGTCGGCGAAGGCGCGGCCGCAGTGGTCATGGGTCTTTGTTGGAGCAATTCAGGAAGAGACTAACGGGCTTGCTGCGCTGCCCAATGTGCACATACTAGGCCAACAACCACATCAACATCTGGCGCATTACATTCGTCAGTTTGACACCTGTTTGATCCCATACTTAAACGATCCGGCCACTGCAACAACACTGCCGACGAAGCTAAACGAATATCTGGCGTTGGGTAAGCCGGTTGTCTCAACTGAACTCCCGGCGATTTGCGATTTCAACCGGCGACATCAAGTATTGACTACCGCTCTTAACGAACCCGACTCTTTTTTGCGAGCTATAGAGCACGCGCTAAAGTTACCCGCCGATGAAATAATAATTGCGCGTCGGTGGGAAGTTGCGGCGTTGGGTGATTGGCAGTCCTGCTTGAGGAACATGAGCGAAACGATAGAAGCTGTATTGCAAAAATAGACCCAGGTTTCACGCTATTGAAATTCACCAAATAGCTGTCTCTGGTTTCGAAGGAGTCATGGAATACCGGGCTGTTTGACTGGAAGGATTTATTGACGTCTGGCGAATGATGAGTAAAAAATAAAATGCTCATTAACTATCTACGTGAGTATGGAAACATTTTGCTGTCCTTGTTCATTTTGACCGTAATCTTCAGTTTCCTGGAATTAGTCGCGCCGGCTGAGAAAGGCCAGGCTTTATCGAAGCGGCTGTTCAACTTACTTTATATTCCCGCTGCGTTAGCTGTCGTCCTCCTTACACAGTTTATTTTCGCCCCTTATTATGCTTACGGACTAAGTGTCACGCACGGCGGGCTTCTCCCTCAATTTATTAACCTGCACAGCAGCCTTGCGGCTCAACTGCTGTTTGCCTTTTCTTACGCCGTGCTGTTCGACATTTGGCAGTATTGGGTGCACCGCCTACAGCACACCGTCCCTTTCTTCTGGGAGACGCATAAGTTTCATCACAGTGAAACGGCCCTTAACTCCAGCACCATAGGCAGGCACCACGTTCTTAACAATCTTCTATTCGTCATTCTCTATCTTCCGATCCTGATATTGCTCGGGCCACAAACGCCCCACTTCATCGCTCTTTTCTTGATGTTCAAACTCTGGGGGTTTGTTAATCATACGAACGTTCGGCTTAGTCTGGGGCCGTTGACTGGCGTCATCGCCGGCCCACAGTGGCACCGCATCCATCACTCGCTTGACGCAAAACACCAAGACAAGAATTTCGCCACCTTTTTCCCGTTCATAGATATTCTTTTTGGCACCTACCACCGGCCTCTGAGAAATGAGTACCCGCCGACAGGACTTGCGGAGGAAACCTCTATTGGTTTCCTGCGGGAGGCGACCATTGCACCATTCTCTGCCTGGTATGAAACGACTGTGGGAAGGAAAGGCTCGAAAGCCGCCGAACTGTTCGCTGGCAGAAACTCGACCGGGTTCTGAGTTTTTGACGCAGCCTGTAAGCGATTAGAGTCGAGGAAGTTTAGGAGGTAAGTGGTGCACCCGGCATGATTCGAACATGCGACCCCCTGATTCGTAGTCAGGTACTCTATCCAGCTGAGCTACGGGTGCCCTTTTTGGTAAATAGTAAATGGTAAATAGTGAATAGTAAAACGACGCGCCAAGCGTGATGAGTGCTGAGTACTGAGTGCTGAGTACTGAGTACTGAGTGCTGAGTACTGAGTGCTGAGTGCTGAGTACTGAGTTCCGAGTGGGCAGCTCTTTATTCAACACTCAGTACTCAGCACTCAGTACTCAGCACTATTCTCCCTTACCTCGCGAAATATCCAGGCTTGGTGCGGGCAACCAGCTCCGGTTGCGTTACTTCAACGCGTATCTCATGCCACTTGCCATCGCGCACGCGTCCGCTGTGAGGCTGATAACCCACTGTGTAAAGCGTTCGCAGATTTGCCGCCACTTCCACATAAAGCTTTGCCATCTGATCCAGCCGCTGAATCTCGTTGAACCGGCCGCCGGTGCGATCCGCCAGATTTTGCAAACGCGCGCGCGCGGCGCTGTAGATTCCGGTAATAACCGGATCCGGCAAAGGCAAACGCTTCGGATCGCCGGACGGCAATGCCAGCGGATGAATGGTCACACCCTCGCGATCGGCTGTTGTCAAAACCGAATTCAACGCCGCACTCGCTTTGGGATCGATGGAAGCGACTGCTTCCGCATCGGTTTGCGCGCGTGAAGCAGAAGCACGATCCGCATTGCGCATCGAGGTGTCGAGCCCGTCAGTCAAAACCACAATTGCCTTCCGTCGCTTTCCTTCCTTGTCCAGTTCGCGCAGCGATTGCGACAGCGCTTCGTACAAGTGAGTTTCACCGGCGCCCTCAGCAAGCTGAATTGCGTACGCAGATTTTTTCCGGTCCGCTGTGAATCCCGAAAGGTTTTTTACTTTCGCATTAAACTGAATAACCGCCACTCGATCCTCCGGCCCCAGCGCATCGAGAAATCGTCCCGCCGCCTGTTTCAACTGCTGGCGAAAATTTACGGTCGAGCCCGAAGTGTCCAGCAGCAACACCAAACTGAACGGGGTGTCAGTTGGTTCAAAGTTAAGAATCGGCTGCTTCACTCCGTCTTCATAAACCGTGAAGTCGTTTCGCGAAAGCGAGGTGACAGCGCGCCCGCGCGCATCGACGACGCCGATGCTCAACTGCACCAGCGCAATGTCGGTACGCACCACCTCGTCCGGCTGCTGGGCGCGCGCCGTGCTGGGAAGAAGACTAAACACGAACAGCGCTGCAAGCAGCGTGAACGAAGATTGCTGTTTTGCTTTGAAAAATCGCGATGTATTCATAACTTTGGGTTGCGGATGAGCGAAGAGTATGCCCGTGCAACTTGTGCTTTTGCAATTCGCCTGGACGTAATTAAGGGAAACGACTTGTTCCGACGCGACAAGAGGAACTTGCGTTGCTTGCCGCCCGCGAGATTCGAGCAAAAGCGGCGAATAGAATCGGTTGAAAACGTTGAAACAATTCGCGTGAAGCCGCGTCCGGCATATAATGTTCTTACCCTTTAAGTTTCCAGGTCAATCACCCGCCGCTTTTGACCAGTCAGTCAAAACCCGAACGCGGAGAACCGCGCCGTGTACAAGCCAAACTTCTGTTGCGAGTGTGGCAACAAACTGATCCGCTTGCGCTGGCATTTCTGGACCAGCCGCCGGTTTTGTGACATCTGCGCGCATCGCTTAAGAAGAGAGCGCTTTGTTCCTCTGCTCCTAATCTCGCTGGCGCTCATTAGCTCGGGATACCTGCTGGGACGAACACGCCAGCCGGCGCTGCCGCCACTAATAATCGAAAGACGATCCGATTCGCCGCTTAACAATTCGCAGTCTGTGTCGTCAACTGCCTCTGCTCCTGGCGCGGCTTCAACGCCTGCCATGAACACGATTGCGGCAGACGTCTACATTTGTGGCGCGCGCACTAAGAAAGGAACGCCATGCTCGCGGCGAGTGCATGGACCAGTGCGCTGCTGGCAACACAAAGGAATGCCGGCGATGCTGCCGCAGGAAAAGTTGCTGGTGAAGGGTTAACTGTCTGACCGATTTCCAAGTTGTAGATTCTCTAGCATTCGTTCTCCGCAGACTTAGGAGGTCAATCGTTGACAGAGCGAACAATGGTGTTAGGATGCTCAAGTGAAAGAGGAGGATTTAATGCAGTCAGTCGAAGTTCCGCAGCAGCCCTTTTTCTCGCCACTCTTACGCCGTTACACCCTCCAGGAATTTTGGGACCTGGCTGAGCCCGAAGATCGTTATCACTACGATTTGATTGGAGGGTTGCTTTTCATGGTTCCACCGCCAGCTCCGCCGCACGGCAGCATCGACTCTCGTCTGAACAAGTTGTTGGTTGGGTACCTACTGAAAAATGGAATCGAGGGCGAGGTCCACCATCCGCGCGAAGGAATTTATATTGACGAAGAAATGGGTACGTATCTTGAGCCGGACATGATGTACGTGTCACAGGCGTTAGGCGAACAGATGGGCCAGAAGCGCCCGTCAGCCGATATCGTTTTTGAATATTCGTCTAAGCGCACAGCCATTTACGATCGAACCACCAAGGCCGATACATACCTTGCCCTGGGTGTACGTGAGCTGTGGATAATAGACTCCGTCACCATGACGATCGAAGTTCGTTATGCAGACAGTAACCAGGGACGTCCCGAGTGGGAGCGTCAGAGTTTTGCCAAGGGTGAGTACGCGGAATCGAGAGTCTTGGCTGGTTGGAAGGTTTCGATTGATGAATTGTTTGCGGGACTTGATTTGTCCGACGAACCTTAGTGTGTCGCCGCCGATGTAAAGCGAACAATAAAGTTCGTCGGATAGTCAGCAAAACCTCTGTCAGGACAACCGGCAATCTTCCCTATCGAATAGTCTTTATTGGACCAGCGGGCTTAGGCGGCAACTTCACCGGAGTCTTAAGCCGCGCCATCACTTCCGCGATGCCGCGTTCGAATTGCGCGTCGCGTCCCTCAATTTCCGACTTCGGATCGTTATCAATCTCGATGTCCGGATCGACACCGTGGCCCTCGATGATCCAATTGCCATTTTCATCAGCCAGCCCAAATCCGGGGACGAAGATCGTACCGCCGTCGATTAGTGGCCCGCGGTTTTGAATGCCGACAACGCCGCCCCACGAACGTTTGCCAATCAACGGCCCAAGCCCCGCTTTGCGAAACATGTAGGGGAAGATATCGCCATCCGATGCCGAGTTTTGATCCAGCAGGGCGACCATCGGGCCAATAAATACACTGTCCGGATACGTAATCGCGTCATCATCCGTGCGTTCGTAGTTAATTCCCAGCAACTTTCGCCGCAGTCTTTCAATGAGCATGCGCGAAACGTTGCCACCACCGTTAGCGCGCACATCGACGACTAATCCTTCTTTGCGAATCTGCGGGTAATACCATTTGATAAACTCGCGAATACCGTTGGCGCCCATGTCGGGAATGTGAATGTAGCCAACGCGCCCGCCGGTGGCCTGGTCCACCTTGCGCCGGTTCTGATTTACCCAGTCGAGATAAATCAGGTTTCCTTCGTCAGTAACCGGACGATAAGAAACGATGCGCGAGCCGTCGAACGATGGCCGGCTGTTGACTGTCAATGAGACAGGGTTGTCGGCCTTGAACCGCAACAGCCGAAACGGATCGTCGCTGCCTTTCAACTCTTCGCCGTCAATCGCCAGCACGTAGTCGCCGACGTTGACGTTGACGCCGATTTCGTGAAGGGGCGAGCGATAAATGTCTTCTTCGTTTTCGCCTTCGAAAATTTTAGAGATGCGATAGCGGCCCGACTGCTTGTCGAGCTCAAAACGCGCGCCGGGTAAACCACTGCGCGGCCGCGGCGGAATTTGGAAATCGCCGCCTTCAATGTAAGCGTGCTGAATCGTCAACTCCGAAATCATTTCGCTGATGACATAGTTGAGATCGGAACGATGGGCGACGTATTGCAGCAATGGCTTGTACTGCTCACGCAAAGCAACCCAGTCGTAGCCGTGCATATTCGGCACGTAAAAGAAATCGCGATAACGCCGCCACACTTCGTTGAAGATCTGGTTCCACTCTTCGGCGGGAACTCGATCCACAAACATGCCTGAAGTGGGCACCGGTTTCTTCGTCTTGTCGCCCTGCGGCGTGGCATCGTAAATGTTGTAGCCCGGCCCTTGCGCGACCAGCACTTTTGAGCCGTCATCAGACATTGTGTAGCCACGAATGTCTTCGGCAATAGTTGATTCCTTACGATCCTTAAAGGCAAACATTTTCAAGACGGTAGGACGATCGCCCTGGCGGCCATAGTAAAAAGCTGAACCAACCGCGTAGATCAAATGGCCGGTCTTTGCCGAGATGCCGCCATAGTTGTCTGCGCCCACTGGAACGCGTGCCACGCGCGCACCGATACCGTCGAAATCGATCGTCAGCGGTGCTTGCGCTTTCACGATCGTTTCGGATTTCGGTTCGCCCGGCGCCGGCGTCGCCGTTTTCTCCGCCTCTGGAGTAGGTTCTTTTACCGGCTCCTTCACCGGCGGTTTCAACTCCTTATTAATGTCTTTGGCGGGCGCTTTCGGCTCTTCGCCGGGAGGCGTGCCTGTCGGCTTTGGCGTCTCGTCAGGTTTGCCAATGGTCACTTCATCGCTTTCAGGCGGAAAGGGATGCTTGACGTCTTTGCGCAAAGCCATCGCGTAAATGTAGGCCGTGCGGTTGGTCGCATAGTTGAATTCTATTTGTGAGATCTGCGGTTGAAATTCCCGATCGCTGAGAAAGTAAAGATAGTTTCCCTGCGGGTCCCATGCGGGACTATAGGAATTGAACATGTCATCGGTGACGCGACGCAGCTTGCCGTCAGACACGCCCCAAACATAGATGGCCGAAAATCGATTGGGACTCGCATTCATGCTAAAGGCAAGAAAGTTTCCCCGCGGCGACCACACGTAATCGCGAACCTGGCCGTGCGGCTCGTCGGCAATTTCAATCATTTTGTGATCCGCAAGCGTTACCACATAAATCTTTCCGTCTTTGTCACCAAAGGCGATGCGCTTGCCATCCGGCGCCCATTCAGGCTGATAACGCATGGCTTGGCTGCCGCTGGTGATTTGTTCCGCAGGCTTCAAGCCGTCCTGCTGTATGACGTACAACTCTTCTTCTCCGGTGCGATCGGAAATGTAGGCAATGCGCGATCCGTCGGGAGACCATGCAGGCCACTTATCATGTGCGCCTGACGAATGGGTCAGGTTGCGCGTTGGGCCTTTCTCGATTGGCGCCGTAAAAATATCGCCCCGCGCGGCAAACAGCGCGCGCTCGCCTTTCGGACTCAAGCCGACTGCTTCGATAAAACCAGAAACAGGAATGTGGCTGGGCCGGCGCGACAAACCCTCATCGGGAACGGTAATCGAAATGGGGGTGCTGCGACTGCTTTTGGTATCGAGAACCTGAAGCTCACCATTTAACTCGTAAACAATTCGGTCTTCGTTATCCGAGCTGGGCCAACGCACGTCGAACGTTTTGTTGTTGGTTACTTCAGTGGTGTTGCCGCTAGGGATGTCGTAAGAATACAAATTAAAGTGTCCATCGCGATCTGAATTGAAGTAGATCTTGTCGCCAATCCACATTGGATCGCGTGTGGCGCGAGGACCTTCAGTGATTCGTTTGGTCTCATAGGTTTTTAGATCGAAAGTGTAAAGCGCATTCGCCTGGCCGCCGCCGTAACGCTTCTCGGATCGGAAATCCCGCGACTGCGGCGAATAGACCATCTGATCCGCGTTTGGAGAATAATCGCCCGAGCCTGCTTCCGGCATCGGCAACACTTCTGCCGGTCCACCTTCAAGCGAAACTGAGTAAAGCCGCGCAATCGGCAGCGCCCATGAATCACGCAGCGAGCGGAAAAAGATTCGCTTGCCGTCGCGGCTCCAGCCATACACCTGATTGTCCCAACCCCAGCGCGGCGCCAAAGGTCCCTTTGCCGGATAAAAAGTAAGTTGCCGCGGCACGCCACCCGTCGCCGGCACGACATAAACCTGCTCATCGCCATCGTACTGGCCGGTAAAAGCAATCCACTTCCCGTCAGGGGAAAACTTGCCAAAGATCTCCATGCCCGGATGGGATGTCAGGCGCACCGCCGAGCCACCCGCAGATGGCGCGGTCCATAGATCACCGCCGTACGTGAAAACCACCCGGTCGCCATAGATGTCCGGAAAACGAAGCAGCTTCGTCTGGGAGCGAGCGATCGTTACAACGCCGAGCGCAAGCGCCAGAAACATGGCAGAGCTAAAGAGGCAATTGAGCGGGGTGCGATTGAACAAAAGTTAGTTCCTCCTGATCAGATCCATTTCGGAAAGCGCTTTTTTTTGAGAATTTTGAGCTTAGCTTAGAAAGCAATGTTAAGTAAAACAAAACGGACGGGGAGTCCCACGCTGTTACGCACTACCGGCAAGTCAGGTTTCATCTAGTGCAGAAAACTACAGCAACGATTGGGCCAACAAAAGAAAACGATGAAGGCGGCGGGGACGCGGAGCGATCTTATTAGCACCGCGGCTTCAGCCCGGTGATAACAGGCCGGAATTAACA
>Ga0137418_10005686_pt1 | contig 11433 bp, 13 predicted proteins | sample CZODoug3_1_2_16f_FD_122242 | JGI IMG/M metagenome (GOLD analysis project Ga0137418, IMG submission 122242) | Vadose zone soil fungal communities from Angelo Coast Range Reserve, California, USA - CZODoug3_1_2_16fungal (Hybrid Assembly) | ecosystem: Environmental > Terrestrial > Soil > Vadose... | reverse complement strand
TCCGGAGAAAAGGAGCAGTATTCGCGGCGTTGGACGATCCAACGCAGGCGTCTGCCTGATGGATTAATTGTCGCCATTAGACTGGGTGAACACAACAACTCGATACTCGACTATCTGCTGGTCCCGACAATTGGTATGGACAGAAATACGATCAGGTTCACGGAGAAGGATCGCAGCCGGCTTGGCGTGGACCGTTTTGAAACCTCCGATGCGCTGGTTCGATCCGTCAGTCGACGTGTAACCAGGCTAAGCCGTGTCGCGCCAACCAAGCCAGCGCGGCCGAACAAGCAATCGAGATCAAACCGGTCCAAAAGAGTGACCGGCCACGCGCGGCGCTGATCGAGCGCAGATACAGATAGGCTCCAATGAACGTCCCGTAGTTCCTTCTGAAACTGCCGTTGAGCTTGGATTTCAACCAACTCAGACGATGTGTCCAACTGCTCAGACATCAGGCTGCTTCCCTTTGCGATTATTGGACCAGCACCTCTAACCACTGATTTGCCCGACGAGGCTGAGCAAGAATCCGGAGCGCCGTCGAGCATGTAGAATGCCGTTCTTCTGACCGTGCGCCCATGTGCTCGCGATAGAATTTTCTGCGCGGCGCGGCCTATTTTCACCCATAGATTTTCTACTGCGTTGAGCGCCGATTGAATACTTGCCCAGCCTCGACGGGTTAAGCGAAAAATTGCTTCGGCGACGTTAGGCAAGCGCCCGGTCATAGCCGCGCTTTTTCAATTCGCTCGGCGAGCTGCTGAACTGGCTCTCGCCCTGCTAACTATGCACACAAATCGATATACGGCGGTGAGCGAAACTTAACCGTCGTGGCATTAGAGTTGTCGGATGGATCGATCGCTGTCGAAACCAAGGCTGAAGCGCGAAGCACGCAGGCGTCGTTATCAGTGGGCCTGGGTCACGCTTGAAGGCAACGCAACCGTCCATGATTGCCGTGTTCTCGACGTTTCTCAAAACGGCGCGAAGGTTGTCACCGACATGGCAGCCGAAATCGGGACCCGGATTGGACTTGCGCTTGTCCCTCACCGTCCGAGGCTATGTGAGATCGTCTGGCGCCGGGGGAGAACGGTAGGCATCAAGTTCGTGCCCTGAATTTCAGTCTGATTGCGGACCAGCCGCGCCTTTCAGCGTGCCGATCAGCCGCTCAAGACGAAGGGGCGAGATCGTTGGCCTGCTCCTGGGCCGGCAGTTCGAGGCCCAGCTTTCGGTGTTGGCGTTTTTCGTACCTCCTGCGATGAGCGCACATCGGTCATCTCCTTGCTCGCTGTGGGGGTACGATGGTAAGGTCACGCCTATGGACAGGGAAACGTTTAATCCGAGCCTCGAAGGCTTGCGCGGCTTGGCCGCCCTCGCCGTCTGTGCTCACCACGGCATGAGCGCGTTTTCGGATGGAAGCACCCCCACCATCCTTGGATGGCTGCTATACGCATTCGAGAAGACGTCCAGTTTCCGAAGCGGATCGCCGAAAGAATCTCTGCGAACGAAGGAATGGAAGATGGCAGTCTCGACATGCATCAAATGCAGTGGGCATAGTTTCGAGCTCGCATTGTTCACGCCGCTGGGCGACAGCCGCAAACTCACGATCGTGCAATGCTCGATGTGCGGAACGCCGGTCGGTGTCATGGACCCGGCAATAGGACCCCAGATCGAGGCGCTGAAGAGCCAGATCGCGGCGATCGACGAGCGGCTTAACCGCATTGCGAAGGCACTGCAGGATTGATGGCTGGCGTTTATCAACGCACCCGCTGCACCCGCCCCTACTCCGCGGACACCGAGCAAAGCATGAGCCGGTAAACCTGCTTGCCGGTTTGGTCGGTGACTTCAAGCTGCCAATTGATGTCGGTTTGCATTCCGCGCAGAACGCTCGGCACCAGATCGATGCACATCGCGAGGGCCTCTTTTCGCGCGGCGAGCTTGTCAGGCAGATCGAGGGCCAAATCCGAATCGGAATATTTGCCTTCGGTCACTCTGAATGAATACCGCTGCATCTGTCCCCGCTGCCGTTGCCGAATCATCGATAAGCACTAGAGCGGTAACATGTTCCGCCTGCCACTACGGAAATCAAATCAGTCACCGCGAGGCGATAATGGCATTCCCTGTTCTTTCGGGCTCGAAAAGCACGACATCAACAAGCGGATTCCGCCAGGCCGGGATCAATCGGCGACGATTTACAGGCCTGAACGATTTCGTTCCGTCAGCGCGCGATTGATCCGCAGCTGAACGCGGCGGGCGGCGAGGAGGTCAATGTTCGTTGCGGTCTTGCCGGTCGTGACCTCGCCGCCGATCCTCACGGTGCCGTCGGAAATCCCGTCCGCTTGTGCCGCGGCGCCCATACCTCCAGCGGTTAACGCGGTGACAATCATCGCTGCGTGCAAAATTGCTGCTCTCATCGCGTCCTCCATCGTTCGCGCAACTCGCGTTGCGCGTTATCCTTCGTTGTTGTTGATGCGAACTATTCTGCGGCCTGAGGCCTCGTATCGTTGCGGCGGAGCTTGCGCTGCGCCCAGACGGCTACTTCCTCCATTGTGCTCTTGGTCTCCGGTAGGAACGGGAAGATCGTATAAACGTGGACGGAGTCCTCGACGAGCCGCAGCGTGACGTCGACGCCCGCCTTTTGCGCCCGCTCGGCAAGGCGCGTCGTATCACTCAGCAGCACCTCGCCCTGCGTCGCCGTCACGAACAGCGGCGGCAAGCCCGAAAAATCTCCGAACAAGGGCGACACCAGCGGATCGGTCGGCTCGTGCCCCTGGAAGTAGGACGCGCCCATAAAGGTCAGGAGGTCGCGGTTGGCGGCGGGATCATCGCCGTTGAAGGCCTTGGCGGTCGGCCCCGACAAGGTGAGGTCCGCGAACGGCGCCACCGCGAGGATCGCAGCCGGCAGCGGGTCGCCGGCACCACGCAGCGCCAGCACCAGCGCGACCGCTAGCCCGCCGCCGGCCGACTCGCCGGAGACGAGGATCGAACTTGCCGGGATGCCGCGCGCCAGCAGCGCGCGATAGGCCATCACGGCATCGTCGATCGCCGCCGGATAGGGATACTCCGGTGCAAGGCGATAATCGGCGGTGTAGCAGACACCGCCGATGGCCGCCGCAAGCCGGCTGGCATATTCCAGCGAGCCCTTGGCCGACCCGATCAGATAGCCGCCGCCATGGAAATGCAGCACGACATTGCCGCGCGGCGCATCCGGCACCGACACGCGCCACGCCTTGACGTCGCCGAGTTCGTCCTCGACCGCGCTTACGCCCTTAGGCAATGGAAAGTTCGTGGTCAGGAAGCGGTCATAGGCCTCGCGCAACCCGTCATGGCCTCGCGCGACATCCTCGGGCCGGAACGCATATTTCCAGAGATCGAAGGCGCGCTGGCCCTCCGGGCGCTGCAGGCGTTTGCCTTCGCGCAATCCGGTGACGTTGAGCACTTCGCCGGGCGGCCCCTCGGCTGCCTTGACCACATCATAGGACCACGCAAGGCCCCAGCTGGTCTCAGCCAGGGGATCAATCCGCGCCATGCCTTTCCAGCGGCTGTTGCGGTCGCGGACGCGCTGGGAGTCCGACTCGTGCATCAGCTTCACCGCAGCACGGGCACCAGCCTGGACGCGCGTCGTGCGCGGCAGTCGCCGCTGCTGATATTCCAGCAACGCGCCCGGGATATCGTCCTTCCGGCGCGCCAGTACACGTGCAAATGTCCAGGCGTCCTCGATGCTCTGGCCAGCGCCAGCCGCGAGGAACGGCACCATCGGGTGCGCGGCATCGCCAAGCAGCGTGACCCGGCCGTCTGTCCAGTTGTCGATGGGATCGCGGTAGAACATGCCGGTGATGAAGACGCTTGGGCACTGCTCGAGCATCTTGCGGGCGCGTGGCTCGGCGTCGTCGAACGAGCGCAGCATTTCTGAAATGTCACCGCTGTCGTCCCAGGATTCACGCTGCACCTCTTGCGCCGGCACCGAGGCCAAAATGCTGTAGAGATTTTTCGGCCGCACCCAATAGGTAATCAGCGTGCGGCCGGGACCGAACCAGTAATTGCCGCGCTCTTCGAGATTGAGGCCTTCCAGCCGCTCCGCCGGAATCAATGAGCGCCACATCAGGATATTGGCAAAATGCTTCTCCTCCTCGCCGCGCAAATGCTTGCGCACGACCGAGTGGATGCCGTCGCAACCGACCAGCACGTCGCCGCGCACCTTCTCGCCGGTCAGCAGCGTCACCTCGACGCCGTCTTGGTCCTGGGACACGGCGACGCAGCGCGCGCCCATCCGCTTGGCTTCCGTCGGGACTGCGTCGTACAAGAGCTGGATCAAGTCGGCGCGGTGGATGTTGTACATCGGCGCGCCGTAGCGGCCGGCCGCTTCGTCGCCGAGTGGAGCCTGGTAGAGCATGCGGCCGGTGCGCAGGTCGCGATAATCATAAGACTGCGGTTTGACGCCCACCGCACGCATCCCCGCCTCGAGCCCGAGTTCGCGCAACACGATCGCCGCGTTGGCGGCGATCTGAATGCCGGCCCCAATCTCGTTCAGCACCGGAGCCTGTTCGAGAACGAGGGCGTCGATGCCTTGATGGCGCAGCGCAATCGCAGTAGTTAGTCCGCCAATGCCACCACCTGCCACGAGTACGCGCATGACCGTCTCCACCCGCTTTACAATTAAGCGATTTCGCTTAAAATAGATTGGGATCGATTTGTATGTCAAGCAGGTCACGCCCGGTCGCCCGTGCGACCACGGAAGAAACCAAGAGCCAGATCAAGGCGGCGGCGCAGATGCTGTTCGCGCGGCGAGGCGTGGACGGCGTTACCGTGCAGGAGATCGTCAATGCAGCCGGGCAGCGCAACAATGCGGCGCTGCACTATCATTTTGGCTCCAAAGAAGAATTGATCCGTCAGATGGTCGTTGATGGCGCTGCTGTACTCGACAGCCGCCGACGCGAGATGCTGGATGAGTTGAAGGCCCGGGGCGGGCCGACAAATATTCGTGACGTCATGTTGGTGCTCATGATGCCGGTGATCGAGCTTGGCGAGGACGAGCGCTGGCGCGGCTATATCCGCTTCACCTCGAACCTGCAGGCTTCCGACCCAGCGGCCTTGCGCGCTGCACTCACCAATCGCTGGAATTCGGGTTACGTCGATTGCTTCGAATACCTGAAGAAGATGCTCCCGCTGCCTGCAGCTATTGTCGAGCAACGGCTTTCCATCTTCATGATCTACGCCAATGCAATCCTGTCCGCACACGAGGCTGCGCTGGAGAAGCGCCATGCGAAGGGCAGCCGGCTTTGGGGTCAATCGTTCGCCATCGAGAACATGCTCGACACTTTGGAAGCAGCACTCACATGTTCGCCGTCAGAGCGGACGCAGGCCAAACTGCTGGAAACAAGCCAGGGGCCTGCGCGCTAGAATGCTGCAGACAGTTGCGGCGTACATTCCAAATCCCAGGTGATCCGTGCATCTGTCATTCAAATCCGGAGCGGCTGATCAGAGGTGGCAATGCAAACAGGCCGAAGGCGACCATTCCCAATGCTACGGCAACGAAATTCCATGTGACGTCGGCCTTTAGCCAGACCACCAGAAGACCTCCGAGCACCGCGATGGCGGCCCTGACCAGCCCCGCAAGGACAGACGCTCCCATTCGTCCGGTCCCTTGTCCAACGCAATAGAGAACATAGCCGAGCCCAAAAAATCCAAAGAAGGGCCCGACGCGATGCAGATATTCAGCGCCGAGCCGCAGCACGGACGGGTCCTGGCTGAATATCCCGATCCATTGCTGCGGAAAGGCAGCCGCGGCCAGTCCGATCGATTCCGTCAGGGTGCAAGCCATCAGCACACCGATCCAGGACGCCTTTACGGCGCGTTCAGTCTGACCGGCGCCGAGGTTCGCGCCTATCACAATTCCGACCGGGCCGCCGATGCCGTAGGCAAGTGGCACCAACAGAAACTCGAGCCGCGAGCCGGCGCCATAGCCGGCCAAAGCTTCAACCCCGCCCATTCCCACGTATACCGTGACGATCGCGAGCGTCAGGTTCGTGCTGGCCGAGACGACGGCCGACATTCCGCCAACGCGGAGAACGGCCAGCGCTGGCTCGAGGGACAGCTTTGGCAAACGAAATGACGGCTTAAGGACGCCGAACCGACCCCAGAGATAGGCAGCGTAGGCGAGCGTTCCGAAAGCATAATACACAAGCATCGCCACGGCGCCGCCTGAGGGACCAAGCCCTTGATAACCAAAGGCGCCAAAGATCAGTGCGGGCGAAAGCGGGATAAGGATCAAAGCTCCACCGCAAACCACGATCACCGGAACTTGTAGATTGCCCGTTCCGCGAACCACCGCCATCAAGAGATTGAACAACCAGATCAGCGTAGCGCCGGCAAAAATGGTGGAGGAATAGGAGACGGCGATTTCCAGCGCATTTCCGGAGATGCCCATCTGGGCGTAGAGGGTTGGACCCTGAACATGCATGGCGGCCGTCGTCGCGATCCCCAGCGGAACACCCAGGGCCAGGGCGTACCAGGCGGTTTCGCTTGCGGCGTCGATCCGGCCAGCCCCAAGGGCGCGTGCGACCGTCGTGACAATGCCGCCGCCGATGGCGCCTTGGGCTACGGCAACCACCAGCGAAACCAGCGGAAACACCGGCGCGACACCGGCAAGGCCATCCACGCCCGTTCGCGATACGAAATAGACCTCGACCAATCCGATAAGGATCTGGACGGTCATGACGGTGGCATTGGGAATGGCAAGCCGCAGGATCATCGGCGCAATTGGCTGCTCCAGCAGCATCCGGGTACGAGTATCTATTTCAGCGGATCGAGCGGGAGGCTGCCGGTTCGCTTCGCTCTGCCGACAGCTCTCGATGGCGGGCGCGGCAATTTTTTTGGCAAGTTCCGCACTGGTGCGCGGCTCCTGGCCGCACTTTTCGGCTCGCGAAAATGCGGCACCTTGACATGACAACACAGCGGAAGACTGCATGACGGTTGCTCCATCCAGGAGCCCATTCAATTACTCCCGACAACGCGACGGATCGAACGATAAGATTTGACAGGAGTTGTTAGCGCTCCTAACAATCGACGAATGACGCTCTTCCCATCGCTGGAGACCTTGCGGGTATTCGAGGTGGCCTGCCGCCACGGCAGCTACTCCGAGGCGGCGCGCGAATTGCACGTGACGCATAGCGCCGTCAGCCAGCGCATAAGACAGCTGGAAGAAGAACTGGGCCTCACGCTCTTCGAGCGGCAGGGCAATCGAATGGTGCCCACCTCGAGCGGGCTTAGACTGCAGGCAGGCGTCAAAAGCGCGTTTTCGGAAATGAACGCGGCACTCGCCAGCATTCAGACACGACGGAAGGACGCCGAAATCACAGTAAGCCTGCTGCCGGTCATGGCGGCCCGCTGGCTGGTTCCGCGCCTATCCCGTTTCACTGCCCGGTTTCCGCACATCAACCTCCACATCAAGACCGGTCAGTCGCTGGCTAATTTCAAGTCAGACGGCGTCGACATTGCAATTCGGTTCGGGGCGGGCGACTGGAAAGGGTTGCGGGCAATCAAGCTTCTCGATGAAGAGTTTTTTCCGGTATGCAGTCCCGGCCTCAACGGCGGCCGTCTGCCAAAAGATCCAGCCTCAATGCTATCGCAGCCGCTGCTGATCGACCGCAACTTGTCGTGGCACGCCTGGTTCAAGTCTGCCGGTTTGAAGCTCGATCGCGATATCGCAGGCACTTCGTTTACCGATACGAACGCGCTGATGGAAGCTGCGGTGACGGGACAGGGCATTGCGCTCGGGCGCCTGTCGGTCGCACGATCGGATATTCTGGCAGGAAAGCTGGTTCGCCTGTCCGAACACAGCTTGCGCGTTGCTTACTGCCACTACGTAGTCTACCCGATCGCTTCGGAGTCCAACCCGGCCCTGCTGGCTTTCCGGGATTGGCTGGTTGAGGAGGCCCGTCGTATCTAGGAACGCGCCCTAACAAGTTCGCCGACTCTGGAAAGAAGCAGTTTCAGGATCGGGGAATTGTTCGCCTTATGGTACGCGATGATCAGGTCAAGTGTGGGGACTTCTCCCTTCACCGGCCGAGTGGTTATTGACGCGGGCAGATACTGCTTTGTGTAGGCCGGTAACAGCATAACCGCGCGTGTCGATGTGATCATTGATATTGCATGGACGACATTGTGCACTTCATGTTCCGGCTTGAGATCGATACCGGCCCGGTTGAAATACTCCAAAACGGCACGACGCACCGCGGGAGCGGCTTTGGACGGAAGGTAGAAAGTTTCGTTCGCGATCTCTTCCGGCGCGACGGCTGCTTGCGACGCCAAGCGATGGTCGCTCGGAAAAACGAAAACTAACGGGTCCGTACGCAAGCGCCTGCAGGCCAACTCTCCCATGTGCTCTTCCGGTCGCATGAAAGCCGCATCAAGTTTACGCCTCATCAAGGCCTTGGCGAGCGCAGGGGAGTAATCACTCGATAGGCGGATTTCGATGCCCGGAAACTCGTCGCGAAGGACCCGGTTCACCTCCGGCAACAAACCGATTTCAACCCCCGACAAAAAGCCAAGAGCGAATGTCGGTCTCGCCGGCTGAGCTGCGCGTAGCGCGGCTTCCTTGGCTGCTTCTGCTTGAACCAGCGCCATTCTTGCATGCTCGAGAAAAGCCTTGCCGGCCGACGTCAGCTCAATACCGTGAGCGCTGCGATTCATCAATGGAACGCCGACCTCCTGTTCGAGATCCCGGATTTGCCGACTGAGAGATGGCTGAGAAGTGTGCAACTTTTGCTCGGCGGCAACGGTCAAACTGCCGGCATCGGCCACAGCGACGAAGTAGCGGAGATGCCGAAGTTCCATTCCAATCTCCCATATCTCGGAAGCATGGGGCCAGCTTACAAAGTCTTTTTCGAACCGGCCAGCGGCCTCTATAGCAGTGCAGGCAGGGTCTGCCCAGCAGGCAGGGCGCAATCGCACCTGATCCCTCCGGCTCGTTACGAGGGCCAACGCGTTGACCCCTACTGGAGCGTGTTCATGTGTAATGGCATCAAGGCGTCGCTGTTATTCTTTTTGGTGGTGACAGGATATGGCGGAGCCGCGGCGCAGTCCCCTAGCAATCAACCGAGGGCAAGCGGCATGGAAGCGGACGTGACGAAGATCAAGGGGGCAATGCTCGGAAACTGGGAAAGCATCGCTCCGGAGGTGCGGCCGAGCGCAAGCAAGAATGCCGACGGCTCGCTCAAGCCGTTCTACCTCAAGCGCGCCTTCAAATACCTGCCGTCCGACCGGTTCGAGCTCGAGATCGTCAACTCGGCCGACCCTTACGGTGCCGTGCCGCTCGCGCGCATCAAGATCGGCGGGCACATGCTGTGGCAGGGCCCGCATCCGATCACCCCGGGCGCGCAGAAGGTCGACTTCGTTGCCGATGAGAGCTACGAGGTCACTCCCCTCGCCCAGGGATTTGCCGATGTGCTCGACAAGGTCGCTTCGGCTGGATACGCGCCTTGGACAGTCAACTCACCGCAGAGCATATTCGGAAAAGCCTTCGTTCCCTTTGGTCTCAAGGAAGGGACGAACTTTATGGAGTACGACCTCGTCTACCTCAGAGGTGACCTGCTGTACTGGGGTGCGCGCAATATTGACGGCCGCGGCTTTGATACGGAGCAAAACCGCCCGACCAATCTGCAGATCCCGCTAGTCCGGAAGTAACGCTGAGCTTACGAAGTGATTTTGATCCCTTGAGCGAGGTGCTTCCGTGGCTGGTTCGACACAGGCCGAAATCCGTTCGCAGCCCGGCAGAACCGCCGTTATCACGGGCGCCACGGGCGGTCTCGGTTACAAGGCCGCCCTGGCCCTGGCCAAGGCCGGTTAGGGGGTCATTCTGACCGGTCGCGACGATCGGAAGGAACAGTCGGCTATCGAGAAGATCAGCCGTGAGGTGACCGGCGCCAGGGTAAGCTACGAGCATCTCGATCTGGCCAGCCTTGCATCGGTCGCCAACTTCGCGCAGTGGATGCACGCCCGGCAGTCCCTTGATCTCCTGATAAACAACGCAGGTATCATGGCGCTGCACCGCCGGCAAACCACGGCGGATGGCTTTGAGATGCAGTTTGGAACAAACCATCTCGGCCACTTCGCGCTCACGGCGCGGCTGATGCCGCTGTTGCGCCGGGCAAGCGGACCAAGGGTCGTCAGCGTCAGCAGCCTAGCGCACCGGACCGGGTTCATCGATTTCGATGATCTGCAGGGCGCGCGGGTGTACTCGCCATGGAAGGCATATGGGCAATCGAAGCTCGCGACTTTGATGTTCGCACTTGAACTGCAACGGCGGAGCGACGCGGCAGGCTGGAACCTGATCAGCAACGCGGCCCATCCGGAATTTGCCCGAACCAACCTGTTCGCGAGTGGTCCGGGCGGCCTTCTTTCCCTTGCGACCGATTTCGCGGCTCCTTTGTTCGGTTATTCCGCAGCGGACGGCGCCCGACCGATCCTGTTCGCGGCGACGAGCCCGGAGGCAAGGCCGGGTGCCTATTACGGACCCGGAGGATTTAGCGAACTGCGAGGGGCACCGGCGCGCGCGCTGATGATGCCGCAGGCCGAAGCGCGCCGGCGCATGATGCGCTTGCGCCGCATGGTCGCGTCGCACGACGTGCACCAGTGGGCGAGCGGCTTCCATTGGGAAGGGCCGGCCTGTGCAATATTGTACTGAACGAGTTGCGCTGTCAGGTATTCCTCATCGGACTCTGCCGGGTTCTGCTCGACTTCGATGGTAAGTTCCGATGGCAGCATGCCCGGAACTATTCCAGCCGTGCTCAGTCTGATTCAAGCGAAATGGAATCGGCACTAGTTCCAAGCAAATCTGTGCTTTAGTTGCGGAATATGACCCTGGAAGACACAATTGCAGCGATCGCCACGCCGGTAGGCGAGGGAGCAATTGCGGTGCTCCGCCTCTCGGGGAGCGAGGCGAAAGCGATTGTGAGCAGCATTTTTCGTGACGGTACAAGCGTCGCAGAGTGGGAACCACGAGCAGACGTCACAGTGCTCGACGGGTTCCGGATAGCTATTCGGCGGTTGGTTGTATGCCGCCTCGAAATCTCGCTTAACCCTTCGGAAATACGCTATGTACTGCTCCAGCTGATATTTCTGGGCCTCGGTCCCGCCACCTAAAACCGCGTGCACGCAATTGGGCTGAACACCCTGAATTTGTGAAATCAGGTCTGCATAGAAGCAGAGTTGGACCAGCGCCCCTGCCTTTGTTGACAGCGCCAGCTTCGTTTCCACAGGTTCATACGACCACGCCCCGAGCGAGCTGGGTTTGGGAACGCGAATGAGAAAATCAGACCGCCCATGCCAAGGCCCATTCTCAAAGGTCGCCTGGTAGACCACGCTGGCACCACGGCGAAGGGCAACGAGTGTTTGTGCTGTAGCTTCCGCCCATGGAATGTTTTTGGGGATCTCGGCGATTTCGAG
>Ga0137418_10005683_pt1 | contig 11440 bp, 18 predicted proteins | sample CZODoug3_1_2_16f_FD_122242 | JGI IMG/M metagenome (GOLD analysis project Ga0137418, IMG submission 122242) | Vadose zone soil fungal communities from Angelo Coast Range Reserve, California, USA - CZODoug3_1_2_16fungal (Hybrid Assembly) | ecosystem: Environmental > Terrestrial > Soil > Vadose... | reverse complement strand
AAATGTGAAAACATTGCAACGATTTTGTTGCTCACTGTAGTTATGACTGCATCCATATCCTTGCAGCTTGTGTTGTATAAGCTGTAATAGTCGTGGCTCATTGCTCTGTACTGAAAGACCATTAACAGTTGTGTGTTGCAGCAAATACCGAGACCAATAACAGTATGAACTTCAAATTATCGTTATCATACATTAGAGACAAATTAAATGTGATGCAATGCGTCTACTATAATAACAGTAACTTAAATCTCCTTGTCTAGCCTCTCCCGGATGTTGTTTAAGATGGTGAGGATTCGTACATGGTTGTCATGGATCGGCTCTAGGCGCCGCAGTGTCTCCTGCATCAACTCGCACTGCCTCTCAAAACTGTGGATCATGTCCACCATTGATGAGCTAACCATGTCAATGTGGTTTTGGAAGTGTTCTCTCCGAGATGGTGCTGAGTGGGCCTCATTCACAACCTGCCTCTTAAGGGTCTTGGCCAATGCTGACAGTGGCGGATGTGTTGGCAGAGACTTGGCTGACAGTCTGCCCTCCGAACATGCAGCCACATCGTTGGTCTCTGCCTGCTCTGCGTGCTGCAGCCCAGAAAGACTTGCAGCGGGTCCGCTAATCGCTGATGGGCTGACCCCCGACCCGCTAGGCCCTGACCCACTATTCCCCAACCCACTATGCCCCAACCCGCTATGCCCCAATCCGCTAAAACCCGATCCACTAAGCCCAGACCCACTAGTCCCCGACCCGCTATGCTCTTCAACGGATCCCTGAAGGCGTCGCAGGTCACCTCCATCCCTGGCTTCATGATTCACTTCCACTGTTAGGATCGATGATAATAAGTTATAGAGAAATAACCAGGTCACTTACCATTGTCTTGCCTTGCTGTGTCAGCTCCCTGGCCATCCCCACCTGCAACCCGACGACTAGGATCGGACATTGTTGCCCCCACTGTTGATTTTGGTGGAGGCAGGATAAAGGGGTTGTTCCCCCTTGTAGGCAGCTGTTTTCCTGAGTCAGACAGTGTGGGAATTGGTCGGAGAAGGGAGATGGCAGCGAAGGATGTGGTGTGAAAGGCCAGAGGAGGGATGATGAGGAAGAGGATGAACTCACCAGCTGTGATGCTGCTCGTGGTTTCTGCACAGCCGGAGGCAGAATAAATGGGTTTACAGCCCCAAAAGATGTTGACTTGCCCGGAGGAGGTGGAAGATCGAAAGGATTTCTGGTACTCATATCCCTCAGCATTTGTGGGTGTGGAGGGAGATTGAAGGTATTAGGTGATTTTCGAGGGGAAATGAAAAGGGTTTCTGTTCCTCCTGTAGATGTGTCACCATCTAGTGCATAAGTGGGGCAATAAGTGGGATGAACCGAAGCGCACACAGTGTCCTACATCGGGTTCCCCAAATTCCTCTTCCCCATTGCTCTGCACCACCAGCAAAGTCTTCTGTCTCACTGATTGAGAGGCGTGCATGCTGAGGCGATCTGATCTGTATGATTCTACAGGTAACCGATGAGCATCAGTGTGCCATTGGATGACACATCACATAAAACTCATGTAAAACACTTACACTCATCCCACTGCCCCACCTTGGTGCGGTTCTCAGCACCGGCACCAGAGTGCATTCGTTTACAGGAGTCCTGTGCAGAACTACATGTGCTCTCTGTGATCATACCCAATATTAAGTGGGTTAATGTTTTAAGTTAGCCGATTGAACTTACGTGAGCTGGCTGCGATTTGGCGCTCCATATCCGTCATTTTGTTCAAAATGAACGATTTTGCAGCAAGAGGACGTGGGGGGAACAGACGAGAAGTTACAGAAGCTACAGAAGCGAACAAAATGCCTGGAGATTTGGAAATAGATGCCCATTGCACGTTTGTGACCACATGCGAAGAACTATCCACGTGATCATGACCAATGATTAGTCATTGTCACACTAACAGTATAAATCAAATTTCCGTTGCCCATCGCCCGCTCCAATGTCTCCCCTGCTCCAGGACAAACTATCTTGCCAATCCAGTCCTTGAATTCCCTCTCCACCACGTTCAGAATGTCGACATCATCCAACCACCTCCACCAAAAGTTGCAAGTGGCCCTCGATGGCATAACCAGTTGGATCCTACTCGCCTTGAGTGTCCAGCCCTGTTCATTTCGTGACGATGCGAAGTGCGATCAGTGGGCTTCGGCCATTATGGCAGAGGTAGTGAGTTCTTTTCTTTCGGTTTTCATTATTTGAAACTGCCATCTAATGTTTTGAGTTCACAGGAAGAGGCTGCGGGGGTGATTATGATGTCACGTTCACACACAGATGACCTGGCACTGATGTGCCCTCCACTCGTGATGAGCCTCATCGAGCAGGGGAAGGTCTACTTTGATACTCGGGTCCTCAACTTCGATATCCTGGACAAGATTCCGCCATCTGTGTACAATAATCTGGAATGCGATCCGAATTTTGCATATGAGCCGGCTTTCCCAGCAGATCACCGAAATGGATGGTGGTTCACTCTTTGTGTGTAGCTTCTCTTATTTTTATTTTCTAACATTCCTATCATCTTTCATTTTGCCATTTTATAGTCCCAGAGACTATACGGGAAAATCCCCAGGTTTATTCCAGGCCGGAAATGTCAGCGGTGATTGGCAATCGTGGGCATCTCGATGTGAGCACTGGAGTTGAACCCCTGACCCGCTCAGTCGCCCCCGCAGCCTCACATTCAATGGCAAGCCCTGGTATTTCTTCACAAACGCATGAGAGGGGTAAGTGATCGGCCATCAAGCCCACCGAACGAGGTCAACAACCTTTGTGCTCTCGGAGAGTGATTTCCCCCTCCCCCTCTCCTGATTCGACGACATCTTCAAAGAGGCCCCGAGAGGAGGATGACAAAGACTTCGACATTGAGGAGCTGAGCGGGAGTTTATGGGATGAGGCCCATTGACTTTCTGAAACGGTGCAGGCATGGAAGAGGGTGAGGAAACATCCAGCGGGTGCTGAGGGGCAGGAGCAGTGGGACATGCCTGCAGTGTGTAAAATTCCACTTTTTTTCTTAGCTAACTTGTTGATGTTCTTGCAGCGGGAGCCGTGCATCAGATGCCAGAACAGCCAATGGGCTTGTGGCTTTGCCGAAGCTGGCGGAAGAGCCTGCTGGTCATGTACGTGGGCAAAGACAACGTGCGTCACCAAACAGGGAACTGCGACAATGCCCCCAGTGAAGACTATTCGTGCTTGGCAGCCAGGAGAGAAGGTGAGCAAGAAGATGAAGGATGAGCTGATATGCAAGGCTTGGCAAAGGGTCGAGCAGGTGTCAACAGGAAAAGGTCGGGCATCAGTCGTGGGACCGTCCCGATCGGTAACATCATGATATGCTTCCCATTACTGATCTGCATCCGGATCGGGATCCCAATCCCAATCCTGATCCCATTCGCATTCTCCTGCCCCTTCCCAAGTCAAAAGCCAGTACAGTCCCACACCCCCAACGCCATCTCCAACACCATCACCTGATATGATGACTGTGATGACTACACCTATGGTGCCAACGAGCAATGCCAAGAAAAAGTCTACCCAACAGGGTCAGTCTCAAAAGGATTGGACATCAGACTTGGATGGCGACGACAAGGAGACCATGCCCAAGGCCAGCATGAGCAAAGGCAAGGGAAAGGCAAGGGCACGCACCCCACCGTTGTCGCCTCAACCATCTGACACGTGGAGGTCATTGCAAAACATAGCATCAACAACAATGGCCGCTGTGGAGATTCCAGCTGTGTCTCAGAGGCCATGGGGGCAGGGAGGGCCTTGACTGCCCACTATGTCCACCCTCCATAATGTTCTACCTCCCCCCCCCTCTCGCGCTAAGTCTCGTGCCCCATCTTGTGCCCTGTCTCATGCCCCATCTTGCACCCCATCTCATGCCCCTTCTCGCCGTGCTCCCTCTCGTGCCTCATCTCGCGCTCCACCTGGTGCCCAATCTCATCCACCCTCTGGTGCCACGTCATCCGATCCAGCCCTCCCCCCATTGCAGGAGTCGTTGGTCACATCTGCTGCTGTTGCAGTTTCGGCCACTTGGAAAGGAAAGTGAGTCCCCAGGTTTGATGCGTCCATGCTGGGTGACATTGCCGACCTTCAAGAGGTCCAATCTGCAATGGCGGTCGACACTCCTCATGCCGGTAGCTCGCACAACAGAAGCGTTCGGGTCCGTCCAGCAACCGGATCAGAAACTCAAGGTAAGTCCAATTAAATTTCCCTTCTCAAGTGGGGTCAATGTCTAACTTACATGTCATCCCCTATCAGCGACCTATCCTGTCACTATGGCCATCATCAATAAGGAGATGATGGAGACCATTCGGTCACTGACAGCAGAAGTGAGGGAGCTGAGAACACTGATGGACAGTCTCGTCTGAACACAGGAAGCCATGCGGCGTTATATCGTCAGGACTGCAGGGGCTAACGCACTAGCCACACCTGCCGGGGACAGTGATAGTGAGATGCAAGATACCAACATGGATGGAGGAAGCACAGAATCTAGTGGTGCTCCAGCAAATTTCCTGCATCCTGTGCAGAAGGACGGGGCAGCATCGGTGGGGTCAGAAACACGGGCTGATGCCGAGCAGATGGGAATTGCGGCAGGAGGCTCTGGGGTCAGTGGGGAGACAGGTGCTGATGTCTGTAGGCAGGACATTGCAGCAGCTGATGAACAGGGCATCGTTGCGATGAGGATAGGTGTCGACGACATCGGGTCAGCCGATATCCAACGGGGCGATGGGGTGGCCGATATGATTGGCGGATACATCGGGTCGGCCGATAAATCTGATGGTAATGTGGTGGCCTACACTCCTGGCGGTGATGGATCGGTAGGCCAAAATATTGGGGGAGACAATGCTGAGAGTGGGATTGGCAATCAGTCGGCCGATGCAGCATCTGGGAATGACAGCGGTGAGGCCGATAGCAATGGTGCAGCCAGCAACGTTGCCGACAGCGATGGTGATGCAACCATGGGTGACCCCGTCAGTATCCATGGCCATGTCAGGTCATCGGTCAGATCATCGCAATCTCCTGATGCACCTCGCTCCTGGTCAAACACTCCTATGGCCTCTTCTCCCACAGCTCGCACCCCACCTGTCAGCACTCCTACCCCTCTCATTAATGTAGTTGAGTTGGCAAGTGTCCAACCTGGCTTGCAGGGTGAAGGTGATCTTGTTGGATAATCTTCCTCTTCTACTCCGTCACCATCTGAGATAGGTTAGGGACTCAGTTACAAATATAATCGCTGTACAATCGTATTAGGTGTAGATGTAGGTGCAGATGCAAAAATCAATTTCTACCCATCACCCACTCTATGTGAATTCCCATCTTGTGCCTACTTCTGTCTCTGCCACTTTCTACTAAATGTTGAATGAAATGAGTAAGTCAGTGCAGGATGACATGGTTTAAATATTACCAACCTATTCATGATGGTTGTTGTCGGAACTGGTAGCTGATCTGCAGATGACCCTGCAGTATCATGATTCAATAACTTCTGTTTAGACTGTACATCTGTAGACTCAAATATGTTGGGATCATAACGGGAAGGAGGCCAGTGGGTCCGAGGCTCCTGAGGAGTCTGAGATTCGACTGTTTGGCCTCGCCCTTGGGTGTCAACAGCCACATCATTAACTACTTGAGACCCCAATGTTTTCTCAGCCAGAGCAATCGAGGAGCTTGTGCGCATTACAGGGCATGAGGTGACACCCACACTATTGGTGCAGGGTGGTGACTGGGTACTTCGGATAGTGGACTGTCTGGGTGCAGGATTCGGGAGGCGCAGACCAGACATAGAGGTGGCGCCTCCATTGCTTGCTCGTTGGATTTTCTGAAGGACATCTGTGATTGAATCGCATTTAGGAAGGAGATAATTCAAAGAAATGTTGGTGGGCAGGGCGGTAGTTATAATGTACTCGGGAACCATCCCATTTGGACCCAGCCCGTCTTGGAAACCGATGATCATATCGATGTCATGAAGGAGAAGGCCAATCGCCAGAGCAATGGATGAGCAACAGCCATGCCGAGCAGCGCCTGACATGGCAGGAAGTTGGGCCTTCATCTGATCAACCCAGCCGATAAATGCCATAAACATATCAGGATTGCCGTGCAATTCTATTGGCACCGTTGCCATCCTCCATGCCCACCGACCCCATTGGGGCATCCCAGGCATCACCAGGGCATTAATGATGAACAGCTGCAAAAGCCATATGTCATTTGTTATAATTGGTCAATGTATTTAATAGTAACTCACCGTGGTTTCAAAGAAAGTATCCACAAACTCATGATATGCAGTATAATTGCATAAGTCATGGAGATAGTCTTGCTTCTGTTCCAATTCATCAGGAACGGACAACGGAGACTGATCATATACCTCATTGGGATCATCCGAGGCATCCTCATGGGCATCCGAGGCATCCAATGCCATTTCCACATTGACATCATCATCTTCATCACCTTCCGAGATGACTGACATCTTTCAGCTGTGGTGTTTCACCTTCTGTATCGGCTCGGAATCCTCACTGTCCGATATCGCCCAGTCCTGAGAACTGGGTTTATTGGGGGATGAATGCATATCCAACACTTCCTCTGCCTCCAGCTGGGATTTCCTTTTGCTGACACCTGTAACCTTTTCCTTTGCTTTGCCTTTCCGATTGCCTTCACCACACTGTGTGATAATAACATACATGAGACACTGTAGGACTGAGAGGTCTGAATTAGAACCATTACCCAATGAACATTTACTTCGTCATTATTCACATTATGGTCATCACGCTGTGTGTGGCTTAAATCACTGGAATGTTTGCAGCGATCAATGGCAGCATCCCGATGACTGGTGTTACCATCAGGTAATGTTTTTGTAGATCCCATACTGATGCTCTGCGAGATTTCCTTCTGAGCGGGGCGTGTGTTATGGCCGGACATCCCACCTTCATGACCGGCGCCATGTCCGCTCCGTAGTCCGTTGGCAAAGCCGACCCGCTGAGCATCACCCTGGCCAACCCAATGACTATCGCTGTTGCCGTTCTGACGACTCATGCTGCCATCGGAATCTGCTCGCTCTTGGTTGGCTAGCTGACTACTCGATGCCTGCTGGTTACTGGCCGCCGATATACTCCTCACTACCATGTTATTATTGTCCTTGCCTCTTGCAGTGCTGCGTCCACTGGACCTCTGACCTCCCCTGACTTCGCTGTTTGTGGTATGCTGTATCTTCGCTGAAGGAACACCAGCCTCCTGCTCAGCCTCTGAGTGTTCTTGCCCCTCTGCCTCCTCCTCATCCTTGTCACTTGCTTCCTCATCTACACCCTGAGCAAGTTTGTTTGTTGGCATCTCCAGATCGGCCTCCACAGAGCTTAATCGCCGATATATATCCGGTCTTTCTGACCCTCAGTGATCGTGCGACACCCCCTTGAATTCAAATACCATCTCCCCTGCAGCCAATCGCTCTTCCCAGTGAGAGAATACCTCCAATAATTTGGGCTTCGGGATGTGCATTGGATCATTGAATTCGAATCCGTCGGGAAGGTATTTGGCATCCACAAATGGCCGAGGGTCTTTATTTAACTTCTTCCATGGCACCGGTGCTTTTCCATTCTTTGCTGCCATCTCTACTCATGCGATGTTAATCATATCAGCCTACAGCCAACACGGTTGGCTTATGGTAATGCGCTTTGATGAACGCCCAGAAGGTCGATTGCAGATCCTTGGCACTGTCGTTAGTATCATATTGCGGCAGCATGGGAACGTCATCATCGTCGAGATATATGGTCACCGGTGGATCCTTGTGGTTCAATTTCAGTACAGGCATCAGGTCGGGTGTGGAGTCGCATCCTTCTGGTGTCTGGTTGTCGCCTATAAGACAATAAATTGAGTATTATGCAGTGTCACAAAAACGATATTATAGAAAATTAAGTCGCACCATATATCTCTTTCGCTAAACTGGTGAAAGTGGGAAAGAATGGTTTTTTTTCCCAGTTTGGATCAATGTCATTCAGAGACACCCCAGCCAATTCCTCTGTTAATTGATGGCTGTAAAAAATGGTATCATTACATCTACACAATCTGACTCAGATAGAATGGCAGCGTTATAAACTTACACATCCAGCCTGATGACCAATTTCCTGTCCAGCTGAGCAGAAAATATGACCAAGTTAGCCCCCCAGATGCGGTATGCCTCCCGAATAATGAAGTCCATTGTTGACTTCAACTTGCTATCTCCCTGCCTGGATAGCGTGTGAGAACCGGTGGACAGGAGTGCGGATTGAAAGCAGAAAATATCGGCATTGCCGATGAATGTTGAATCGCATCGGGTCGGTTCAGGTCCATAACAGGATGCATGTCATTGCGGCTGAGTGTAGACACCGGACATCGCATTAATGGGTTCCAGGGAGAACATTATGGAATGTTGATCAGGGCATTGACATATTCATGATGAATGTAGAACTAACCTCCGTTGTTCCTCTTTGGGTGGCCTAATTCTATTCCACTCCTCCGCTTCCTGCACCAGGTCCTGAAATTGGTTGGGATCATTCGCTCGCAAGGCCTTGAACTCCTCCATTATGACTTGCTGATAGTGTCCCATGAATCGCGGTGTTCCGGGCTTGTATCCAGACCTTTCTTCTGTTACCTTCTTGATCTCCCTTTCATTTTTCACATGGTATATGTCCCAAGCCATCCAAGGCTTCCCAAAGATCCCATACACATGGTCTTTGGCAGCAGGGACCTCCTCCTCTGTGGCAATGACCAAATTGTGAAACCAATCATATACGGCCTATTGGCATTATTTAGCACGTAGGCCATGCCTGATTTACATAACGACTGACCCTCTTCCATTTTACCTTATCAGTTGCCAACCTGACATTGGTATGGTGCCGAAGCAGCTCTTTCAGTGCTTTGACCCATATACGATTTTTTTTGGCCCTAGGTGCCTCAAGGTATGGGGTGCGGTAGTTTCCGAGGACCTTCTGATCTGAGCTTTCGAGCATGTATGCAGGCATTGTGAACAAGGGTGCAGCAGAACAGAGCAGCAGAAGACAATGGCAGTGGATTTGATGAGAGCAGAGGAAGAAAATGGAGGATTATAGAGCTTCAGGGTCTCGCTACAGTATTTCAAATATATGTCTGGCATTATGCCCCTTTTGATTCAATGCTGCATATTCTGCTCAAGACTTTCCAGTATGAAAGTCAGCCAAAATGTGCATTCTGCAGTCTCAAAATTATATATTGGGTAGCATGAAGAGCTGTATAAGCATCTCATTCAAGTGTACTGTTAAGCTGACTGCTTACTTCTGTCAAATGCACGGGATATAAATCAACTTGACCAGAGCTGTCGGGCTTTTGTGATTGATGTGCGGCACATTCAAATCAGTCAGCTTCGACATGTCCCATTATATATATCGCTATGTTTCTGACTACAACTCAATAGCACATAGCATCAATACTGAGATTTTTATGTACACAGCTACTCATGCAACGAGGTCTTTGTGCAACATCAGATTATTGACTTCAACAGACATAGATCCATGCATTGAATGAACTCTTGAGCATAGAGTTGCGTGCAGAGATTGGCTCTCCGATCACGATCTTGATCAATTGGGACACCAGAAAGGAATTAATTAGGCTACATATTTCACCCGATGTGCCTGAAAGGTAGTAACATCGTTCCTAAACTAGATATAATATATTCCTGATCCAGGGTACAGGATGACTGCCTCAATCCTCAGGTAGAATGCAAAATAATTGGTCAAACGATGGTTAAGTCTTGTTCGTGTCTCATATTTCGATCTTTCATGCAAGGATGGGCACGCCACTCGTCCAACTGATCCCCGAACTCTACCCATGCACTTACTATCTTTGGATGCGGCGCAGCTGTCTGTTCCCCATCTTGGGAGTCAATTCAGCCCAGCTTGGGTGCATACGTAGCAAAAACCGCGTATCGCCTGTAGGAAGATATTTTTATCTCGCATCACTCAGGGTCCCATCAAATAATTGAATTCTATAAATTTTACAGTGCTATCGGCAAGCCATCGGCACTCCCTGTGTGTCTGATGCTAGCGATGCTTTCAGACCACCCTGACATATCTGACATGCCACATCTCCGTTCTGTTAGATCGTATACAGAAGCTGTGGCTCTCTACACACATGCACGATTTCAAGAAGAGCGAATCAAGCAGGTATCAGATAATAATCAGACATCGGCAGCCATAGGATCAAGTGATATACTGTAAGGGACATGAGTGGTGCAGTCATTCCGCCCCTTGGGATTTCTGTTACTATGGTGGCTGAATGCGATTGGCTGGCCAAAATGCTTGCAACAGCATTTCTCAACCCTGGTGAGCCCAGGCTAACTGTCGTTATGTCAATTGCACTGACTGGACCATTACTGAAGTATGTCTTAGTTGGGATTGCACCCGGTTTCAATCATGGTCTAAGCAGTCCGTAGCAATGGACGAATTTTGCAAAAAGTATCCTCCAATTTCCACGCCAGCAACAATGTACCAAAATCCTTTGATTGTACAGGACGTACATGGGAGGATATTGTTATGGTATTTGCCAGATGTCTTGTCAAAGAGTAGGCAGGTGCGTTGATAATAGTCACCCTGGGACATCATGATCTGAATTTGGGATTACACTACGATAGCCTGTGCCTGACAGGGCCATCGTCCGACAGGGCTATCATGTTTAATATTTCAAATAATTTCAACATTAAATGCTTTGCTAATCATGATTTATTCATTCAGGATGACATCTGGAAAGGTACCGCACACCTAAATCCACTGCTACATGAAAGCTGACATGGAAGGGGTCAGTGAACGTCCAAGGACCTTTTCAAAGATCCGGCTGACTGTCCATTGTTGGAGCCTGGTGCCATCAACCTTAGCCCCATGTGGTTTGATCAAGGTCACAAGGTATGTGCACACCTCAAATTGTCATCGGTTGCCCATGCTGAATATAGAAATAGTAATCTTGATTCAAGCCCCATGTGTCCTCCAGCCTGCATGTATCAGTCTTGCCAGTGCTAGGGCAAAGGAAGACCAACAGACCAAACATAAACGACTGTCCAAGGCAATCAATGAAGCTCGAGAGACTTACCTCAAACAATCTGAGAATATTGTGGAACAGTTTGGACGGTGAGACTAACATTTTGATGCACACATGATGTATTTGCATACCGGACTATTGCTGACTATGATAACTCTCAGCACGACGAACTGGACCACCGCCGGAGCCGCCACGGACAACGGCACGAAGAAGTTCATCATCGTGAACCCGCCAACCGGGAATCGCTTTTATCGCCTGTTCAAACTTTGAAACCAAAACCACAGAAGCACACCGATCCATGAAAAGCAAAACCAACATCGCTCGTCACGCAATGCGCTTGGCCCTCGCGCTGGCATTACTCTCAACACTCAACCCGCGACTCTCAATTGCCTTC
>Ga0137418_10005682_pt1 | contig 11440 bp, 9 predicted proteins | sample CZODoug3_1_2_16f_FD_122242 | JGI IMG/M metagenome (GOLD analysis project Ga0137418, IMG submission 122242) | Vadose zone soil fungal communities from Angelo Coast Range Reserve, California, USA - CZODoug3_1_2_16fungal (Hybrid Assembly) | ecosystem: Environmental > Terrestrial > Soil > Vadose... | reverse complement strand
CTATTACTGGCCTGTAAGAACGATCGTCCAGCTCGGCTTCTTCGTGCTTTTCAGCGGAATTGGCATCATGAGCCTCATCCCAGCATTCAACGGGACACGCTCCTGGATTGTTCTTCCAATCGTCTCGAGCGTAAGATCGCAAGCCCAAGTCACCAGCACGATGGACGCCATCACTCTCTTCCTCGAGAACGGGCTCTTCCCGTGGCTCCCGGTTGGAATAATGCTCGTCGTAGGCGCCATTCTTGGCCGCTTTATGTGCGGATGGATCTGTCCCGTCGGCTTTCTACAAGACGTCATCACCAGCGTCAAAGGCCGAGTTGACGCAGTCGAGAAGAGGGCTCATCTTCAATGGATCCGTCTGAAGTACTACCTGGTTGTCCTAGCGTTCCTGATCAGCGGTTCGCTCGGACTAGCCGTCTACTATGGTGTCGGAAACGATTACAGGACGAGCCTCGGACCACTTGCTGACGGACTTTTCGTTGCAATTACACCTGATGGCACCCTTTTCGGAACTCTTCCCGCGATCCTCGGAGGCTCATGGAGATTTCTCGGAACGGCTCAGAGTTCAGATCTGACCATTGGCAATCTCTCATCATGGTTCGGGCACATCTCAGCCCTAACATGGCTGAATGTTGTTGTCTTGGTCGGGTTCGTCTATGCTGCTTGGAGGATTCCTCGATTCTGGTGTCGGTACGTCTGTCCCGTGGGCGCGATCATGGCTGTGACTCAGAAGAACAGCCTCCTCGGAATGCATCGAGACCCGATCAAATGTTCGGAGTGCAAGGAGTGCGAGACCGCTTGCCCAATGCAAATACCAATCCTTGATTTGGACTGGAAAAAATTCAATGACTCGGAGTGCATCTTGTGCATGGCCTGCATAGATGCGTGCCCTGCTGGCGCACTGTCTCCAAAGTTCCCATAACCCGATGACTGGGTAAGACACTTCAAGGCCTGGACCCGTCAGCTTCATCAATGAACATCAAGTCCGAGGACTACTTTTCTAGAGAGGTTGCGATCCCAAGTATTGGGCGAGAAGGTCTCCACAAGCTACAATCCTTGTCCGTGGCAATCGTGGGAGTTGGGGGGGTGGGAAGCTCCGCCGCTTATTATCTCGCAAAATCTGGAATAGGTGGCCTCAGGCTAATCGACCAAGATATCGTCGAGAGTACAAACCTTGCGAGACTCTATTCCGCGACGACTGAAGACCTCTTTCACCCAAAAGTGGAGGTCATAGCCGACGGATTGTCAGAGCTTGGCGAATGGTGCCAGATTGAACCCATCATTGACACCGTGACAGATAGAAACGTAGATGAACTTCTCGGGGACGTTGATCTGATATTCGACGGGCTGGACAATTTTCGATCCCGATACATTCTGAACAAATATTCCGTGAGCAGTGGAACCCCATACTTATTCACGAGCGCCGTGGCAGATCAGGCTCATCTCGCCGTCTTCAATCCTCCAAGGACCGCGTGCCTGGAATGCACCATGCCCCACGTCGAGGACAGGTTCGAAGACAGTTGCGAGACTCTAGGAGTCAGCCCTTCAATCATAGGCTTGACTGGAGCCCTCGGGGCAGGGGCAGCGCTTCGTTCACTGCTGACGCTCGATAATGGTTGGGACAATCGTCTCCTCACAGTCGACATGACGGGTCCAGAATTCCTGCTCACCAAGTTGTCGAAACGACAAGACTGTGAAGGCTGTGGAAACAGTCATGCCAGCACGTCTGAACCGGCCAGAGCGGTGACCCTTCTATGTGGAGAGCACACGGCAAATGTTCTTTCTACAGAGAACATGACTCTGGAGCTAAAGGAGGTTGGAAGTAGGATACCTGCTGAAGAGGTTCTTCTTTGCACCGCTTCTGTACTGGTATATCGACACGGGGCGTTCACGGTGTCGCTATTTCGAAACGGACGATTTCTCATCGAGGGCGTAGAGAACGAAAAACAAGCGTCTAGTACGGCCAAGAGGATAGCGCAATATCTTGGCTTGGGAACACCTCTGAACGCTTGACCCTCTCTGGCGTACCCGAGGAAATCCTTAGACAATAGCAATAGCGTTCCCATACAAAACCAGATTATCGACCATCAGAAAACCACCTTCTGGATCCCCAAATGCCACTAAAGATCATCCATCCCCGGCACACGGAAGTCATGGGTACAGGACTGGTGCTCGTTTCCAGTCCTCCAGTTATTGGTCCGAAAGGAGACCTAAACGCTGGACAGATTGCAGAGGAAGTCGCACTTCTGTCCAGAAGCTGGGCAATCATCGCCAGAGAGATCAAGCAGGATCAAGAGGGAGACAGAGTGCTCCAAGCCGGGTCCGACTTCGATCAGAGTGTACAAACTTTCGTGACAGAATATGGAATCAAGTGCATCATGATGATTGTTGGAACGAGCGAGCCGGGAATAATGATTAAAGGATATCCGGACGATTCGAGGTCTGAAGAGATCCTAGAGATCGTCCGAAGCGGCCTGGAACCACACTTTAGCATCAATTCAACGACGGAGCATGCTGGAAATGGACCGACAAAGGTTACTGCCCAAGGGATTGAGGTCGTGTCAATTCACACGCTTCCAATTGTCCGGTTGGAATTGGGTCCTGATGAACGAGGCTTCATGAAGGATCAGTTAGTTAACACCGTTGCAGATATTATTGCTCTGATCAACACGCGACTGGGCTTCTCAGAGAGCAACGAGAGTAGCAGCGGCGTTCTGGACTAGGCGTATCCACGGGTCCGGATACAGCCCTATGATGAAGACTAGCGCCGTCGCGGCCCACATGACACCAGTATATGCGCGAGGCTCCGGGATTCTTGACGAATCTCCTGGATCGTCAAAGTACATTCTCTTAATCAACCAACCATAGTAGCTCATGCTGAACCCGCTGTTCAACAACGCCGCGATTGCCAAGTAGCTTCCCCAAGAGTATGGAGAGTATACTGCGCCTGTGAACAGCATGACTTTGCTGAAGAATCCGTTCAGCGGGGGCACACCTGCTAATGCTAGGAAGAATATGGTGATGTTGAAAGCTGTCTGTGGCATGCGTCGGGCAAGACCGTTGAAAGAGTCTAGAGTGTTCAGGGGAAGTCTGGTCGCTACGGCCGCCGCGGCGACGAAGGCCGCGGTCTTCACTATTGAATAGTTGAGCACATGGAAGAGTCCTCCTGCCAGCCCTAGAGGAACACCACCAGCCGTGATGGGGACCGCGAGTGCGATCATGATGTATCCCGCCTGAGCGATGCTCGAATATGCGAGAAGTCGAGTGAAACTCTTCTGCATCAGTGCCGCGAGATTACCTAACGTCATCGTCGCAATTGCTACAATTGCAAACGTCGAATACCAGTCAATGTTGACAGTGGACATTGCTACGATGAATACGCGGAAAGCGGCGGCAAAAGCGGCCATCTTCGCCCCGGCGGCCAAGAGAGCAGCGACGGTAGTTGGGGCTCCCTCGAAAGCGTCAGGAATCCACATGTGAAAAGGAACCACGGCCATCTTGACCCCAAACCCGGCCACGAACATCACGATGGCGATCAGAGCGAACGACCTCGTATCGCCCGTAAGAGTTCCAAGCGAACTCGCGATTGCTGGCAGGCTGGTCGACCCTGTTATCCCGAACGTCAGAGATATCGCGTAGACAAGCAGAGCCGAAGATAGAGCGGACAATACGAAGAACTTTACCGCTGCTTCGTTGGAGTTAGGGTCCTTTTTCTTGATGGCAGTCAGTGCGTATGTGGGAATGCTCATGAGCTCCCAACCCACATAGAGAAGAATCAGATCCATCGATGCCGCTAGTACGATCATCCCTAAGGTTGACAGGAGTAAGAGTCCGAAGTAGGGAGCTGTGTTCGTGTCTCCTTTCATGAAGTCAAGAGATGATATCGCGACAAACAGCGAGACGAGAAGAAGAACTCCGGTGAAGAAATATGTGAACAGGTCTACTTGGAATCCGCCGAAAATCTGGGAAGGTCCGCCATAGAAGCCCAACCAAATCGTGGAGCCGAGCGCGATAACTAATCCGGTCAAGCCTGCGTAGGGCGCAACCCCGAGGGGTTTCTTTCCGCGTCTGATCAGACCGGCTGGAGTGACGAGTAATCCGAATGTTGCGAGTGTGAGAAATGGGGTCAGGACCCAGAGGTTTGTGATCTACTTTCCCCCCGGAAAGAGTACACCCAGTAAGTGGTCTACAGTTGGTTTGATCGCGCTTCCCAGCAATGGCGCGGGGTAGATTCCGAAGACCAGTAGCGGAACCAGGAATGCGGTAAGAATGAGTTGTGAGTGCCGTTGTATCTCGTTCTTCGGACCCTCGGCAGGGGTCATGACCACTCGTCTCAGCATCCAGAAGAAGTAGCCGACTGTGAGAGCCGGTGCGAGTATCGCGAATCCGAAAAGATAGTTTACGCTCAGCGCTCCTTGGATGACTTGGTATTCGCTGATGAAGTTCGCGAATCCTGGGACCGCCATTGCGCCCATCGAGGCTAGAATGAGAAGGAGAGTGGTTGTCGGCATCTTTCCTCGAAGGCCGTGCAGCTCGTTGATGTTGCGAGTCCCAGTATGTTCATGAATGTAACCCGACATCAGGAAGAGCATTCCGACAGCTAGTCCGTGAGCAAACATCTGGAACACAGCTGCGGAGACCCCGATCGAACCGAGCGTGAATGTTCCCAACAGAACGTATCCCATATGGTTCACGCTTGTCATCGCAATCATGCGCTTCATATCCTGCGCGACAAACGCGACAGAGGCTCCGTAAACCATCGTTATGAGTCCTATCGCGGTGAAAACTGGCCAGAGAAGTTTGTCCGCTGCCGGGAACAGCAACAGATTGTATCTGATGAGTCCGTAGCCACCCATTTTCAACAATAGGCCGGCGAGAAGAACGCTAACAGGTGCAGGAGCCTCGACATGCGCGTCCGGCAGCCATGTGTGGAGCGGAAAGATCGGAAGCTTAACTGCGAATCCAACAAACGTGGCAAGTGAAGCGGCAACTTGAAGGGGCATGGTGAGATTTGCGGCTCTCGTAAGGAGAGTGCTGTAATCGAAAGAAGGAGCGCCCTGGCTGCCGGTCCAGGCGTAGAGAGCGATGAATCCGAATAGCATGATGGCGCTTCCGGCGTAGGTGAAAATTAGGAATTTTAGGGAAGCGTATTTTCTCCGCGGTCCTCCCCAGATCCCTATGAAGAAGAACATCGGGATCAAAACTATCTCCCAGAACACGTAGAACAGAATCAGGTTCAGCGATGTAAACACGCCTATTATTCCTGTTTCGAAAATCAGGAAGAGCGCATAGTATTCTGGTTGTTTGATATTGATCATGTCCTTGGACCCCGCGGCGGCTAGAAGGCAGAGGAGGGCAGCAAGGATCAGCAGCGGCAGGCTAATCCCGTCGACTCCTACGATGTAGTTCAATCCGAAAGTGCTAGCCCAGTTTGCAGTGTCCGTAAGCTGGAAGTTTGGATTGCCGTACTGGAACAATCCTACGATGATTAGAGAAACAACGAAGACAACGGTCGTTGTTCCGATGCCGAGAATCTTAGCCAGTCCGGCTCGTCTCTTTCCCAGCAGGAACGTGGGAATCGCCATGACCACTGGTAGAAAGAGTAGAACCGTTAGGATTCCAAACAATTCTAGCCTGCTCCAACCACAAAGATCATGTAGATCAGAAGCAGAGCGATTCCGATGGCGAATGTTATGACGTACTGTTGAGTCACACCACTCTGCAGTCGGCGGAGAAGGTTGCTCAGCCGCGAACCCGCCGTCGCTACATCATTTACGGCTCCGTCAACAACTTTTGAGTCCAGGACGCCGCTTGCCTCGGAGTAGTCTATTACATCCCGCGCTATTGTCGAGCTGAGTCGATCCCAGATCGCTTGCTCAACGTACCTGTACAATCCTCGACTAGCTCGCGTTAGCCCGCCTACAAACACTCGGTAGTTGATCGCATCAAGGTACCAGCGATGCCATAGGAAGGCTCGGAGCCCCGTAGCCTTTGTCGGAGTCACGTATGGTCTTCTGAAATACAGGAAGTATCCGACGACCAGTCCGACCCCGGCCATTGCGATGCTAGCCCCATACAGTAGACCTTCTGTAATCGACAGAGCAGGAATTGTGCCTATAGGGAGAGCAGGAGGTAGCGACTTTGCAATGTAGTTGGACAGGGGTCTGCTGTAAAATGGATAGAAGATTCCGAGTCCGAGGCTTGCAATCGCAAGGGCCAGATACGGCACGAGCATGATGAGACCAGCCTCGTGAACTGGTTTTCCATCCTCTGCTAGCTCGTCTACATGGGTGCTTGATTTGCCGGCGAACGTGATGCCAAGCATCCTCGTAGTGTAAAACGCTGTCAACAGCACGGTGACAAGCCCGATTCCATAGAAGACAAATTGACTACTCTGGAAGGCTGAGGAGAGTATCGAATCTTTTGTCCAGAATCCGCTGAACGGCGGAATACCGATTAGAGAGAGTCCCGCGAGAAGCATGGAAACTGACGTGAGTCGCATAGCCTTGGCCAATCCTCCCATCTGGTCCATGAATCTAGTCTCGGTAGCATGTATCACCCATCCCGCTGCCAAGAAGAGCGAGGCCTTGAAAATCGCGTGACTCATCAGCTGGAACAGCCCGGCGGAGTATCCAGCGATGAAGTCGGCACTCAGTCCCGCAATGCCGAGCGCCATCATCATGTAGCCTATCTGAGAGACGGTCGAGTATGCCAGAACTTTCTTGATTTCTCGAGCAACTGTGGCCTGAGTTGCTGCGAGGAAGGCTGTGAAGGCGCCAATCCAGGCGATTGTGCCAAAGAAGGGAGTGACTAGGTTGAATTGTAACAGGGCGATGTAGAAGATGGGACCCATTCTTCCCACGAGGAATACTCCAGCTTTTACCATTGTAGCTGCGTGAATCAGAGCCGACACAGAGCTTGGTCCCGCCATCGCGTCTGGAAGCCACTCTTGTAACGGGAACTGTGCCGACTTTCCTATCGGTCCTCCGAAAAAGAGAAGCGCAGTCGGGAGGAGCAGTCCCAACCCGGACAGTACCGAGGCCCAACTGCCCGGCTGACCGAGCTTAGTCGCCAATTCTGCATAGTTGAAAGTCCCGGCTGTTGCGAAGATGAGAAAGATTGCAATAAGGAGGGCGATATCGCCGATTCGCGTCATGACGAACGCTTTCATCCCCGCGTGACTAGGCGGGTAGGCTTGAGGCACTCCGAGCGACGTGTCGCCTGGGGTTCCGACCCAATGCTCTGGCTCATCATGATAGAAGTGGCCGATGAGGGCGTACGAGCAGAGGCCGACTCCTTCCCAGCCAAAGAACATCAGCAGCAGATTATCGGCCAGGACTAGAAGGAGCATGTTGCCGATGAAGAGGTTCATGAAGAACCAGTAGCGTGTGAGTCCGAACTCTCCCTTCATGTATTGTAGACTGTAGATCATGATGAGGAAGCTAATCCAGGCGACTATGTTGGCCAGAAACATGCTTAGGGGGTCAACGAGCACTCCAGCATTCACGTTGAAAATCGATGACGAGATCCATCCAACTTGATAGTCGCCGGGAGCAACTGTAAACGCCGTAAGAGTGGCGATGATGGCCGAGACCAGAGTGAAAGCTACTGCGCCATAGTTTCGGAAGCGAGGATGGATCTTGGCAAAGACTGGTGTGAGAAGAGCCCCTGCAAGTGGGGCAGTCCAGATCAGCCACGGAATCAGTGTCAATTCTTCTTAAGCTCCGACAATAGCTCTGCCAATCGCGGCGAATCGGCTGATTATGGGCCCCGGATAGATCCCCAGGACCACCGTTACTACGCTTAGAACTATCAGGGGCACAGTGATTGTCCAAGGCGCCTCCTTGACATTTGCTGAGTCTCCATTTGCCGGCCCGAAGAAGATCTTCCGCAGAGCGAGCAGAGAATATCCTGCTGTAAACGCCGTAGCGACAACTCCTAGAATCGCTACGATTACGCGATAATCCGAGAGGGCGATTGTTGCGCGTGCGAAACCTCCTTGAAACAGGAGAAATTCAGAGAAGAACCCGTTAGTCGAGGGAAAGCCCATCAGTGCGAGTGAGCCGATGAAAGCTGCAGAGGCTGTTATCGGCATCTTCCCCGCAAGTCCTCCCATCTTGCTCATGCTTCGTTCCCCGCGAAACTGGAGCATTATCGCACCTATAGCGATGAACAAGATTCCCTTCGCGGTTGCGTTGCTAATGTACTGGAACATTGACCCTGATATCCCGAACGAAGTGAAGGTCGCAAGTCCGAAGAGAATGTAGCCCATCTGGCTCATGCTAGAATATGCCAGCAGTTTCTTGACATCGTCTTGAACTAGCGCCATCGCGCTACCGTAGAACATTGTGACCAGAGCCCAGCCTGCAAAAAGAGCGGATAGGGCCTGGAATCCCGACGGATAGATTGTCATGACGATACGAACTATCGCGTACCCCCCGATTCCCGTCATTGCAGCGGATAGTAGGGCGCTGATCGGAGTCGGAGCTTCAGCGTAAGCAGACGGTAACCACGCATGAAGGCCGAACTGGGCAGTCTTGACGAAGAGCCCGAAGCACATTGCTCCAACGACCCCTAGCCTCACTAGGGAGGGGACCGTGGACGGATTGGCCAAGTTGTTTACAACCGAGTCCATGTCTGTGGTTCCGGCCAAGAATCCTGTTACGAGTATGCCGACGAGTAGGACCAAGGCACCGACGTGGGTCCAGATGAAGTAGGTCAGCGAGATCTTGTTTCGTTCTCCGTATCCCCATTCTGCAATTAGAAAGAAGGATGGGACTAGCATGATCTCGAAGAATAAGTAGAACTCGATCAGGTTTGTTGCGAGAACTGTCCCTATCATTCCTAGAGAATAGAGCATGTAGAGGCTGTAGTAGAGACCGTATCTTCCGGGATCGTCTCCAATTCTTTGGCGCATGTACGGCACGGAGAAAAGCGCGATCAGCGCAACGAGCAATGAAATTATGAGGAGAATGGGGAGGCTTAGATTGTCGACCCTTAGACCGAACGTTCCTATTGGCGACCATGAGTACAGTTCAGAGTAGGCTCCCTGAGGGGAGGACGAGCCCTCGGCTCCCGCGATGAGAACCGCTGCTAGGGGCACGAGTGACAGTAGGGACGCGATGTACCCAGCCCTCTCCTTCAGGAGGAGAGAGAACCAGTAAACGACCGGGATGCCGATTAGAGGTACAACTATTGCGCCTATGAGAAGGAAAGTCATGGCTTCTCTAACCTTTCAGTCTCGTGAGTTTGCGTAGGTCGATGTCCACGTTCAACCGAGAGACTAGCATTATGATCGCAAGTCCGACGGAGGCTTCCATTGCGGCGAGTGCAATTGTGAAGAGTACCAGAACTTGACCGGTAACTATCGGCGGGACTCGAAGTCTTGCAAACGCGATTATGTTGAGATTTGCTGCGTTGTAGATCAGTTCGATTGAGAATAATATCCTGAGAGCGTTCCGTTTCGTAGTCAGTCCATAGATTCCAATTCCCAGCAGTATAACTGAAACGGCGAAGAAGCTGGTCAGCGGTTCCAATTTCTCAACCCTTCCTGTCCGCTTTGGCTAGCGTCAATGCCCCAATGACGGCTGCGGCGAGAACGAGTGATAGGAATTCGAGCGGAACTCCATACTGATTGATGAGGGTCTTGCTGAGACCGATGAGGTCACAGCCAGATCCGCAGTTGTCAGGTCCAGGAAAGGCAGTCGCGCTCGTCAAGGAGCCTGCTGTTCCCAACAGTAGCGACACTAGGAGCGCGGTGAGGAGTGAGAGTCTCTTCAACTCCATTGGAGGCTCGCCCATTTGAGGGCCGACGAGCATGACGGTGAACAGGATCAGGACCACCACTGCTCCGATGTATACAGCGATCTGGAATGTTGCAACATATGATGCGTCAAGAAGGAAGAAGAGTCCTGCCATGCCGAGAAACGTGATTCCTAGCGCAGCTGCGCCGTAAACCAGATCTCTGGCCTCGAGAGCGAGGATGGCGCTCGCTACGGTTACTGTGGCTAAAGCGAGGAATGTCAGGTCCGTCATCTGTCGTCAGATCGTCGGTACTCCTACAACGATGAAATATGCGATTACAATATTGACGATGGACAGCGTTAGGAGAGTCGTCCATCCTTGACGCAATAACTGGTCGAGACGGACTCGTGGAAACGTTGACCTGAACAGCATTATCGCAACGATGATCACAATTGTCTTTGCGAAGAACCAGACGATTGGAGGGACAATCTCGGGTCCCACGTAGCCGCCGAGGTAGAGCGTCGAGAAAAGGGCGGCGAAGGCGTACAATTTGATGAACGCCGGGCCTTGGACAAGCATGAACAAAGGTCCAGGATACTCGGCTTGCCAGCCCATCATGATCTCTGACTCTGCCTCGGGGAGATCGAAGGGCAATCTTTCCATTTCCGCAGTAGATGTTACAATAAACAAGACCGCCCCTAAAGCTTGCGGGATAATGAGCCATCCATTGTTCCGCTGATATTGGACTATTCCCGTTAAGCTCAGAGTTCCAGTTATCATCACGACTCCCAATGCTGAGAGCCAGAGTGGGATCTCGTACGCGGTCTGCTGAAAGAGCGCTCTTAGGCCACCGATGAACGGAAACTTACTGTTAGCACTCCACCCAGCAAGAAGCACCAGTGTCGGAGAGAGAGTCACGATTGCCAGAAACGCAGGCAAACCAACCTCCACGTTTGCAATCTGAATCCCGGGCGCGAACGGTATTAGTCCCAAGAGAGCAGCGCCAATTATTAGCGCCGTCACAGGTGACATGATGAAGAAGAATCGATCCGCTCCCTCTGGGATGATGAGTTCCTTGAAGAGGAGTTTGATGATGTCAGCAAACCCTTGGAGAATCCCTCCGACCGGGCTCGAGTACAACGGGCCGATTCTAAGTTGAACTCTGGCAGTCAGTTTTCTTTCGAACCATGTGAAGAAGGCGCCGAGAATGGCGATTGATGTCAGACCGGGAAAAAGAACAATCTCGAGGAAGTAGGTGCTGGTTACCAGCTGGATAATCTGGCTAACCGGGTCCGGCAAGTGCTTCCTACCAGTTCTCCCGTTGACCTGCTAGATGCAGAGCGTAAGCCAGCGGGACGAGCGCCACCACCATGAACGTCAAAACTGGAATCGTCCCGGAAGCACCCAACGCCCTGAGATCCAAAGCCCAAGCAAAAAGGAACATCGCAATAACGTCGTAGACGACGAACATCAGAATGTACGGATAGTACTGAACGATGAATCGGGTTCTTCCAGGACCGGTCGCAATCTGACCGGACTCGAAAGGCGCCTTCTTTTCGGGGGTGGGTCTTGGATCCCGTGGACTGATGACTAGTCTTAGAGTAATAACGAGCGCTAATGTCGCGACGAAGAGGAAGATGATGTAGCCAGTTTCCTCGGGTATCCCCTGGGAGACCACGGTTGTTGCTGACTCCGC
>Ga0137418_10005679_pt1 | contig 11443 bp, 8 predicted proteins | sample CZODoug3_1_2_16f_FD_122242 | JGI IMG/M metagenome (GOLD analysis project Ga0137418, IMG submission 122242) | Vadose zone soil fungal communities from Angelo Coast Range Reserve, California, USA - CZODoug3_1_2_16fungal (Hybrid Assembly) | ecosystem: Environmental > Terrestrial > Soil > Vadose... | reverse complement strand
CAGCACGAGAAGTGCGGCGGCAGCGAGGGCGGTTCGAACCGCATAAGGCGAAGTTGCGAACGGATATTCTTGGTTGCTGGCTTCCATCAGCAGGTCCACAACGAAAAGAGGGATAGAGAAAAGGCAAAGCATGAAGAACGCGGAAGTGTACTCACTCCGCCAGGCGAAATTGGATAACCCCGCGAGTAGTTGTACCGCGGAAGTGAGCGAGGTCGCACGGAAAAAAGCGAGGCTCAGGCAAAGGACGCTGAAAGTGAGAATTCTCTGCGCCCAAAGGGAGAAGAAACCGGCGGAGCGCGGGGGAGGATCTGCGCCTCCCGGTTTGGATTTGGCTGGGAAAAAGTACCGCTCGACGGCCAACACCACTCCATGAATCGCGCCAAAGACGACAAACGTCCAATTCGCGCCGTGCCAGAGACCGGCGAGAACCATGGTGATAAATAGGTTACGCGCGGTTTTCCATTGGCCATGCGCGCTTCCGCCGAGGGGAATGTACAGGTAGTCGCGAAGCCAGGTGCTCAGGCTGATGTGCCAGCGGCGCCAGAAATCCTGAAGACGATTGGCGAGGAAGGGCTGCCGGAAATTGACCATAAAGTGGAAGCCCAGCAGTTGAGCGCTGCCGCGCGCAATATCGCTGTAACCGCTGAAATCTCCATAGACTTGCCACGTGAAGGCGTACGTTCCAAGAAGTACAAGCCAGAAGTTTGAGGGGCCGAATTGTCCGCCGAAGACCGCATTTGCCAGAACCGCGCAATTGTCCGCGACCACGCATTTGCGGATGAGGCCCGAAAAAATCAGCATCATGCCATTGAAGAAGCGATCCGCGTCGAAAGTGCGCTCCTTCTGGACCTGCGGAAGCAGATGCGCCGGCCTTTGTATCGGGCCGGCAATCAAATGAGGGAACAGACTGATGAAGAGTCCATAGTCGAGGAAAGATTTGGAAGCCTCAATCCTGCCTTTGTAAACATCCACGATGTAGGCGACTTCCTGGAAGGTGTAAAACGAAATGCCGGGTGGAAGGAGAATGCGAATCAACGGCAACGGAATATTGTGAACGCCTAACCTGTCCATAGCGGTCAAGAAAGACCCCGCGAAGAAATCGAAGTATTTGAAAACGCCGAGAATCGTGAAGTTCAAGACGAGGGAAAAAACAAACCATTTCTTTCTGTTAGGGTTCGAAAGGGCGGGGGAAATTTTCTGGGCGATCAGAAAATCCACGGTGGTGCTGCCAATCATGAGTGCGAGGAAACGCCAGTCCCACCAGCCGTAGAAAAAGTAGCTGGCGAGCAGGAGGAAAATGTTTTGGGCGCGATGACTGAGACGCCAGTACAACAGCACGACTGGTATCAGGAACAGGAAATAGGCTGGCGAATCAAAAAGCATGGCGCCGAGTCAAAGGGAGGTGTGCCGTTTTCTTCATAGTTGCGCCGGTTCCGCCCAAGAATAGTCAGTCCCTCGTCGGGGCGGCAATCAGTGGAATCAAGGAATTGGGGTGAGGGAAATACCTGATTGAGATCGTGCCGGGAGATTTGCGGTGAATCGTAGTCGAGGAGGCGAGCGGCCGCATCCGGAAAGCGCGTTTGCCCAAGCCAGCAGCCCCGCCCGATGCAAGGCAGGCATTTTTCGCGTAAACCTGGCCCGACTCGGGCGGCGTCCAGGGGAAAATGCCGAAGAATATTCGCCCGAATGAGTGGGGAATTATCCGCTGCGCTATTTAAGGTTTAGACCGGATTGTGAGGGGCTTCCGTTCACGCTACGTTGGCGCACGGGCCGGACTTCCCCTCGGCAGAAAAGTTGGTCGCAACTGGCAGATGAGTTGTGGGGGAAACCTGACCTGAGCCGAACAAGGGCCCGAAAAATTCTGGGACTCTTACGGCGGTAGCTTATCAAGCGGAGAAATTATGGATACTCGCAATCAACGCTGGCCCTGGTTCGCGATTCTGGCCAGAACAGGCAGAGAGAAGAGCGCGACTTTGTTATTGGAAAACGCAGGTTACGAGTGCTTTTTGCCGGTCAGCAAATACATTCGCCGTTGGTCGGATCGCATGAAAGAAGTCGAAGTGCCACTTTTTCCCGGGTATCTGTTTTGCCGCATGGACCCTTACAACCGCTTGCCCGTCCTGATGACGCCGGGAGTAATCCAGATCGTGGGGGCCGGCAAAACGCTCATTCCAGTGCAGGAGGACGAGATCGCCGCCATTCAGCGCGTAGTAAAGAATGGTCTCGCGACGATGCCTTGGCCGTATCTGCAGATCGGCCACGTAGCGCGCATTGAGGAAGGGCCTCTGCGGGGCATGACGGGAATCATTGTCAAGATCAAATCTGGAATGAAGCTGGTTCTATCCGTGACCCTGCTGCAACGCTCGGTCGCGGTGGAAGTTGATCGTAGTTGGCTGGGTGGCGTGCACCCGGCAAGACCTGCCGCGACGGAGGCACGGATCGACCAGTCAATGGCAATGCAAGCTAGTCTAAATTAGACTAGCCCACCCGCTGGCCAAGCAAGGCGCGAAAGGATGCCGAAGCGTACCTGCGAAACCCCCGTGGTTGCGAACGTTGTAAGGAATGACAATTAGAACCAATGTTTCTCGATTTCTACCAATTGCGTGAGCAGCCGTTTGGAGTGACTCCGGACCCGCGCTACCTTTACTTGAGCCCCGGGCATCGGGAGGCTCTGGCTTCCTTGTTCTGTGGGATTGAAACGAATCGCGGTTTTCTTTCTCTTGTCGCGGAGCCAGGGATGGGCAAGACCACGCTTCTATTCCAGCTCCTGCAGCGCTGGAGGGGCCATGTCAATAGCGCCTTTCTGTTTCAGACTCAATGCGATTCTCGGGAGTTCATCCGTTATTTAATGAATGACTTAGGTCTTGGGAGTGACGGCAAAGATTTCGTGCGGATGCACTCAGAGCTTAACAAATTCCTGTTTCGCGAGGCCCTCGCAGGAAGGCCCGTCGTAATCTTCATCGACGAGGCCCAGAATTTAACTGATACCGTCCTGGAGACAGTGCGTCTGCTCTCCGACTTTGAGTCGGCAGAGAAGAAACTGCTCCAGATTGTCCTTGCCGGACAGCCCGAGCTAGGACACCGATTGTCGCGACCGAATATGACCCAGTTACGTCAACGTATGGCTATCCAAGCGCGATTGGACGCCCTGCCTGCCACCGAGGTAGTTCGCTACATCAATCATCGTCTGCAGGTGGCGGGATACAAGGGCACTGCGTTGTTCACTCCTGGGGCTCTCGGGCTCATTGCGGAGCGTAGCCGGGGGATACCACGGCTCATAAACAATCTTTGCTTCAATGCACTGTCATTGGGTTGCGCCGCACAGCAAAAGCAAATTTCCTCTGAAGTCATACGACAAGCTGCGTTCGACCTATCGTTGGATCCCTGTGCCCCAACACGCCCAGTCCCACACCAGCAGATGGCGCCCCGGGTTACTAATGGTCTTCGGCTGTCGTTACGGTCTTTCTATTCCTGGATCGCGGACAATCTCCTCAGACGACGGCTCTTTCAAACGTCGGTTCTTTCCCTTGTGTGTGGCACTTTCGTGATTTACTTTTGGGTCCGTAGCGTGACAGGGGCATTTCGGCCCTCGGCGGCAATCTACCAGGATACCCAAACTACTTCAGCGATTACCGGGGCTGAGTCCCGGCCTTCCCAGCGCGTCATGGATCCCACTGCCGACCGTCAGCCCCATGAGTTGCTGCAAACTGGCGCCCATGAGAATTCGGTAAGTTTTTTCGCTTATGTGGTCCAACCGAAAGACACGTTGCGCAACCTCTGTGTATCGACTTTGGGTCGCTACAACAAGGACGTCCTATCAGAAATCCAAAAGCTCAATCCCGAACTGACAAACCCCGACCACCTAGAGGTGGGACGCGAGATTCGCCTTCCCTTGAATTCCCCCGAATGAGGAGAGAGCGCCTCGCGATCGAGGGGATTCTCGAAACCCGAAAGCGGAGCAACTGAACACCCATGAGAAAAAACTTCAAGCTCCCCAAGCCCACCCATGACTCTTGGTTGAGTCCGACTGCGGCTGGCTTGGCCGTGACTTCTGCTGCAGCATGTTTGCAGGTCAGGTCTTAGAGAATTCGCGCAATCAAGCCCCTGCGCGTTGAAAGCAAAAGGATCAGCACCTCGATGCTAAATGGGTTGAGAGAAGGCTCCAATTCTCCGAGTCTACGCAAGTTCTCTTTGCGACTGCGTGTTTCTTCGAACTGGCGCCGTCACGAAGTCCTTGCTGAGGGCGTGTTCCGGAAGATTTTCTGCTGGGAACGGAAGAGGGCGGAACGTTCTGGCAGAAGCTTTCTGTTAATGCTTGTGCATGTAGAAAGCATTCTCCAGGCAAATCAAAGCGAAAGAGCGCTCTCCGAAATAGTGTCCGCACTCTGCAGTTCCACAAGAGAAACGGACTTTGCTGGGTGGTATCGAGAGGGCGCGACACTTGGGGTCATTTTCGCAGAAACCGGCGAAGCGAGCTGTAAAACGCTGGAGACCCTGGCACGCGCCAAAGTGATCGCGTCATTGCGGTCCAAGTTGAGTCCAGGACAGCTCGATCAGATTCACATCTCGTTCCACTCCTTCCCGGAGAATTGGGACAAGTCTAGCCTCGGTCGGTTAGCAAACGCGAAGCTTTATCCGGACTTGTTCGAGAGAGATGAGGCGAGGAGATTCTCCCGTATTCTAAAGAGGTCGATGGACATTGTAGGAAGCTTTGCGGCTCTAGTCCTTTGCTCTCCTCTATTCGTGCTTATCGCCCTGGCCATCAAGCTCACTTCGAAGGGACCAATCCTGTTTAAACAAGAGAGGGTGGGCCGGTACGGCTTGCGGTTCACGTTCTTGAAATTCAGATCTATGGAGTGCAGCAACGATGTGAGCATTCACCGCGAATATGTCAGGCGGTTCATCGCTGGGGAAGCACATCCGGCCCGAGTTAGCCATGCCGAAAATGTCGTTTACAAAATTCAGGACGATCCGCGGGTCACCCGTGTAGGAAAGTTTCTTCGCAAAAGCAGTTTGGACGAACTTCCTCAGTTCATCAACGTATTAAAGGGGGACATGTCCCTTGTCGGGCCACGCCCTCCGATCCCCTACGAGCTGGAAGGCTATCAGATCTGGCATCGGCGCCGCGTGCTGGAATCTAAGCCGGGAATCACGGGGCTCTGGCAGGTAAACGGTCGCAGCAGGCTCAAGTTCGACGACATGGTTCGTCTGGATCTCCAATATGCGAAAACTTGGTCGCTTTGGCTGGATATCAAGATCCTATTGCGAACCCCAATGGCGGTACTTTTCGGGGCAGGCGCCTACTGAGGGGCTCTCGCGATGTAATCGGGTTATCACGCCAAGAGTTGAGGGTGAGAGCAGCTTCTAGAACCGAGGCAAACGACTAATAGCTAGTTTTCCTGGAGAGAGCTCAATGGCAACCCAAACAGATCGCGTTCGCTATGGATTTCCACGAACGGCTGCGCCGGAAGTTTCCAAGAGGTTGAAATCCTACGCGCACGAAAGTCCGTCTGACCTCATTCGTGTTGGTGTCATCGGTTACGGATACTGGGGTCCGAACGTAGTCAGGAATTTGCAAAGCCTCGAAAATTGCCAACTCGCTACACTCTGCGACAAGAATCCAGACGCACTCGTACGCGCAAACCGTGTTTATCCGGGCGTCGAACTAACGACGGACTACTCGGAGCTCCTGACTTCGACGCAAATCGATGCCATCGCCGTGGTTACTCCGGTTTGGACGCATTTCGAACTGGCCAAGGCGGCTTTGCAAAACGGCAAGCACGTATTTGTCGAAAAACCGTTCACCTCGACGCCGCAACAAGCCGAGGAGCTCATCGAGCTGGCGGATCGCAAGAGACTCAAGATCATGGTGGATCACACGTTTTTGTTCAGCGGGGCAGTGAGGAAGATCCGGCAACTCGTCGACGACGGCACCTTGGGGGATCTCTACTACTTTGATTCGACCCGCGTGAATCTGGGCCTCTTCCAACACGACGTAAACGTCGTGTGGGATCTCGCGCCCCACGATTTGTCCATCATGGATTACATCATCCGGGCGAAGCCGGAAGCCGTGGTTGCAACGGGCGGGAAGCATTTGAACGGCCTGGCGGACGTGGCTTTCATTACGGTCTACTTTCCGCACGACGTGATCGCGCACATCAACGTGAACTGGCTCTCGCCGGTCAAGGTTCGAAAGACGCTGATCGGCGGCGAGAAGAAAATGCTGGTGTGGAACGACCTCGAAGCTGATGAAAAAATCAAAGTCTACGATAAAGGCGTGCAGATGACGAACGGGCGAGGCGTGTACGATTTGCTGGTCAGCTATCGCTCCGGAGATATTTACGCGCCAAAAATCGAACAGACGGAGGCGCTGAAGGTCGAGCTTGAATACTTCATTGACTGCATACTGAACGACCGGACACCATTCAATGATGGGGCCGCAGGTTTGCGGGTCGTCAAAATTCTTGAAGCGGTCGACCAGTCATTGCAAGGACGAGGGAGAGTCATTTCACTATGAACAAGTATCACTGCATCGCCCCCGATGTGCAATTGGGAAAAGATGTGAAGCTCTCCCAATTCATCAATCTTTATGGGTGCGAAGTTGGCGACCACACCAAGCTAGGCGCCTTCGTGGAGATTCAGAAGAACGCCAAAATCGGCAAGAATTGCAAGATCTCGAGCCATAGTTTTGTTTGCGAAGGGGTGACCATCGAAGACAATGTTTTCGTGGGCCACGGCGTAACCTTCATCAATGACGCATATCCCCGTGCCACCAATTCGGAAGGCGAGCTCCAATCCGAAAGGGATTGGAAAGTAGAACCAACGCTGGTGAAAAAGGGCGCCTCTATTGGTTCCGGTGCGACGATTCTTTCGAATCTGGTCATCGGCGAAAATGCTCTAGTCGGTGCAGGCAGTGTGGTAACTCACGACGTGCCTGACAATGCCATCGTGGCTGGGAATCCAGCCAAGTTGCGTCGCTTGATCGCGCGAGAATTGAGGGTAGCGTCATAAACGGCAACGGCAGAATTCCCTTCTTGGACCTGGTGACGCCTCACGTAGAACTTGAAGAGGAACTGGTCTCGGTCTTCCGAAGAGCGCTGAAGAGCGCCGGATTCGTCGGCGGACCGATGGTCGAACAGTTCGAAAAAGAGTTTGCACAGTTTTGCGAAGCCGAATATTGCGTGGGCGTAGGGAACGGCACAGACGCACTGCGGTTTGCTCTGATCGCCGCCGGAGTGCAGCCTGGCGACACTGTTGTTACAGTGCCAAACACTTTTATCGCGACCACAGAGGCAATCTCCCAGGCGGGCGCGCGGCCGGACTTCGTGGATATTGATGAGCGCACCTACAATATGGATGCGCGAAGGCTCCACGAATACTTCGAGACGCAATGCTGCCTCGACCGTACAACTGGAAAGCTATTGAACCGGAAGACTGGAAGTCCGGTCACGGGGATTGTCCCGGTGCACTTGTACGGTCAGATGGCGGACATGGAAGCCATTCTGGAGCTCGCGGAACGGCACAAGTTGTTTGTGATCGAAGACGCTTGTCAAGCGCACGGCGCGACTTACTTTTCTCGAAGAGAGAACCGCTGGAGGAAGGCCGGATCGATGGGCCTGGCGGGCGCTTTCAGCTTCTATCCTGGAAAGAACTTGGGCGCCTGCGGGGAGGCGGGAGCAGTTACGACAAGCGATTCAACACTGGCGGAAAAGATTCGAATGCTGCGCGACCATGGCCAACTTCAAAAGTACCGGCACGAAATAGAGGGATACAACGGCAGATTGGATGCGGTCCAGGCAGGGATTTTGCAGGCGAAGCTCAAGCACTTATCACAATGGAACGAAAAGCGCCGCACGATTGCCGGCCGATACGACGAGTCGTTTCGATCGCACCTTGACGGAATTATATTACCCTACGAATCTCCTCGAACGAAGGCTGTCTACCACCTCTATGTGATCCGAGTTAAGAACCGGGATCAACTTCAGGCGCATCTCGCGCAAGCCAACATCATGACCCAGCCCCACTATCCAATACCTCTGCACCTTCAAAAGGCTTATGCACATTTGGGGCACAAAGAAGGAGATTTTCCGGTCACAGAAGAGTCGGCGGCCGAAATCCTGTCGCTGCCAATGTATCCACAGCTCGAACTTGACCAGCAGAAAAGAGTCGTTCAAGAAGTAGTGAAAGCTCTTGCCGGAGAAGCGGCCGGCAGCCGGAATCCGAGTCTCGTGGCATGCGAGTCCGACAGTCGTGCGGACTGAGACGAGTTTTATTCCGCAAGGAATCCACCCTTGAGTTCCGACAGAAAACTGGAATCCGCTGACCAGACGTTAGCCGCGAGCCCGGCGCCCCAAAAATTGGGGAGAAACGGAGCAGCGGCCGCCAAAGAAAAGATCTGGATCGATCTAGACAACTCACCCCACGTTCCATTTTTTGCTCCGATCATCGAGGAACTCGAGAAGCGCGGCTATCCCGTGGCGCTCACGGCACGCGACTGTTATCAGGTGCGCGAGCTGGCAGATCTTTTTCATCTGAACTACAAGCTGATCGGCCGCCACTACGGAAGAAACAAAATCCGCAAGATGGCAGGGTTGTGTTTTCGCGCGCTGCAGTTGATTCCCACCATCCTTAGGGAAAAGCCGGACCTGGCCGTCTCGAATGGCTCACGTTCCCAGCTGATTGTATCCACGTTCCTGCGGATTCCATGCCTGTTCATGGGTGACTATGAGTTCGCAACGAACTGGGCCTTTATTCGCCCTACTTGTCTGTTGTGCCCGGAAGTAATCCCGACTACGGCTCTTCGATTAGACGCGAATCGAATCCTAAAATACCGCGGCATCAAGGAGGATGTGTACGTTCCCCGGTTCGTTCCGGAACGCAGTATCAGGCCGCAACTCAACCTGGATGAAAACGACATCATGGTGACCATCCGTCCAGCGGCCAGCGAAGCGCACTACCACAACCCTGAGAGCGATAAACTCTTCGATGCAGCAGTCAAGTTTCTCAGCGAATCTAGGGATGTAAAACTTGTGGCGCTGCCTCGAACCGAGAAGCAAGCAATGGAGTTGAAGAAGCGCTGGCACGATTTATTCCAGAGTGGTTCGATGCGCATGCCCAACGGAGTTGTAAACGGCCTAAATCTGATTTGGCATTCCGACCTGGTCCTAAGCGCCGGCGGCACGATGAACAGGGAGGCCGCGGCCTTGGGCGTTCCAGTCTATAGCGTGTTTCGCGGCCATATCGGGTCGGTGGACCGGTATCTGGCCCAGCAAGGCCGGCTCGTACTTCTTCAAAGCGTGGAAGAGGTTCAAACAAAGATCCGATTGGAGCGTAGAAATTGTCCGTCGAGGCCTCCGGACAGCAATGGCACAGTCTTGAACAGCATTGTGGAGCACATCGTTGCGATGATGAAGTCGAAATGTCCGTCACCGAGCATCGGGAAGAGCGGCGCGGAGCTCAGCGATCCGCAGTTCACAAAATGAATATCACGTGGCGCATCCAACAGCAGCTAAGGTAATTTCGCATGGCCGTTCATCAAATCGATCCAATCTGTGACCCCAGATGGATGGAGTTTGTTGATGAACGTCCGGATTCCTCGGTCTTTCACAGTCCCAACTGGCTCCGGGCGCTACAAGCGACATACTCTTACCATCCCTTTGTTCTAACCACGTCACCGCCACGGGCCAAACTCCAAAACGGCATGGTCTTCTGCCGCGTGGAAAGCTGGCTCACGGGTAACCGGCTCGTCTCCGTTCCGTTCGCTGACCATTGCGAAATGCTCGTCGATAATGCCGCCGATCGATACGAGTTGCTTAGCTTCGTTGCCGGCATTCTCAGCAGCAATCAATTCAAGTACGCCGAGTTGCGGCCCACGAGGAAAGAGCCAGAGGACGAGTGCGGATTTCGATTGTCGCGCAGATACGCGCTGCATACGCTGGATCTGCGGCCGGGATTAGAAGAAATACTTAAGAAGTCCCACAAAACCTCGATCCAGCAGAAAATCCGGCGCGCCCAGAGACAGGAGCTGGACTATACAGAGGGAAATGACAGCCAGCACATTCGCAGATTTTATCAGCTTCTGCTGCTGACGCGCCGCAGGCAAAAGATCCCTCCCCAACCGTTGGAATGGTTTCATAACCTTGCCAAATATTTCGGGGAGAGCCTCCAAATCCGGCTGCTATTGAAGGGCGGCCAGCCGATTGCGGGGGTTCTAACGCTGCGGTGGAAGAACACCGTCGTGGACAAATACAGTTGTTCCGACGCGCAAGGCAACAACCTGGGGTGCATTCCGCTGCTTCTCTGGCGCGTCATCGAGCACGCCAAAAAAACCGGCATAAATACATTCGATCTCGGGCGTTCCGACTATGAAGGCACGGGGCTTGTGGAGTTCAAGGACAGGTGGGGCTCACAACGCGCCGAACTGAAGTATTGGCGGCTGCCAAGCGAGAGCGTATCCAGCGGCGACGATTGGAAGCTCAGAGTCGCCGGACCGATTTTTGCGCGCATGCCGAATCTACTTTTGGCGACAAGCGGACGAATCCTGTACCGGCATATTGGCTAGCAGGGACAGCATGATTCGGGAGACAGGCGGTGGAGCTATGGCAGTGGATCTGGACGTGATGCCGAGTTCGAAGACCTTGCAATCAGCATCTCGGGACAAGCGCTCTGCCGGGGCCCTGGTAATGGACGCCGATTATCGTGGGCTGGCTGTCGTGCGCAGCCTGGGGCGCCATGGAATCCCAGTGTGGGTGCTCAAGCATGGGGATCAACTGCTCGCTACAAAGTCCCGTTATAACCGGCGGACGCTGAGCTGGCCGAGCGAGGATGAGGAAGAAAAAGTACGCTTCCTTGTTGACTTAGCCGATCGCGAGGACATCCGCAATTGGGTGCTGTTTCCCACCGGTGACGAAGGCGCCGCCCTGGTTGCGCGTCATCACGAGGCGCTTGGCAAATGTTATCAACTTACGACGCCGCCATGGGATGAGCTGAAGTGGGCGTATGACAAGCGACTTAGTTACAGGCTTGCCGATCGAGCAGGTGTAGACCATCCCTGGACGATGTACCCCACGAGCCGCGACGAGGTGGCGGCCAGCGAGTGTCCGTACCCGGTCATTCTTAAACCTGCTTATCGCAGCCGCTTCAATCGGTTCACGGCGTCGAAAGCCTGGCGCGTTGAGAACAGAGAGCAACTCCTCGCACGGTACGACGAGGCGAAGGCGCTCGTTGACCCGGGTACTTTGATGATTCAGGAGCTCATTCCGGGCGGAGGGGAATCGCAGTTTTCCTACACGGCGCTTTGTAAAGATGGACGGCCAATCGCATCACTTACCGCAAGGCGGGCCCGGCAGATTCCCATGGATTTTGGCCGCGCCAGCACTTTCGTCGAGACGGTCGACGACCCAAAACCTTCAGCGGCCGCGGTTCGCCTCATCGAGGCAATGCG
>Ga0137418_10005678_pt1 | contig 11443 bp, 10 predicted proteins | sample CZODoug3_1_2_16f_FD_122242 | JGI IMG/M metagenome (GOLD analysis project Ga0137418, IMG submission 122242) | Vadose zone soil fungal communities from Angelo Coast Range Reserve, California, USA - CZODoug3_1_2_16fungal (Hybrid Assembly) | ecosystem: Environmental > Terrestrial > Soil > Vadose... | reverse complement strand
AACGCTGGATCATCATCCCCGCTGCGTCGGGCTGGCGGCGCCCCAGGTCGGGCATTCCATCCGAGTGATCGTGGTGGACGCCTCGCGGGCCGAGAGGGCCGGCAGCCGGCACGGCCGCCTGGTTCTGCTCAACCCGGAAATCATCCACCGCAGCCAGCCGCGCCTGCTGCGGGAGGGCTGCCTGAGCATCCCCGATTACACCGGAAACGTCCCGGGGGCTTTGATATTCGCAGCGGCTTTGAACTTCAAAACCGATGGCAGTTTTCCTACCGCGGACCAGGACAACACTGGCTTGAATCCCTCGCGTCAACCGCAGATCTTTGTTACCGATCTTCCGGTTTCATCGACCAGTACCTTTAAGCGGCTAACGAAAAATCCGGGAGGTTCACTGGCCAGTGATGTGGCGATGCGTCCGATCCCGAGTAGTAAACGCAACCGAATTGCTTTCAGTTTGACTGCGGCTGAAATTGGCGGCGGTAACCCTGATTTGTCTTTAGAGGTTTATTACTTATGGAGCCCAACAGCGACTTCAGCTGCACCTGAGCCGCTTACCTATTTTACCTACCCAAGCATTTTTGAAGTACCGGCAAGTTCGGATCCAGCGGCATCACCATCCCCGTCGGCTGGGGCTTTGCGATCGTCAACTTCGTCTGGTGGATTGGTATTGGCCACGCCGGCACTTTGATTTCGGCGATTCTATTTTTGCTGAACCAGAAATGGCGCACCTCCATCAACCGCTTCGCGGAAGCGATGACCCTCTTTGCCGTGGCCTGCGCCGGCATTTTCCCGCTCCTCCACACTGGCCGCCCGTGGATGAGCTATTACATGTTCCCGTATCCGAGCACCATGGGTTTGTGGCCGCAATTCCGCAGCCCGCTTATCTGGGACGTTTTCGCCGTCTCCACGTACGGCACGGTTTCCCTGCTTTTCTGGTTTGTGGGCCTGATACCCGACCTGGCCACACTCCGCGACCGCGCGCTGACCAAGCCCAAGCAGATCATTTACGGAATGCTCGCTATGGGCTGGCGCGGCTCCGCACGCCACTGGCACCGCTACCAATCCGCGTATTTGCTTCTGGCTGGCCTCGCGACGCCGCTCGTCCTCTCGGTGCACACCGTAGTGAGCTTCGACTTTGCCACTGCTATCGTTCCTGGATGGCACACCACGATTTTCCCGCCCTACTTCGTTGCCGGCGCCATCTATTCCGGTTTTGCCATGGTCCTGACCATCGCCATTCCGTTGCGCAAGGCCTATGGCTTGGAAGACTTCATCACCATGCGCCACCTCGAGAACATGGCTATGGTGATGCTCGCCACCGGCCTCATCGTCGCCTACGGCTATTTCTTCGAATACTTCATGTCCATTTACAGCGGCAATAAATTCGACCTTTACCTGACGCAGATGCGTTTCCACGGCCCCTACAGCCACTTCTATTACGCGCTGATTCTCTGCAACATTCTGACGCCGCAATTGCTGTGGTTCTACAAGGCTCGCACCAACATCCCGCTGCTCTTCGTGATGTCGCTGGTCGTCAACCTCGGCATGTGGCTGGAGCGCTTCGTCATCGTGGTCATCAGTCTGACTCGCGATTTCATGCCTTCCGCGTGGGGCCGCTACTCCGCGACGATTTGGGATTACGCCACGTTTGCCGGAACCATCGGCCTGTTCGTGATGCTGCTGTTCCTCTTTGTGCGCGTCATGCCCGCGATTTCGATTGCCGAGATGCGCGAACTGGTCGCCGAGACCTCCGAGGATCACGAGTGATGGAACATCGCTCCCATATTTACGGGGTCGTGGCTGAGTTCAAGACCGAGCACGAGCTTATCCACGCCGTGGAGAAGACTCGCGAAGCCGGCTATCGCCGCATCGAAGCGTACACGCCTTTTCCGGTTGAAGGGCTCTCCGAAGCGCTCGCTCTAAAGCGCAACAACGTGCCGCTCATCACCTTGATCGGCGGCTTGACAGGCGGTCTGGGTGGCTTTTTCTTTCAGTACTGGGTAAACGTCATCGCCTATCCGCTCAACATTGGCGGACGCCCGCTGAACAGCTGGCCTGCCTTCATTCCCGTCACCTTTGAACTCACCGTGCTCGGCGCCGCGCTCTCCGCCGTATTTGGCATGCTGGCGTTGAATGGGCTCCCCCGCCCGCATCATCCGCTCTTCAATGTGCACCGTTTCGTCAAGCACGCCACCTCCGATCGCTTCTTCTTATGCATCGAGGCGCGCGACGCGAAGTTCCACCTTAAGGAGTCAGCCCGCTTTTTGCAGGGACTCAACGCCTCGCACATCAACGAGGTGGAAGATGATTAGGACCTCGGGGACGAAGTCGAATGCGCGGCGTTTCGCGATGGCTTGTGTGGCAGCCTCGTTTATCTTGTTCGCTGGATGCAGTCTTAAGCAGGATATGGCGCAGCAGCCCAAAAATCGCCCCCTTTCGCCTTCCGATTTCTTCACCGATGGCCGCTCCGCTCGCCCGTTAGTGGAAAATACCGTCGCGCGCGGCTCGGTGCTTGAGGACGAATTAGCTGTGTCCAAGGACTCCAACGTCTTCCCGCTGCCCCTCAACCTGGAGCTGCTCGAACGCGGCGAAGATCGTTACAAGATTTTCTGCACGCCGTGCCACGGCTTGCAGGGCGACGGCAACGGCATGGTGGCTATGCGCGGCATGAAGCACCCGCCCTCTTATCACCAGGATCGTCTACGCCAGGTGCCCAACGGCTACGTCTACGACGTCATTACCAACGGCTTCGGCGCCATGCTTGGCTATTCCGCGCAGTTGGCCCCTCGCGATCGCTGGGCCATCGTGGCTTACGTGCGCGCACTGCAGTTGAGCCGCAACGCCAGGATTTCGGATCTGCCGCCGGACGTGCGTGAAAAAGTTTTGCATCCGCCGGCGGAGAAAAAACCGGAGACGCACGGCGAAAGCGCGCCCGGAGGAAAGACGGAATGACCGAGCAGGATTACAGAGCGCCCGAGAGCATCGACCGCATCCGCCAGCGTGCGCTCATCGCCGGCATGGTCGGCCTGGTGATTTGTATCATCGGCATCCTCAAAGCTCCGGACCGCTTTTTCCCCTCTTATCTCCTCGCCTTCATGTTTGTTTTGGGCCTTTCACTGGGCTCGCTCGGCCTCCTGATGCTGCAACATCTCACCGGCGGCAATTGGGGCATCATCATTCGCCGCCCCCTGGAGTCCGCCACGCGAGCCCTGGCGCTTGTCGCCGTGCTTTTCGTGCCCATCTTCTTTGGCACGAGGTACCTCTACGCCGCCTGGCTCAACGCGCCCCCTTCGGGCGAAGGCGCTCTCTCCGAATTCCAGCGCTCTTACCTGACGCTCAACGGCTTCCGCGTCCGCGCCATCCTGTACTTCGTCGTCTGGCTCATCCTGGTGTTCATTTTCAATCGTTGGTCCAGGGAGCAGGACGTGAATCGCGAAGATCGTGGTCTTCGCCGGCGTCTCAAAATGCTTGCCGGACCCGGCATCATCCTCTACGTGTTCGTCATGAGTTTCGCGGCCATCGACTGGGTCATGTCCATCTCTCCGCACTGGGCATCCACAATTTACGGATTTTTGTTTGTCGCTGGCCAGCTCATTTCTTCCATGTCGTTGATGATCGCCGTGGTCGTGTTGCTGGCGCGCACTGGCCCGCTCTCCGGCGTTCTTCAGCCCCGCCACATTCACGATCTCGGCAAACTGCTGCTCGCTTTCGTGATGCTCTGGGCTTATTTCAGCTTCTCCCAACTCCTCATCATTTGGTCCGGCAATCAGCCGGAGGAAATCACCTTCTACTACTCGCGTTTGCACAGCCAATGGGGCGTCGTCGCCGTCATTGTCGTTATTTTTCACTTCTTCGTGCCCTTCTTCCTGCTGCTCTCGCGCGACCTCAAACGCAACACCAATCTTTTACCCAAGGTCGCTCTTTGGCTCATTTTCATGCGCCTCGTGGATCTTTTCTGGATGACGCGCCCGGAATTTACGCCCCACGCGTGGCCGAACGTGTGGGATTTGGCGGCGCTGCTGGCCCTTGGAGGACTGTGGTTCTTCGTCTTTGCTGGGCAGCTAAAGCAACTCCCGCTTCTCCCCCTGGGCGACCCAAAACTTGCGGAGGCTATCGAGCATCATGAGCACTGAGTCGCATAACTCGGCTCACAGCGCCGGCGGGCTCCCGGAGAACGATACCGTCGCGTTTGAAAGTCGCGACGTCAAGGCCCGCACGATTTATCTCTATCTGGCGGTGCTAGCGGCCGCAGTCATTCTCTCCTATGTTGTGTGTGTATTCGTTCTTCGCGTCACCACCAGACTCGCCGCGGAATTCGATACGCCGCCTCCGCCGGTGCGTCAGGAAATGGGCAACGACTACCTGACCTTGCCGCCGGAGCCTCGCTTGCAAGGTGTTCCCGGCCACGGCACCGATCCCCAATATGATTTGCGTGAAAAAATGCGGGAAGATGCGGAAGCCGATGAAAAAGCAGGCTGGATCGACCAAAATAGCGGCGTCGCCCGGATTCCCGTGGATGATGCGATGAAAATTATCGCTGAGAAGGGTTTGCCGGTTGCGTCTACGCCCCCGGCGGAAAAGAAGAAAAAATAGGTCATGAACTACATTCGTTCCATCACCGGAATCGTCGCGCTGCTTGCACTTTCTGTCGTCGCAGGCGCGCAAACTATTCCCGATAACGTCGGCAAATCGTCCTCCGGCCTGCCTGCGCAGCTCCAGAACGTCGGCTTCGCGCCCCAGCTCAACGCGCAACTGCCCCTCGACTTGAGTTTCCGCGACGAATCTGGCCGCGATGTGCAATTGCGCGAATATTTCGGCCGCAAGCCCGTGGTGCTCGCGCTCGTCTATTACGGCTGTCCCATGCTCTGCAACCAGGTTGAGATGGGCGTTGTCGGCTCATTGAAGATGCTCTCGTTCAATGCCGGACGCGATTACGAAGTTATTTTTGTCAGCTTTGACACGCGCGAAACTCCGGATATGGCCGCAAAGAAAAAAGTAGCAGCGGTGTCACGCTACGCCCGTCCCGAGACTGCCTCCGGCTGGCATTTTCTCACCGGAAAAGAGGAGGCGGTTCGCGCGCTGGCCTCCGCTGCCAATTTTCGCTATTCCTTCGACGAACAGCACAACCTCTTCGCCCACGCCAGCGGCATCATGCTGCTCACTCCCGATGGCCGCATCTCGCGCTATTTCTACGGTGTCGAGTACCCTTCCCGCGATGTGCGTCTCGGCTTGGTCGACGCTTCCGCTGGAAAAATCGGAACGCCCATCGACCATCTGCTGCTTTATTGCTTTCAATATAATCCGGAGACCGCCCGCTACAGCGCCACCGTTCTCAGAATCGTTCGCTTGGGTGGAATTCTGACTATCTTAACCATCGTCGCGGGAATCTTGATTTTCCGCCGCAGAGACGTTCGCGCGGCGTCGGCTACTTCGCGTCCACCGCTCCACGGTGGCTCGAAACAAGGAGCACACTAAGACCGTGCAGTCGGATTCGCCATTGTATCCGGATCAAGCCTCGAACTTCGCGCCAAATGTCGACGCGCTGATGATATACATCACCGCCATTTGCGCTTTTTTCGCCGTGGCCATCACTGCGGCCGTCATCTATTTCTTCTTTAAGTACCGCCGCAAAGACCCCAGCGATGTGGGAGTTCCGATTCACGGAGATATGCGGCTGGAGACCGCCTGGATCGCGGTTCCGCTGCTCCTGGCTCTAACCATGTTCGGCTGGGGCGCGGTTGTTTATGTGGATTATCGCCGCCTGCCCATGGACACCCTCGATATCTACGTCATCGGAAAGCAGTGGATGTGGAAGGTCCAGCAGCCCACCGGTTTGCGCGAAATCAATGAACTGCACGTTCCCGTCGGCCGCAACGTCAAGCTTATCCTTGCCAGTGAAGACGTTATTCACGATTTTTCTGTCCCCGCCTTTCGCGTCAAGATGGATGTTGTCCCCGGCCACTACAACACCATGTGGTTCCGCCCCACCAAGCCCGGCCGCTATCACTTCTTCTGCCAACAGTATTGCGGCACAAATCATGCGCTCATGGGCGGATGGGTAACCGTCATGGAGCCTATGGACTATGCCGCTTGGCTTTCTGGCTCGTCCGACGCCACCGCCAATCCGGCTGTCGCCGGCGAGAAGCTCTTTGCCGATAAGGCGTGTACCACTTGCCATCTGCCCGACGGCAGCGGCCGCGCGCCATCTCTGAACGGCGTTTATGGTGCCCAGGTTCTCTTGGCCGACGGTTCCACCGTTACTGCCGACGACGCATACATCCGCGAGTCCATTCTCAACCCGCAAGCCAAAATCGTGGCCGGCTACCAGCCCTTAATGCCCAGTTTCCAGGGACAATTGACCGAGGAGCAGCTTATCGATCTGACCACGTATATCAAGTCGCTGCAGTCGCAACCGGTGCCCGTCAAAGGCGCCGGAATTGCGCCGGCCACAGGGAAGAAATAAGTTATGAGCGCCACACCTTCAACCGGCAACCAAATGCCGCGCGAGCATTATCTCAACGCCACCTACGGCATTCGTTCGTGGCTTCTAACCACCGACCACAAGCGCATCGCCATGCTCTATCTCGTTTCAGTCACCTTCTTCTTCTTCATAGGTGGCGCGTTCGCCACCATGATCCGTATTCACCTGCTTACCCCTCAGGGCCTGCTCGTCACGCCGGAAACCTACAACAAGCTCTTCACCATGCACGGCGTGGCCATGATTTTCTTTTTCTTGATCCCTTCCATTCCCGCCGTCCTGGGCAATTTCCTCCTGCCCATCATGATTGGCGCGAAGGATCTGGCCTTCCCCAAAATCAATCTCCTGAGTTGGTACATTTACCTCATCGGCGGCAGCTTCGTCCTCTACTCCTTCTCCACCGGCGGCCTCGATACTGGCTGGACCTTTTACACGCCGCTCAGCAGCGTCTATTCCAATTCCGCCGTCACTCCCGCGGTCCTGGGCATTTTCATCAACGGCTTCTCCACCATCCTCACTGGCTTGAACTTTATCGTCACCGTGCATACCATGCGCGCGCCCGGCATGACCTGGTTCCGCTTGCCCCTCTTTGTCTGGGCGCAATACGCCACCAGCATTATCTTCATCCTCGGCACTCCGGTGATTGCCATCACCCTATTGCTCGTCGGCCTGGAGCGCATGTTCCACCTCGGCTTCTTCAATCCCGCGCTCGGCGGCGATCCCATTCTCTTCCAGCACTTGTTTTGGTTTTATTCCCATCCGGCCGTTTACATCATGATTTTGCCGGCTATGGGCGTCGTCAGCGAAATCATCCCCACCTTCGCGCGCAAGCCCATTTTCGGCTACTCCTTCATCGCCGGCTCCAGTATCGCCATCGCCGTCATCGGCTTCTTTGTTTGGGCCCACCACATGTTCGTGACCGGCGAATCAACCTACGCCGCGCTCACATTTTCGCTGCTCAGCTACCTAGTTGCCATTCCTTCCGCAGTCAAGGTTTTCAACTGGACCTCCACGCTCTACAAAGGTTCCATCTCCTACGACACTCCTATGCTGTACGCTCTCGGCTTCATCGGGCTCTTCCTCATCGGCGGACTCACCGGCCTCTTCCTCGCCTGCCTGGGCTTGGACATTCACCTCCACGACACCTACTTCGTCGTCGCCCATTTCCACTACATCATGGTCGGCGGCGCGGTCATGGGTTATGTCGGTGGCCTCCATTTCTGGTGGCCCAAAATTACCGGCAAGCTTTATCCGGAATTTCTCGCGCGCGTCGCCGCTATCACCCTGTTCCTGGGCTTCAATCTCACATTCTTTCCGCAATTTATTCTTGGCTACCTAGGCATGCCGCGCCGCTATTCCAGCTATCCTCCAGAGTTCCAGGTGCTCAACGTAATGTCCACAGCGGGAGCCTCGATCCTCGCGCTCGGCTACCTGCTCCCCATGATTTATCTCGTTTGGTCCATGCGCTACGGCGCGGTCGCCGGACCCAACCCGTGGCCCGCCACCGGCCTCGAGTGGCAAACGGCCTCGCCGCCGCTTACCGAAAATTTCGATGTCACGCCCGAAGTTACGTGGGAGCCGTACGACTACGAGAATCGCCCGGACCTCGGTCTGGCAATACACGGTGCGCCTTCACCCGTGCACGGAGATGACTAAACTTTAGAGGAGCCCCGCGTGCATCGCACCGGAGAACTGTCTGGACAATACAAGACGCTGGAGCAGCAGCGGGAAACCGCTTCGCTCGGCATGTGGGTCTTCCTGTCCACCGAAGTGCTTTTCTTCGGCGGCTTGTTCATGACCTACACCATCAACCGCTCCACCTATCCCGACATATTCAGCGCGGCCAGCAAGACCATCACGCTTTGGCTCGGCGCGGTGAACACCGTCGTGCTCATCGCCAGCAGCTTGACCATGGCCCTCTCTGTTTGGGCTTCCCAGGCTGGCAAGAAAAAGCTGCTGACGATTTTCCTCATCTCCACGCTCATCCTCGGCTGCGTCTTTCTCGGCATCAAGGCCATCGAGTACCACGACAAATACGTCGAGCACCACATCCCCGGCTGGAATTTCAATCTCGAACCTGGCGCCGACGTCGCCACCAACGCCCACGCCCAGCTTTTCTTCTCGCTCTATTTCGGCATGACCGGCTTGCACGCCCTGCACATGATCGTCGGCGCCGGCCTGCTACTTTGGCTCATTAAGGAATCGCTGCGCGGCCGCTTCACGCCGGACTACAACACGCCCGTCGAAAACATTGGCCTCTACTGGCACTTCGTCGATATCGTCTGGATTTTCCTGTTCCCGTTGCTCTATCTGATTGATCGCCACTGACGGCTGGGAAGAAAGGCAAGCGCGTGTCGGAACACCACATTGTTTCACCCAAAATCTACTTCATCATATTCGCCGTCCTCATGATCTGCACCGCTCTCACCGTCACCGCCGCGGAGGTCGACCTTAACCAATATTTCTCCGGTTTGAATATCATCGTCGCTCTCACCATCGCCGTCTTCAAAGCCTCGCTCGTCGTTCTTTTCTTCATGCACGCCAAGTACAGCCCCGGGCGCACCCAGCTCGTCATCATCGCTTCTGTCTTCTGGCTCGCCGTCATGCTCTTCATGACTATGAGCGACTACCTCACCCGTCGCTGGATCTAGTCCCCAGCGCGCCGCGGCACGCGCAAATCGCTCCAGCCCGCCACGCACGCCGCAGCCAAACACACTTCCGCCGCTTTCGTTTAGGTTTGGGCGTGTTTGGGGGGTGGTGACGCCAGGGTGGAAGCTTCGGGGGCTACATCGGCGAAAGTGGAGGCGAAAGAAAAAAGGGGGACAAGCGAACCGGCCCAGCCCTCAATCCCCTAAAGGGATCCTCGGCTCGCGTCCCCCACACCCTCTGGGGTGCAAACCGAACGCCATTCCTAAATCCTTCCGTTTCATCATATTGCTGCACAAATCCGCGTAAAAACGTGCCACCCCCCGCCAAAATTTACCCGTCGCCCCAACCCTCTACAGGATTCACTGTAAGCCCTCTGGGGTCTATTCTGTTCGGCGCCCCGCCTCCGTGTTGACCCCGCCAACGCGCCCCTGCTATCGTGAAGGGTTATGCTGGCCTCAGTGTACCCACTGGGCGCCAGGGCCTGCCTGCTGCAAGCCAGGCCCGCCTGCCGCAGGCAGGCTCCTGTGGAGGGAGCGTTTGGGGATCATGGGCCTGACGAAACTCGTAGTCCGCGGCGCACGCCAGCACAACCTCAAGAATATCAGCGTCGAAATCCCCCGCAACACCCTCACCGTCATTACCGGCCTTTCCGGTTCCGGCAAATCCTCCCTCGCTTTTGACACCATTTACGCCGAGGGCCAGCGCCGCTACGTCGAATCCCTCTCCGCCTACGCCCGCCAGTTCCTCGACCAGATGGAGCGCCCCGAGGTCGACGTCATCGAAGGCCTCTCCCCTTCCATCGCCATTGAGCAGAAAACCACCACGCGCTCTCCGCGTTCCACCGTCGGCACCATCACCGAAATTTACGACTATCTCCGCGTCATCTACAGCTCCATCGGCGTGCCGCATTGCCCCACTTGCGGCAAGCCCATCACCCGCCAGTCCAGCGACCAGATCGTACAAGCCATTCTCAATGGCGACCTCTGCAAGGTCGACGACCGCATCATGATCCTCGCTCCCATCGTGCGCGGCCGCAAAGGCGCCTATCGCAAGGAGCTTGAGAAACTCGCGCAGGATGGCTTCGTTCGCGTGCGCATCGATGGCGAGCTCTACCCTCTCGACGCGCCTCCAACTCTCGACAAGCGCAAGAACCACACCATCGAAGTCGTCATCGACCGCTTGCTCGTCAAGCAAGGTATCGCTTCGCGCCTCGAGCAGTCCATCGCCACCGCGCTCAAGCTCGCCTCCGGCCTCGTCACCGTCTCCGTCGTCGGCGGCAAGGACCACGTCTTCTCAGAAAAACTTGCCTGCCCCGACTGCGGTATTTCCGTCCCGCAGCTTGAGCCGCGCTCCTTCAGCTTCAATTCTCCCTATGGCGCGTGCCCCGCCTGCAATGGCCTCGGCTCCAAATACGATTTCGATCCCGCGCGCGTCATCGCGGACTGGACTCGCCCGCTCTTCGACGGCGGCCTCGGCCCCGGCTCCGGTTCTGCCCTTCTCAAGCGGACGCTCGAGCTCGGCGCTTATGCCCACGGCTTTGACCTGCAGGTCCCTTTCGAAAAACAGCCTACGCGCGTGCAGAACCTGATCCTGTACGGTTGGCCTCCCTCCAACGGCCGCCCCGCATCGGTGACCGTGACGGACGCCGCCGGCAAAAAAATCCGCGCCGAAAAGGGATTCCGCTTCCACGGCGTCCTAAAATTCCTCGAGCGCAACTTCGAGGAATCCAATTCCGATTCCTATCGCGAGTGGATGACCCAATACATGTCCGCCACGCTCTGCAGCGTCTGCCACGGCAAGCGCCTGCGTCCCGAATCGCTGGCCGTGAAGCTCGCCGGCTGGTCCATCGCCGATTTCACCGCCCTCTCGCTTACCGCCGCCCGCCCTGCCGTCGACAAAATTCTTGCCCAGCTCACTCCGCGCCAGCGTGAAGTCGCCGGCCGCCCCCTGGAAGAGGTCGCCGAGCGCCTTGATTTTCTTCTCGCCGTAGGTCTCGGTTATCTCAGCCTCAATCGTTCCGCCGCCACGCTCTCCGGCGGCGAGGCGCAGCGCATCCGTCTGGCCACGCAAATCGGTTCGCGCCTCCGCGGCGTCCTGTACGTTCTCGACGAGCCGTCCATCGGCCTGCACGCCCGCGACAACAATCGCCTCCTCGGCTCCCTCGAGCAGCTCCGCGATCTCGGCAACACCGTGCTCGTCGTCGAGCACGATGAAGACACCATTCGCCGTGCCGATTTCGTCGTCGACCTCGCCCCCGGAGCAGGCGATGCCGGCGGCTACCTCGTCGCGCATGGCAAGCCCGAGCAGATAGCCTCCACT
>Ga0137418_10005677_pt1 | contig 11444 bp, 14 predicted proteins | sample CZODoug3_1_2_16f_FD_122242 | JGI IMG/M metagenome (GOLD analysis project Ga0137418, IMG submission 122242) | Vadose zone soil fungal communities from Angelo Coast Range Reserve, California, USA - CZODoug3_1_2_16fungal (Hybrid Assembly) | ecosystem: Environmental > Terrestrial > Soil > Vadose... | reverse complement strand
CGCCGTGATTCCATAGGTTTCCCTGGCCAGCGGATTAGTATTGAGTTTTATTCGGCTGTTGCTTCCAAGCCGCAAAAATTGCCAACGACTCCTCGCGCATAAGCTGAGTCATAGGGATGCGCCGCGATTCCGGCGGACGTCGCAGCTCTTCATAAATGAACGCATCGTCAAATCCCGCGTTCGCCGCATCGGCGGCAACACTAGCGTAGAAGACACGCGCGGGACGCGCCCAATAAATCGCGCCCAAGCACATCGGACACGGCTCGCACGTGGTGTAAAGCTCGCAGTCAGTAAGTTGAAATGTGCCGAGCGCCCTGCAGGCCGCGCGTATCGCGACGATTTCCGCATGCGCGGTAGGATCGTTCGTGGCCGTGACGCTGTTCGCGCCTTCTCCGATTACGCTGCCGTGCTTCGCCACCAACGCCGCAAAAGGTCCGCCGCGAGCCGTCCGGACATTTTCAAGCGCGAGCGCAATGGCCCGGCGCATAAGCTCTGCGGGCATAAAAATATTCCAAGCTCTGCAAACTTAAGGCTGCGGCCAAGTCCCCAGCGCCCGCCGCAAATCCACTAATTGCCCCAGGTGATAAGCATTGTGATCGGCTAGCACCAGCGCCTGGCGCAAAATTGTCTGTCCGTCCCCATGCGGAATCTTCGCAAAAAGATCCGTCCGCGAATTTTTCACCAATCCAACCATCTCGTCCAAGTCGTGCTGGAATTGCTGCACGCTTTTGTCCCAATCAGCTTCGCTTACAGGGCCCGGCGTCTTTGGCCAATAGCCTTCAGGAAATCCAGGCGAAACATGCTTGGCGTTGCGGCTGAACTCGACAATGTCCCATTGCGCGATCCGCGAGTGCTCCAGCAATTGCCAGCCGGTATGCGGCAGGCCCGGCGCAAACGTACCGCGCTTGTTGGGAGGAAATTCTTCCAGCGCATCCAGAAATTGCACGTGAGCCGAGCCGCCCTTCAGCAAATCAATCACGTGCTTCCGCAGAGCGGCATCGTTACCCGCGCCGGAACCTTTGCCGTTCGCCGATTTGTGGCCAGCCTTCTTGGTCTTCACTCTCGCGAGCGCCTTCTTTTTCTTCAAGCTGGTTTCTCCGAGACAATCACTTGCTGCGGCATCTCCGGCACCGGATGCAGCGTCGATTTCACAAATCCCGCATTTCGAAACATCTTCTCATACTCCGAAAAAGTGTAAGCGTCGCCCGCATCCGTATTCGCCAGCATGATCAAACTAAATGCTGCCGCAGTCGGCGGCGACACACGATCGTCATTGGGCACGAACTCCAGCGTGATCGCTTTCCCACCAGGCTTCAACGCCGCATGCACCCGCCGCATCAGCGTCTCGCATCCAGCGGTATCGAAGTGATGGAAAATATTTGTCAGCAACGCATAGTCGTATCCTGTGCCCATCTCTGCCTCAAAAGCGCTTCCCGGGCGAACGCTGTAGCGATCGGCCACGCCAAATTTCTTGGCGTTCTCCTGTGCGACTTGCAGCACGTTGGGCCAGTCCAGCGCGGCGACTTCCGCTTTTGGATTCTTGCGCGCAATGCTGATGCCGTACATTCCATGTCCGGCCGCAATGTCCAGCACCTTCATGGGCTGGCCCTCTTGCGCGCGAATCAATCCGCCGATGAACTCCGCCGAAGGCACCGTGAGCGGCGCCATGGAACGCGCAAAGGCTACCCAGAATTCATCATTAGGCTTGGTGTTGTCGCTACCTTCGGACCAAACCGAGCCGCCCTTGCGTACTGCTTGTGTCAGGAACTCGAAGTTGTCCCGCAACTCCTCGCCTCCCAGGAATCCCACCATAGACGCCAAGCACGCTGGCGACTTGCGGTCCAGAAAAAGGGCCGATTCCTGCGTCAACGCATAGCGCCCATTTTCCTTGGTCAGAAATCCCTGAATAGTCATGTAGTCGCAAAGAACGCGCACCCCTTTTTCCGCCGCGCCGGTCTTTGCGGCGATCGTCGCCGCGGTATTCGCGCCGGCTCCAATCGCGGTGAACACGTCCACTTCAATAGCGGTTTTCAGCGCCGCGGCCTGCTGATACGCATTCAGCGTGTTGAAAATTCGTTCCGGCGTGGGCCGGTTTCCTGTTGCTGGTGTGGCCATAGGCTTCTCTCTCCTGATTGACTGCTGAGTGCGCCTATTCTACACGCCCTCCATGCACCTGGAAGAGTGAACTTCTTGCACGCTACGCCGACCAAATCTATTTGCTCCAATCCTGAACCTGCTGGCATACTGCCTCACCCCGCAATCTGTGGCACAGGCTTCAGCCTGTGCTCCGACGAGGCCCGCAACCAATGAAGCGCGAAATTCATCGCTGGCATTCGCCACGCCTCGGCATCGAGCTAGGCGTGGTCGTCTACGGTCACTGGGGACCGCCGCTGCTCGGCTTTCCCACCAGCGCCGGTGACGAGTTCGAGCTAGAAGGACAAGGCATGGTCGGCGCGCTAGCCGATTTCATCGACGCCGGCAAAGTAAAATTCTTCAGCGTCAACTCCATCAACGGCCTTTCTTTCTACGACAAGTCCGCGCATCCTTTTCATCGCAGTTACGTGCAGTCCGTCTTCGATTCCTACCTCCGCGAAGAAGTCGTGCCCTTCATCTGGAGCAATTGCCAATCGCAAATCGGCATCTCCACCATGGGCATGTCCTTCGGCGCGTACCACGCCGCCAACTCGCTCTTCAAGCATCCCGACGTCATCAAGCGCTGCTTCGCCATGTCCGGCGTCTACGACCTCAGGAATTTCATGGATGGCCTGTACGACGACAATTTCTACTTCAACAATCCCGTCGACTACCTCGCCAACCTGAGCGACCCCTGGGCCTACGAGCAGCTAGCCTCCTGCGACATCCACATCGCCACTGGCACCGGCCAGTGGGAAAATTCCGGCCCCTCCTACCGCCTCTCCGAAATCCTCGCCGGCAAAAATATCCGCCACTCCCTCGACAACTGGGGCCCCGATGGCGGCCACGACTGGCCCTACTGGAAGCACATGATGCGCGAATACGTAGCCCGCCTCTTCTGACCGTTGTAGGGGCGAGCTTTAGTTTATCCTGAGCTTCGAAGGGCGCGTCCCAGCCCGAGCCCAGCGACTGTAGAGGCCGTCCTTCAGCGCGGGCGTCCAGCCCGCTTGCAATGATTGTCATTCCGAGGGCGGTCTTGGCCCGAGGAACCTGCTTTTGCTCTTTAGGGGGTCGGACCTTTAGGTCCGACATAAAGCGCTCACTAGCAATGGGCTTCAGCCCCTGAAGAAAGCTCGGCAAAACGAAAAACTCGCGCAAACTACGAATCCACGGACCACTTCACGCCGCTGATAAAATAACTAGCTCATGCCCTCACCTCTCGCCATCTCCGAATCCGTCGCCCTCCTCGCCTCCGGCCTATTCACCGGCGCCGCCCTCTACGTCTCCTTCGTCGAGCACCCCGCCCGCATGCAATGCGGCACCGCCCTCGCCATCACCGAATTCGCCCCCAGCTACAAGCGCGGCGCAGTAATGCAAGCCTCCCTAGCCGCCCTCGGAACCATCGCCGCAATCACCGCCTGGCTACGAGGCGCGCCAGCGCCGTGGCTGGTCGGCGGCCTCCTCTTGGGCGCGGTAATCCCCTTCACCCTGATCGTCATCCTCCCCACCAACAAGCGCCTCCTCGATCCCACCCTGGACAAAGGTTCCAACCTTGCCGAACAACTCCTCCAGCGCTGGGCAACATTGCACGCAGTCCGCAGCGCCATGAGCCTTGCTTCGTTCCTGATGTTTCTGTTCGCAGCTATTTGGCGTTAGCTTCGGTCCTTTTGAACAGCAGAGGCACAACGATTATTCATAGCGAAGAGCAACCATCGGATCGACGCGCATTGCGCGCCGCGCGGGTATCCAGCCAGCAACTGCAGCTACACCAGTGAGCACGATGGACACGGCGGTTAGAGTCACAAGATCGTGTTCGGAAACTCCGTAAAGCATGTTGGCGACAAACTGTGAAGCCGCGAGCGCGCATGCAAGCCCCAGCACGATACCGATGGTCGTCAGCCCAAGCGTTTCGAGCAAAATCATCGAGAGCACATTCTTTCGGGCCGCTCCCAATGCGACGCGCACACCGATTTCCTGTGTGCGCCGAGTGACGTTGTAGGCCATCAAGCCATAGAGACCAATCCCGGCTAGCAGTAACGCCAGCGCGCCGAAGAAGGCCGAAAGAATCGCAAATACCCGCTCCCGCAAGATGGAGCGATCAATGGTTTCTACGACCATATGTGTTTTAGCTACATATTCGTGGCCCAGAGAATCCACCGTTTCCCGTACTGCGTTCGCCATGGCAGCGGGCGCGGCCTTGGTCCGCAACATCATTTGCGACCAGCCCATGTACTCTCCATATTGCGTAGTAGGCAGATACACCGTGAGCGGCGCGTGTTGGCGAATGTCATACAGACTCGCATCGGAAACCACTCCCACGATTTCAACTTTCTGCCACGTCGGTTCGGTTGTGATCTCAAGGCGCTGTCCGATGACTTCGCGCCCGGCAAACAGCTTCTTGCCGAGGCTCTCGCTCACCACCGCCACGCGTGGCGTGCGACCATCATCACGCCACGTGAAGATCCGGCCTCTCTCTGGGTAAATCCCGACAGTGCTAAAGAATCCTGGCATGACCAGGGAGAAGTCTACTTTGACACCTGCATCACCTGCGTCGCTACCTCGAACGTTTTCTCGCCACGCTCTCCATCCCAGCGACATCTTCGCGATCCCCGCAGACTGCACTCCGGGAATGCGAGAAACGCGCGTTGTTAGTTCTTGGTAGTAATTCACCCAATCAAGATTCTTGTAGCCTCCCGGCTTCGGGTAAAGGGACGCATCCAGCACCCCGCTCGCTTGATATCCCGGCTCCACGGTACGCAGCTTTTTCAAGGTGCGGATGAACAGCCCAGCAGCCGCCAACAGCACGAGCGAAAGCGCCACCTGTGTAACGATCAGGCCTTTGCCCAGTCGCCCAGTGCTTCGGGAGAACTTCTGCGCATTGCTCTGCAGGGCAAAATTGGGATCTTCGCGAGCCGCGCGCCACGCCGGTGCGAGGCCGAACAGCACTCCTGTGAGGATGGCAACAGTTGCGGTGGAGAGTAGCACTCGTACGTCAGGCGTCAGGTTCAACTGGGCAGGCGCATTGAAGAATTGGCCGAGGATGAAATCGGCTAGCGTGCGGCTCCACCAATAAGCCAGGAAGAATCCTGCGAGCGTCCCTGCCAATGACAGCAAGATACTCTCAGTGAGCGTTTGCCGAACCAGCTGCGTACGGCTTGCGCCCACTGCGATGCGAACGGCTATTTCGTGGCTGCGCGCCGCGGTGCGCGCGAGCGTCAGTGTAGCGAGGTTCACGCAGGCCACTAGCAGCACCAGACCCGAAATCGCCAGCAAAACATAAAGTGGCTTGGTGAATTGTTGGCGCAAAGCGGAAGCGCCCTTTTCTCCCGGTTCTACGTTCATATGCAATCCAAGAAACCGCGAGCGCTCTGCGGGAGATAGATTGGAAGGTGCTACGACGTCGCGGATCGCGGGCCAAATCGATTCTAGCTGCGCCCGTGCTGCGTCAAATCGCACATCGGGTTTGAGCCGGCCTGCAGCCTCCAGTAAAAAGGCATCCGCGCGTCGCAGATGTTTCTGTACCTCGCTATCGCCGTCGAGCAGCGGCTCGGCCGTGAGCGGTATGATTATTTCCGGCACCCGATCGGCGTTAATTCCAGTGAACCCCGGTCCCGTCACACCGATGATGGTGAACGCCGCGCCCTCGATTTTCAGCACCTTTCCAATTACGTTGGGATCTCCGCCGTAGTGGCGTTGCCAAAAACTGTACGCAAGCACTGCTACCGGCGTCGGCGACGCCGCCTTTAAATCATCGTCTTCTGGTCCGATCAGGCGACCCAATTCCGGAGTCGCGCCCAGCTCAGAATAAAAATTCCCCGTGACCGCCCAGATGTTGTTCCTGGATAGAACGCCGCTGATTTCCACCGTGGAAAGGCGGTCGCCCCACCATCCGAAGGTCGAAGAAAACACCTTCTGACTACTGGTGATCTGCTCGAATAGTGGCAACGACAAAGCGACGAAGGGTTCTTCCCCGCTTTGCGCGCCGAAACGAACCAGTTGCTCCGGTTGCGGGACTGGCAGGTCGCGCAAGGCCAGTCCGTTGAGCAAAGAAAAAATCGCTGTATTCGCGCCGATAGCCAACGCAAGGCTAGTAATCGCTACGATTGTAAATCCGCGATTCTTGCGGAGCACGCGGACGCCGTAGCGGACGTCCATGAAAACATCTTCTAGGGAAGGCCAGCGTCGGACATGGCTGTCATCGTCGCCGTACGCGGGGCTGCGCGAGAGCAATTGCTTTAGCCAGTTCATGCTTCACCTGTGCTAAAACACCTGTCATCCGGATAGTTGTAATTATGCCGCAGTCGGAAGACCTAAGAGCAGGCGATGACTGCGCGTCGCCCTTGTTTGACTCGAAAGCGGCGCTGAGGTTAGCAGTAGATCCACAGAACTCAAATGACGAGCCGATTCAGAGGCATCCTCCAAAGAGATTCTATGTCCAGGTATGGTCGTCTATCTTTGCTTAAGCTGTTGACAGGGCAGACCTTGTCGGTGCTTTCGTTATTTAGGCAGGGTGGATATCCCACTCTCTTAGTACGTTGGTGCGATCTCGTAGGAGGACGTTAGATGGATGGCTTGGTGCAACGTGCGATACAGCGGGCAATTCATCGCATACATCTCATGCACCCGCTCGATCTTCTCCTTCAACTCCGCCCCAGCCACCAACCGCATAGCCACATGGATGCGCCGAATAACCAGCACATTATCCTCAGTCTCCACTTCGCCGGTAACTTCCGCCGTCAGCTTCCCATCACTGGCATCGATTTGGCGCGCTTCCAGCGCACCTCCAAATGTCCCCAGCATTCAACCCGCAGTCGCCGAAATCACATAATCAATTGTCGCCGCGTGCGACTCCCCGATCTTCGCCGGATCAACCTTGTAATGCTCCGCAATCGCCCCATGCACGCTATAAGCGACCGGCTGCGCCTCACCCGGCAAATGAGCCACCCGCAACGGCCCGCGCTTCCGCTCCAGCGTTGACCTCGACACATACACAACCTTGGACATAGCTCCCCTCTTTCGCCACATTGGATGAGATACCATAACTTCTGTCACGCAAAGTCGCTCATGTTACTTTTCTTAGCGGCAGAGGCGCGACACAGGTTAGCCCAGTGCGTAAGCCCTGGGTGCGCAAAGCAAGAAACAACGAGAGCCGTAGGCGCGGCACACGCTTACATTTCGCGCCGTCGTGGCAGCCGATGAATCCGACTTCGTCACGGCATCAACCCTTTTGTATCAAGAGCAATAACCAGCGCATCCCAAGTAGGGGCGCAGCATTGCTGCGCACCAGCCCGAGGCGGTCGCTCGGTTGAGCCGGCTTCTCTTTCGACCATAACCAGCAACAATAGACAATCGGGATGCGAATGAAATACTGAGGTCGAATATGGCACCTAAAAATGAAACTGCGGCTCAGCCGATCCGATTAGTGATAGCGGACGTCGATGGAACGCTCGTCACCCAAGACAAGGTGCTGACCAAGCGCGCGATCGAGGCGGTCATGCGTCTGCATGAGGCGGGAATCCAATTCACTGTCACCAGCGGTCGGCCTCCCCGAGGCATGGCCATGCTGATCGATCCCCTGAAACTCACCCTACCTCTAGCCGCATTCAATGGCGGCGTGCTGATCCAGCCCGACCTCAAGACCGTCGTTGACCAGAAGTTCCTACCAACAGGAGTGCCGGAGCAGGTGATCGAAGCCATCGAGGGTCACGGTTTGGACGTTTGGGTATACACAGACAACGAGTGGTTCGTCCGCGATCCCAACGCGCCACACGTCGCACGCGAGCAGTGGACCGTGAAGTTTCCTCCCACCGTAGTCAAGACCTTTGCCGGACTCCTCGGCCGTGTCGCCAAGATAGTAGGTGTCAGCGACGACCTCGACCGCGTAGCGCAGTGCGAAAAGGATGTTCAGCAAGCAGGTGGCTCACACATTTCCGCGGCACGCTCGCAGCCCTACTATCTCGATGTCACCCACCCGCAAGCGAATAAGGGCGAGGTTGTGCTCTCCCTCTCGCGCCTGCTCAACATTCCAGCCGCCCAGGTCGCAACCATCGGAGACATGCCCAATGACGTTCTCATGTTCAAGAAAAGCGGCGTGAGCATTGCGATGGGGAACGCAAGCCCCGAAGTTCGGGCAGCGGCCACCTATGTCACTTCCTCAAACCAAGAGGAAGGGTTCGCCAATGCGATCGAGAAGTTCGTATTGAACGTGCGTTCCGCGCAAGCATGAAAGCATTCGACCGGAGGGGTGAGCTAACTTGCGCGGCCCTCCAAAGGGTTGGCGGTACCCGCCTAACGAGTGAACAACCGTCTTTTCAAGCATTTACCCGATGGGCGAGGATTCTCCTTCGGCCCACGATTAGCCTGCCCACCGTCACCCCGAATCGGATCGCTTCACAAGGAGAGAGAGTCATGAAGAATATTTCGCTGTTAAGCGCGTCGCTGCTGCTCTGTTCGGCGCCAGCCTTCGGGCAAGCGCCAGACACCACCAGCCGCCCAGCCCAGACCCCGGACAGCAACTCCCAGAGTGACGAGGCCAGTCGCACCGGCCAGGCCAATGCCAACGCCAACAAAACCACCATGACCGGCTGCATCTCAGAACGCAACGGCAAGTACATCTTGATGACCAACAGCTTGACCAATAACCAGTCGACGGGACAATCGTCCACCACCCAGTCCCCCAGCCAGTCCACCACGTCGCAGCCTCCCACATCGCAATCGAGCCAATCCGGGACACAATCCGGCCAGACCAGCGCACAGCCCACCGAGCAGTCCGGCACGCAGTCCAAAACGCCTCAGAGTATCGAACTCATGACCACTCAAGATCTGAAATCGCACATCGGACACACGGTTCGGGTAACCGGAACCATGACCTACGTCGCCACGGGAACCAGCACCACGACCACAACTCCCGACCGCAACAGCGACAGCAGCCAAAACACCGCGACTACCGGGAACAGCACCAAGGTGAATCGCACCATGAAAGTCACCGACATGCAGATGGTCTCCGAGACTTGCGCTATGAACGGCAGCACAACCCCGCAACCCCACTAACTCGCAGAGAAACACCCAGCCCTTTTCTCGCCTCCCGGTCGCTCTGCCGCAGACTAGTCCGCTATCCCGCTGATCTTGCCGCCTTCGAGTTTACTATTGACATACGTCAAGACCTGTGGTACATTTGAGTGTGTTATTTGGAACAAATCTCGCCCTTCTTGCTATCCCCGCGCACTCTAAACCCCTGTTTTTCAAGAGCTTGCCGCCTCTTGAAATCTCTTGCCTCTCTTTTTTCGATCGTCATCCTTTGTTTTCAATAGCTTGCGGACTCTTTTTGCAAAACACCGGGGGTGGCATACCCTCGTCGGCATCTCTCGGTTCCAACAGATCCGCCGTACCCCGCTTCCCGTCGACTCCTGAGACCTCTTCTATCTCGTTCAGAATCAACACTTGCAAAAGTGTATCAAAACAAAGGACTTTAACTACCTTTAGAATGAACACTTATGCGAAACCAAGGGGAGGGGGGTAAACGCTGCCAAGGTGAAGGAAGCTTAGGGAGGAACAATGATTTTAGCGAGTCGGGCGGCAAGCGGAACAGGGTAGCTCTTGGCCTATGTGCTCGGTGCGACCTTGCGCGGTGGTTACCCAGTGATGCTCGGTGTACGGCGGGTCGTTCCGAACGTGTTTCTGATGCCCGCACTCCAGGTCGGCAACCCAATCGCGGTTCACGTCCATGTGAAACCCGACGATCTTTTTCGGGATGCCCGTCGGTTGCGCACTCATGGGCTTCATAATTCTATTATACGCCCGCTACTCCACAGCGTGTACGTGGATTATCGGTAACAGCCGCGGCCCTGACATTCACAGTGACGCGAAATGCTACACTTTGGCGGCAAATCCGATAGCAAAGCGGACGGGTTAGGAAAGGGGTACCAAGCATGGCGGCAGGCGACGAAGCAGCGGCGGCAATTTTGGTCCAAACAATATTCTTGAAAGACGGGCACTTGCAGGGCTTGCTCGGCGAACAGGCCAACAAGAGCCCACTGGCAGCGGCGGAGTTCCTGAAACCGTTCTATCGCGCCGTCCTGGCCATGGTGGCCAAGGCCAGAGCCGAGGCTTCAGCCTAATCTACAAGGCGACTAGCCGAAGTCATAATGCGCCTTTACCGAAGGTTAGGCGTAGCCCGGTGGATAGCAGTTCGTCATTGGATTTTAGGCCGGGCAGCGGATTGCTCAGATAACGATCGCTGACCGTGATTTGCCAACTGAGCCACCTCTTCAGCTTGGTTGCGGCGGTGGCGTCAAACTGGAAACGGTATTGACCGAGGTCACTGAGGTTCGGGAAGGCGGAGAAGCGTTCATTGAGTGAGACGCGATTGTTCAGCTTCCAACTAAGCTCTTCGCCGGCATCGATTTCGGCGACGTTGCGGGTGGTGTTGGTGAGCACCAGCGGCGGATTGGGAGAGAATTTCTCGCGGTCGTAGTCGCCTCCAGCGAAAACGTCGAAGGTGGTGTTCTCGGTCTTAATGACGTGATAGCCGAGGCCGCCGCCGAGGACGCTGCGCAAATCGAGGTGCTGGAACTCATCGTAGGCAAAATCGGCGATGGCGAAGACGAAGAGATGCGGCTTGAGATTGAAATCGTAGCGGGCGCCACCCTGGATGGAGTTTGCGGTAGTGCGGCTGGGCGGGGCGGTGTTATCCGTCGCGTAGATGATGTTGCTGTAGAGGCTGATCTTGTCCCGCGTAGTGACGCGGGCGGCTTTTCCCGCGAGATTGAACGCGAGCAGAGCGGAATTGCCGCGCGTTTCGCTGAGGCCGGTGTCCAGCAGGCCGCTCCAGAGATCGATGATGCGCGGATGCTGCAAGCGATCGTAGTCGCTTTGCTCGGCGGAGTTGCGGATGGCGACGACGTTGTCGCGCAGCGCGGCGACTTGGCCGCGATCTCGCGTGGCGACTTCAAATTTGCCATCTTCAGTGGTTACGTTGCCGGAGACGACTTGACCATTGCGCAACTGCACGCTTAGCGGCTGCGAGGAAACGATCCCGCTCACCGCGTCCCATTTCACAGTGACCTCGCCGGCGGAATCGGTCTTCAAAAGCAAGCTCTTGCCATCCGACTTCACGATCGTGCCGGTCAGCCGGTCCCCATTTTTCAGCGTGACCTGATCCGCGGACGCCGCCAACGTAAACAAAAACATCGACGCCCAGACACACAACGACGCTCTAAAAATCGCACTTCTACCCACGTTCTTTCTCCCTTATTTGCCTTTCGCTAGACAGGAGGCCGGCTGGGCCATGGCTGGGGCTGCACTATGCGGAT
>Ga0137418_10005676_pt1 | contig 11445 bp, 8 predicted proteins | sample CZODoug3_1_2_16f_FD_122242 | JGI IMG/M metagenome (GOLD analysis project Ga0137418, IMG submission 122242) | Vadose zone soil fungal communities from Angelo Coast Range Reserve, California, USA - CZODoug3_1_2_16fungal (Hybrid Assembly) | ecosystem: Environmental > Terrestrial > Soil > Vadose... | reverse complement strand
GAAGCCGCATGATCATCCCGTTTTCCGGCAATTACCACGTCCCCGATTCAATTGATTGGTGCAGTTCCTCCTGTCCCTTCCTGGCCGATCCGAGGCCAGCAAAGAGAAGGAGAAGAGAAGGACGATACATACGAGACCCAGCGGATGGTTTGCAGAGAGCGCAGGGAGGCTTTCCTCCAGACTTAATTCTGGTTGCAAATGCCCGAAAAAAAAGTATTCTACTGCTTCGCTTGTTCGCTTAGCCCTGTTGCAGAGTCTCCCCCCTCGTACTTTGCATAGCGCAGCGGCTAATGCGGTTTGGGAATTATTAGAAAGTGTCTTTCGGAACGAGGCGGCGGAGGCCAAGATGGCTCTCGCCCTTCAAGTAGTTAGCTCTCACCTCCTGGGCGCTTTGGACATTGAGCAAGCACTCTCTGTTCAGGAAGGTTTTGTCAAGCTGCTCCTGCCACACGCGGCAAGCGAAGCCGAGACGCTCAAGCGGCCGAATTGCCCACGCCTTTTCCTGCTGGACGGCTGTTCTTTGAATTTGGCTTTGGGGCCTTTGAGCGGCCGATTGCGTGCCAATTCGCCGGGTAGCAGATTTCTGGCCCTTCTTCCTCCCGATAGAAGCGGTGAAAGCGAGATGACGCTCCTATTTCACTGGGGAATCGACGGCTTTGTGACTCTGCACAAGAAGTGGGAGACGGAGCTTCCAAAAGCGACCATGGCTTTACTCCGGGGCAGGCTTTGGGCGCCTCCGGAAGTGCTGCTGGCGTTCGTCAAGCAGATGAAGACATTGCTTGATAGGCAGCTTCTGGCAGGTCAATCACTAACGGCACGGGAAGGTCAAGTGCTCCAGCTTCTTTTTAGGCACCTCACAAACAAGGAGATTGCACGCCAGTTGAACATTAGAGAACGCACGGCAAAATTCCATGTCTCCAATCTTCTCAGGAAACTCGGTCTCGAGAACCGCAGGAACCTCGTTGTTGAGTCATTGGTTAATGAATGACCATGGCTGCCCAGGCTCACCCGCGCGATCCCGCCGCGCAATCGCCCTGAATTTGAAGAGAAAATCTACAAAATGAAAAGAGTCGGCATCCCGACCCAGTCGGGACAGAATCCTCGACTCTGCAACGGAGCAAGCTGTTGGCGCGTCCGACGCGACACAATGTGTAGTTGAGCCCACGGATTGTTAAGACTTACCGCCGTGTAAGTCGTTTCCTATCAACAGATTGAGCTTGGGCATACGGGTGCGATTCCCAGTTGTGCAAGTTGGGAGGCACGTCATGATCGCCATGCTGGAACTTACGATTCTGGTTCTCATCACGATCTTTGCGGTGGCTGTTGCTGCGGGGCTGCACTGGTTGTTCTTGAAGGCAGCATTTCTGTTGATGCGGCCGGCTACGGTTCAAAGGATTGCGGCGCGAACGGAACTGGCGCGCGGGACAGCGCAATTGGCGCGGGCTTATTCGGCGCCGCGTTGAACGGGTCGAGCGAAAGAGCACTGGGCAAAGAGCACAGGCTGAGGCCTGTGCCACTGGGTTCAGGGAGTTGGAAGAAGGGAGTAGTTCGATGGTGGCTTTGAGATGGCTGTTGATGCTGGTGGGCGCGGGAGTCTTTGGAAGCGCGGGAGCACTGGTCGCCTACGATATTTATCTCTCGGAACAGCTGCGACGGCTTTTGTCGCGGAACAAGACGGACGAATCCGGTGCGGACTTAAAAGTTCGCGCATTAGGGAAACCTCAGCGGAAGGGATTCACGCAGAAGATGAATTTTCTCGGCGCTCACGCCGGGCAAGGGTTCCGCTAGCCAAACCCCCTGTGGATGGCCCGGGACACGAAGCAGGAAGGAAGAGAGACTCTGGCCTTGGTGATCGCAAAGCGGTCAAGGTTATGGTGACCGTAAGACGGTCAACAGGCACAAAGGCAAGCACCGCCGCGCTTAGACCTTTTAGCCAGAGACTGCTCCTCCCCGGCGACGCGTTCCGCGCCACTCGGCTAGCGGTCAGAAGTCCCAGAAGCGGAAGAGGCCCCGACAACTGCGGGGCCTCTTCTCGTTTTAACGAGTGATATTGTTTTCGAGGTATGACGACTATTCCTTGGCGACGGGATACTTGGGCCGCGGAGGAAGACCTTTGTAGTTTTTCAAAGCTTCCTTGGCCAGCTCGATGGCCTTTTCCAGTTGCGGGTCGTGGCCAGTGACGACGAGATCCGGCCGTTGCGGCACAACGTAGTCAGGATCGACGCCGTGATTTTCCACGATCCATTCCCCGCCATTGTCGGCTGACCAAAATGCAAATTCCGGGGCGGTGACGTTACCGCCGTCGTGTAGCGGAATTCCGCGCGAGATGCCGACCAAGCCGCCCCACGTGCGTGTGCCGACTATCGGCCCGATTTTCTGACGATGGAAGAACCAGGGGAAAGCGTCGCCGCCGGAACCGGCAAGCTCATTGACGATCATTACTTTCGGGCCGTAGATCGCCACGGGCGGCCAGGGGACGTCTTTCCCCTCGCGCGGAGCGAGCGCGGCAAGAAGTTCGCGGCGGAGTTTCTCGGTATAGAAGTCAGGAATTTGGCCGCCGGAGTTGTAACGCTCGTCAACGATGATGCCGTCTTTGTCGAGCTGAGCGGTGAACTGTTTGTCGAACGCAATGATGCCGGGGAACGAGGTGTCCGGCACGTGCATGTAGCCGATGCGGCCGCCAGTGGCTTCCGCGACTTTGCGCCGGTTCTCGTCCATCCAAGCGAGATAACGCGGACCGGCATCGCTGGCCGCCGGCTTCACGGTAATTTCCCACGCGCCTTCGGGCGTGGATTTGGAATTGATTTTCAGGGTGACGAGTTTTCCGGCAAGATCCTGGAAATAGGAGTAAACGTCCTGATTCGAACGCGCTTCCTGGCCGTCTACGGCGATCAGGTAGTCACCGGCTTTCACTTTTAATCCGGGTTCGGTCAGCGGCGAACGCGAGGAATCATTCCAGTTTTCGCCGGGATAAATTTTCGAGATGCGGAAATAGCCGCCATCGGGCTCGAAATCGGCGGCGAGCATGCCGACACTCACATGCGGCTTGGCCGGCTGGTCGCCGCCGCCCACATAAGTATGCGAAGTGCTCAGCTCAGCGATCATTTCGCCGATGATGTAGTTCAGATCGCTGCGATGAGCGACCCAGGGAAGAAGCGCTTCGTAGCGCTCGCCGATTTTCTTCCAGTTGTGGCCGGTCATGTTGGGGTCCCAATAGAAGTCGCGTTCGACGCGCCAGGCTTCGTGGAACACTTCGCGCCATTCTTCGCGGGGATTGATCTTCACCTGGAGCTCGCCGAGATTGAGCTTGCCGTCGCCAACCTTGGCCTTGCCGGGGGCGGCATCGGCGATGCCGTAGACGGGCCCGGCTTTGTAGATGACCTTCTTGCCTTCTTTGTCGAGGTCGTAGCCGTCAATGCCTTCCAGCAGCATTTTGTCTTCGCGTTTGGTCACGTCGTAAACGTGGAGAACATTTTTGGGGCCGCGGTCAGGTGTACCGAACTGCCTAGCCTCCTGCGGCGTGGAAACGTAGAATAATTTGTCTTTGCGCGCGGCTAGATTGCTAAGGATTCCGGCGCTGATCGGCACAGGCGCGACGCGCGAGTTGATTCCGTCCAAGTCAATTTGAATGGGCTTGACGGGTTCGGGCTTCTTTTCGTCCTTTTTCTCGTCCTTCTGTTCATCAGGCTTCTTGTCGCCGGATTTCGCGTCGGCGGCTTTCTTGTCGTCTTTCTTCTCGTCCTTTTTTTCATCTTTCTTTTCGTCGGCTGCTTTTTCCTCATCGCTCTGCGGCTTGAAAGGCGAAGCTTCATCGGCCTTCAGCGTGACGGCAAAAATTCCATCCGTGGAGTAGTAATTGAAGCGCTGATCGAGTTGGCCGACGCTCGGATAGAAGTATCGCGTGGAAATGAAATAGAGATATTTTCCATTGTCATCGAAGGCCGGATGGTTGTCATCGTAAGAGCCGGCGGAAACCGCGGTGACTTTTTTCGTTCCCAGAGAATAAAGAAATACATCGTTGGAGCCGCGGCGGTGAGGCTTGGAGTAGGCGATCCACAGGCTGTCCGGGGACCAGCTCCCGTCCGAGATCGTGCCGTAGTCGGACTTGTCGACGAGCACAGGCTTTTTGTCATCAAGACTGACGTACCAGAGCCGCAGCATTTTGTCCCAGTAGAGAAGCTTCTTATTGTCCGGTGACCACACCGGGCCGTAACGATACACGCCGCCATCGCTGGTGATGCGCGTTTCCTCGCCGCCCATTTGCGGGCGCGTGTAGAGTTCGAACTCGCCCGATTTGTCGGAGAGATATGCAATCGACTTTCCGTCGGGCGACCAGGCGGGATTCAGTTCGTGAACGCCGGAATGATTGGTGGTCAGCGTTCGAATGCTGCCGTGCTCAGCAGGAATGGTGAAAATGTTGCCGCGCGCTTCCATCAGGGCCCGGGCCGCAGAAGGAGAGAGCGAGTAACTGCCGACGGCTTGTGCGACGTTCTTGAACTCCGGGCGCGTTTCGAGGTCTTCGGCGCGCACGAGGATCGGGAGATTGCGCGTCTTGCCGCTGGCGAGATTGAATTCGTAGAGCACGCCGCCATTTTCGTAGACGATGGCGTCGGGCCCGAGACTGGGCCACTTGATATCGTATTCCTTGTAATCGGTAAGCTTTTTCGTTTGCTTGGAGGCGAGGTCATAGCTGAAGAGGTTCATCACGCCGTCACGGTCGCTGATGAAATAAATGGTGTTGCCGTGCCACATGGGGAAGAGGTCCATGCCGGCGGTTTTCGGTAACTCCTCGTAGGAATTTTTCTTCAGGTCGAAGATGGCGATGGGAAGGCTCCAGCCGCCGCGGTAGCGCTTCCAGGTGCGGAATTCCTGGGAAGTTTCGAGGTAGGCGATCTTGTTTCCGTCCGGGGAAAAACTGGTCAGGCTGGCGCGTGGAACCTGCAGCGGTTTTGCCGGGCCGCCTTGTGGGGAGACGAGAAAGAGCTTGGTGTAGCGGCCGGGAGGCGCGCTGAAGCGATCGGAGCGGAAGAGGATATCTTTGCCGTCGGGAGTCCAGCCAAGGACGATGTCGTTCGAAGGATGAAACGTAAGGCGCTTGGGCTCGCCGCCTTCAGCAGAGACGACGTAGACGTCCGGGTTGCCGTCGTATTCGCCGGTGAAGGCGATCCATTTGCCGTCAGGCGAAAATTTCGGATAAAGCTCGTCGCCGACGTGGGAAGTGAGACGGCGAGCCGCGCCGCCTTCGCGCGAGACGATCCATAGATCGCCGGCGTAGGCGAAGACCACCTTGTCTTTCGAAATGTCCGCAAAGCGCAGGAGCTTCGTGGGCCCGTTCGGAACTTGGTCCGCTTCGGCTTGCGCGGGAGCCTTTGCCGGGATTGCCGCCAGGGCAACTGCCAATACCACGCTCAGCCACAACAATAGATTGCGATGCAAAGGCATGGGCTTCATTACGATCGCTCCTGAAGATGGATTCTTGCCTGGAACAACGGACCTCTTACATGGACGGCTGACCCTGGCAAATCGTTTCGCTCTGTCGCTAACCTGCATCCGTCCGGGATCGATTGCGCCGCATGCGCTGCTGAGACATTCTGTGTTTTAACGTGTATCCGGGGCGCACAATCCATTTCGCGCAGCCGTGATATCATCAACCCGTAACCACGTGTACGCCAAGCAAAAACTGTCCCCGCTGTGCTCGCGCGGCTGGCTCTTCACCGCGCCGCCCGTGGATTTGAACGGCGCTGCTGTTCCCGCCCCACCAGCCTCCGTTTCGTCCGGAGCCCAACCATGAGCTTTCGAACGAAATTGCTATTCGTTGTAGTGCTCACCATTTTTGCGTCCGTATCGGTGGTCGCCTACGCCGTGACACATTACACGCAAGCCGCGTTCGAAGCGATGGACGCCGAGCGCACCAAAGCCCTGGTTGCGCAATTCAAGAAAGAGTTCGTCCAGCGCGGCGAGGAGATCGCTCAACAAGCAAAGAACATAGCAGAATCCAATCCGACGGAACGTATGGCCATTGACATGGCCCGCCCCAATGCCGACATGTCTCTCTGGGTGCGCGATGCCATCGGTTCCGCACAGGAACATGGACTGGACTATGTGGAATTTGTGAATCACAACGGAGTGCTGGTCTCGTCGGCGCAGTTTCCCGCTCATGTTGGCTACAAGAATGATTGGGTGACCGCGGTGAAGAACTGGAATGATACGCCCGCATTCTTGAAGAAAGAAGATTTGCCTGACGGCGTTGCGATCTCTCTCAGCGTGGTTCGAACCAACAACACCATGGCGGACAAGAGCCTGTACATTATCGGGGGGCAGCGCCTGGATAAGAATTTCCTGGCCTCGCTGGTTTTGCCCGCGGGGATGCGGGCGCTCATCTACACCAACCTCGACCCCACGTTTGTTCCGACGTCCCTGATGGGCGAAAAGATTGATGCCGAGCAGGCGGAACGCTTCGCTCCTCTCGTCGAGCAGTTACAGAAGCAGCCGCAGGGCATGGTGAGAACGATTAATTGGACCAGGGACCCGGCCGATGCGGAATCGTTTCATGCCATCCCTTTGACCGGCCGCAACAATGAGCTTCTTGGCATCTTTTTTGTCGGTAGCTCGCGAAGAGAGTTGGTGTTGTTGACTCGCCAAATCCTGAAAATTGCTGGTGCCGTTGCGGCCGCGGCTCTATTCGTCGGATTGCTGATCAGCTTCTGGATTTCCGCGCGGATTACCAAGCCGGTCGAGGAGCTTGCCGAAGGCGCCCGCGAAGTTGCCAGCGGAAGATGGGATACGCGTATCGATATTCGCGGGAGCGATGAGATTGGCCAGCTTGCCACAGCCTTCAATCACATGACGCAAACGCTTGCGGCGCAGAAAGAGCGGCTGGTGCAAACCGAGCGCGTGGCTGCGTGGCGCGAACTGGCGCGGCGCCTCGCGCACGAGTTGCGCAACCCCCTTTTCCCGATGCAGATCACCGTCGAGAATCTCCAGAAGTCGCGCAAGCTTGACGCCAAACAGTTCCTGGAGGTGTTCAACGAGTCGACGGCGACATTGAAGACCGAACTCGCCAATCTCAACACCATCGTTGGCCGTTTCAGCGACTTTTCAAAAATGCCCGCGCCGCAGTTTGTGCGCGTGAATGTGAACGAAGCGCTGCGCAACGCCGTGCGCCTGTTCGAACCGCAATTCAACGAAGTCGGCAAGCCCACGATCACGCCGGAATTGTTCCTGACCGAACCGCTGCCCGACGTTGACGCGGACCCCGACTTGCTCCACCGCGCGTTCCAGAATCTGGTGCTGAACGCCCTGGACGCCATGCCCGCAGGCGGGACATTGACGCTGAGAACTTCGGAAAAGGATGGGAATGTACGCATCGAAGTCGCCGATACGGGGAAAGGTTTGACGCCGGAGGAGTGCTCGCGGCTATTCACGCCGTATTACACGACGAAATCGCAGGGGACCGGGCTCGGGCTCGCCATTGTGCAATCGGTGGTCAGCGATCACCATGGCACGATTTCCGTGACCAGCGACGAGGGGCGCGGCACAACGTTTCGAATCGATTTACCTCAGCGCCAGGCCGGCCGTCCCACGCCACCTCGAGAGCCTGCGCCAGAAGTGAAAAGCACAACGTCCACGATGGCCGCGGCTTCTGACTAGCGTTCGAAAAGGACCAACGTTGGCGCGCAAAGCCCATCTCCTCCTCGTTGACGACGATCACAATACGCTGGCATCCCTTTCCCGCGCCTTCCGTCTGGCGGGACACGAAGCCACTGTTTGCGACAACGCCGCCCGCGCCATTGATCTGCTGCGCGATGATTCGTTTGACCTGATTCTTTCCGATGTGGTCATGCCGGGAAAGAGCGGGTTGGAGCTGCTCGCAGACCTAAAAAAGGCCGGCGTGAAGACGCCGATCGTGCTTATTTCCGGGCAAGCGAACATCGAGATGGCGGTGAAAGCCACGAAGCTCGGGGCGCTGGATTTTCTCGAGAAGCCGCTTTCCACTGACAAATTGCTCGTGACCGTTGAGAATGCGCTGCGGCTCTCACGGCTGGAAGACGAGAACCGTGAGCTGCGCCATCGCCTCGGCAAACATGAGCTAGTGGGTTCTGGTCCGGCAATGAAAAAGTTGATTGCGCAGATCGAGCGCGTTGCCGCCAGCGAGACGCGCGTTTGCATCCTGGGCGAAACGGGCACAGGCAAGGAATTGGTCGCGCGAGCCATCCATGAAAAATCGCCGCGGCGCGAGCATCCTTTCATCACGCTGAATTGCGCGGCGGTGCCCGCGGAATTGATCGAATCGGAGTTGTTCGGCCACGAAAAAGGTGCCTTCACCGGCGCGGCGGTCAAACATCTCGGCAAATTCGAACAAGCCGACGGCGGAACACTTTTTCTGGATGAAATCGGCGACATGCCCGTAGCGATGCAAGCGAAATTATTACGCGTGCTTGAAGAAGGCGAAGTCGAACGCGTTGGCGGCGACAAACCCATCAAGGTGAACGTACGCGTGCTGGTTGCCACGCATCGCAACCTGGAAGATCTCGTGAAGCAGAACAGCTTCCGCAGCGACCTGTTTCATCGGATTTATGTTTTTCCGCTGACACTGCCTCCCTTGCGCGAGCGCCTTGAAGATTTTCCCGGCCTCGTTGCGCATTTCGCGCGCCAGGTGGCGGCGCAAAACGGGTGGAAAGAGAAGATCTTCTCGGAAGAAGCCATCGGTGAATTGCGCAAGTACGGCTGGCCCGGAAACGTGCGTGAATTGCGCAACATCGTGGAACGCCTCATCCTGCTGGCATCCCACGAAGATGTCGCGGCTTCGGATGTACGCCTCATTCTTCCAACTTCCGGCTCTGCTTGGGGCGGTTCCTCTGCGTCCCCATCGGGAAACTCGACGGGCACACTTGCCGAACGAACCGAGGCGTTCGAAAAGGAAACGATGCTCGCGGAAATCCGGAAGCACAATTTTCATATGACGAATGTGGCACGGGCGTTGGGCCTGGAGCGCAGCCATCTCTATAAGAAGTGTCAGCAACTGGGAATTGATCTGCAGTCGCTACGGAAGCCGGAATGAATTTCGTCTGCGGAGGGGCCGGATTGCGGCTTTGACCTTCCAAGGACATGGAAAGTAACTCATTTAAATTCAATAGCATATAGAAATCATAGAAGGGTCATCCGATTTCGCTTGACAAAATAGCGATATGTAATATTATATTTGCAGATTGCAATAAGCGAGCCCACCATGAAACTTGGCGAGAAACTCCGCTCCCTCCGCGCCGTCGAAGGTTCGCTCCGCGGATTGGGCCGTTCGATGACCCAGCAGGAGCTGGCCTCCGCGATGAAGAGCGAAATCGGCCGCGGTTTGAGCCAGGCGTATCTCTCGCAAATCGAGAATGGCGCCCGGCCGCACCTGACGCACACCACGCGCGAACTCCTGGCACGATTCTTCCGCGTCTATCCCGGCTTTCTCGTGGATGACCCGGAAGGCTACACGCCGGGCCTGCAATCGGAATTGCGTGCCATTGACGCGAAAATCGATTCCTGGCTTTTTGCCGGCGCCGAACAGTTCGCGCCGGATCCGGCGCTTCAGCGTGCACTTCTGGTCATCGCGGAGCACGAAGACTCTCGCCGGGCGATTTTGCTCCTGGCGGAAATTCTCCGTACGCCCGACTTGGCCGAGCGCCTCGGAGAGGTTTTGCACTCTGGCAATCATCAGAACGGAGGACAAAAGGGCAGCGGTCATCCGTCGCCCGCTTCTGCACTTCGCAATTGAGCCGGGCCGGCCCGGGGTAGGCCGCCCAGCAGGCAACAAGGTCCGTATCTCGAATTCCAGCTCGCGCACCGCAACGGCAAGTTGCGGAAGTAAGTGTCGCGCTCGAGGTGATTTATGACCTGGTCTGATTTTTATCTTCTCTGTTTCCTTGTGGGCTTCTCGCTGAGCGTGCTTTCGTTTCTGGCCGGCGCAGTCCACCTCCATCTGCCGTTCAAGTGGCACCTGCCATTTCATGGCGCGCATCACGGACCGGTCGGCGCCTCGCATGGCGGCCTCCGAGGCGGCACACACATTTCCTGGTTCAACGCTTCGTCAGCAATGGCTTTCCTGGCGTGGTTTGGCGGAACAGGTTACCTGCTCACGCGGCATTCGCACCTGCTCGCCGTGGTCAGCCTGCTAATAGCAACGGTCGCCGGCTTAGCTGCTGGGTTTGTGGTTTTCCGTTTCATGGTGAAACTCGTGAGTTCGGACGACGCGCCGATGAAAAGCGAAGACTACCGGATGGAAGGCTCGCTCGGGACCATTAGCATGCCTATCCGGGAGAGCGGCACCGGCGAAATCATTTTTTCTTTGGCAGGAGTTCGGCGGTGCGCCGGAGCGCGCAGCGATGACGGCAAAGCCATCGAGAAAGGCGCCGAAGTCGTCATCGAGCGCTACGAAAAGGGAATTGCCTACGTGAAGAGGTGGGAAGAATTCACGAAGTAAAAGTCTTCTCGGACTGGTGTTCGACACAAACAGTCCGGAGCGGTCGAAAAAGGAGGCTTTATGTTCGGGTTGCCAAACGAAGTCGTGATCATCGCCGGGCTTCTCGTTCTTGGCATCTTGATGATCATGATCGTGATCGCCAAGATGTATCGAAAAGTCGGGCCAAATGAGGCTTTGATCCGTTACGGCATGGGAGGTACAGAGGTCTACTGCGGAAAAGGCGCCCTGATTTTTCCGATGGTGCAGACCTGCCGGGATCTCTCGCTGGAGTTGATGTCGTTCGACGTCGCCCCGCAGCAAAGTCTGTATACGAAGCAGGGCGTCGCCGTAACCGTCGAAGCCGTGGCGCAGATCAAGGTGAAGAACGACAAAGAATCCATCCTGACGGCTGCCGAGCAGTTCCTCACCAAGCGGCCAGAGCAGCGCGAAGCCCTGATTCGCCTGGTGATGGAAGGTCACCTGCGCGGCATCATCGGCCAGCTCACCGTCGAGCAGATCGTCAAGGAGCCGGAAATGGTCGGCGACCGCATGCGCTCCACCTGCGCCGACGACATGAGCAAGATGGGGCTGGAAGTCATCAGCTTCACGATCAAGGAAGTACGCGACAAGAACGAATACATCACCAACATGGGGCGGCCTGACGTCGCGCGCATCAAGAGGGACGCGGAAGTGGCCGCCGCCGAAGCCGACCGCGACATCGCCATCAAGCGCGCTGAAGCAACGCGGGCCTCTGCTGTTGCGAAAGCACAAGCCGACCAGGAGCGCGTTGCGGCCGAGACCGCATCTTTGGCCAAGCAAGCCGAAGCGCAACGCGACCTGGACATCAAGAAAGCCAGCTACCTGGAAATGACCAAGAAGGCGCAAGCCACCGCCGACAAGGCGTATGAAATCGAAACCAACGTCATGCAGCAAAAGGTGATTGAAGAGTCCGTGCGTGTCCAGCAGGTGGAGCGTGAAGCGCAAGTGAAAGTGCAGGAAGC
>Ga0137418_10005673_pt1 | contig 11448 bp, 11 predicted proteins | sample CZODoug3_1_2_16f_FD_122242 | JGI IMG/M metagenome (GOLD analysis project Ga0137418, IMG submission 122242) | Vadose zone soil fungal communities from Angelo Coast Range Reserve, California, USA - CZODoug3_1_2_16fungal (Hybrid Assembly) | ecosystem: Environmental > Terrestrial > Soil > Vadose... | reverse complement strand
TGACCGTCCGGCCCGCCGGTGAGGGCGGAGACCTTGCCGAGCAGCTCGTCCAGGTCGAACGGCTTGGCGAGATAGGCTTCGGCGTGCAGGCGGGTGGCGTGACCTTGCACCGCGCGATCCGCGCTGAGGATCAAGAGCGGCGCCTTGCGCCAGCCCCGCTTCTCCATCTCGGTGACGAACTGCCAGCCGTCCATCACCGGCATCATCAGATCGAGCAGGATGCAGGCGGGTTTCTGCTGACGAAGCACGTCCAGGGCCTCTTGTCCGTTCGAGGCCATCAGGACTCCGTAGCCCTCGGTGGACAAGCACAACGCGAGCGTCTGCAGGATGTCCGGGTCGTCGTCCACCACCAGGACGATGCGCTCACGCGTGCGCTCTGCCGCCATTGGCTGCGGTCATAAAATGGTACCGCCAGGCGGTCAATCTTCCGTCCTGAGGCTGTCCGGAATCGCGCTTGTTGAATCCCACGCCGCCGCACTTTAGAAGACACGCATGCAACGCTGTCCAAGCTGCCGCGCGCGCGTGAAACCGAAGGAGGAGAACGAGGCGTTCCCCTTCTGCTCGGCGCGCTGCAGGGCGGTCGACCTGGCGAGGTGGTTCACCGGCTCGTACCGCGTGCCGGGCCCTCCGGCGGAAGTCCCGCCGGCGCCCAAGCGCGACGACGACGACAAACAGTAGACCCGGCCCTCCGCGCCGTGCTACGCGGGGGCGCCCCGATGCGGCACCTGAAGCTCCTCCTGCGCACCGTGCTCTCACTGGCGATGAGCGCGCTGTTCATCTGGCTGTCGCTCCGGCACACGGACCTCCGCGCGGTTGGGCGGGCCATGGCCGATGCCGACGCGGTACGGGTGGCGGCGTACGTGGTGATGCTGCTGGCCATCCATCTGATCCGTACGGTGCGCTGGGGCCTTCTCCTCAAGCCGCTCGGCGAGGTGTCCTTCAAGCGGTTGAACTCCGCCAGCGCCGTCGGCTGGATGCTCCTGATGCTCCTCCCCCTGCGGCTGGGCGAGTTCGCGCGCCCGCTGCTGATCGCCCGACCGCCCCCGGGCGGAGGACAGCCGCTCCGGCGCAGCGGGGCGCTGGCCTCGATCGTGGTCGAGCGGATCGTCGACGGCATCGCCATCGGCGTGCTCGGGATCATCTCGCTGCGGATGCTGGGCCGCTCCGCTTCGGGTAGCTATGTCGAGTTCGCAAGGAGCGCGTCCATCCTGGTGGCGCTGGGGTTCTTGACGCTCTGCGCTCTGCTGGTGATGGCGGTGCTGTTCCGCGACCGCGCGGTGGCACTCGCCGAGCGGCTGGCACGCCCGATCTCGCCGAGAATGGCGGAGCGAGCTACCGGAATGCTCGATGCCTTCATCGGCGCTGTCCACCTCGGATCGGGGTGGCGCCTGATCTCGTTCTTCGCCCTGACCGCGCTGTATTGGTCCCTGACGGCAGCGGCGCTGGCCGTTCTCGCCCCGGCGTTCGGCTTCACCGGGCTCACGCCGCTGATGCTCGCGGTGATCCTCACCATCCAGGTCGTCGGCGTGATGGTGCCGGCGGGCCCCGGGATGGTCGGAACCATGCAGTTCTTCACCCAGGCGGGCCTCTCGCTCTTCGACCCCGCTGGCTTCTCGGCGCATGGCGCGGCCTTCGCGAACACCATCTGGCTCCTGCAGTTCGTCGAGCAGGTCGCCCTCGGGATGATCTTCCTGATCGCCGGCCATGTCTCGCTCAAGGGACTGCTCGGCGCGGCCCCGGTCAACGACGAAGCGCCGGCGGCGGCCACGCCTTGACGGGCCCTCCGGGCGCCGCTACATTCCGCGCCCTTTTGGCGGCGTAGCTCATCCGGCTAGAGCGGCGGTCTCATAATCCGCAGGTAGGTGGTTCGAGTCCACCCGCCGCCACCAACTTCATGCCGGTCTTCTCAGCTTCCACGCGATCCCGCTGCTTCACACGGCTCTGGGCTGAATCAACTCGTCGCGACGAGTCCTCGGCTAGGGCGCACGCGAAGGGGCAGATCGCAAAGAGGGACCATCCAGCATGCTCTCATGGCAGCGGTACACGTCCACGACGGCATGCACGTATCCGTACGCCGTGACGGACCAGAGCAGGAGCAAGCCGGCGGACATCAACGCGAGGTGTCTGCGACGGTTCCGCACAAATGCCGCGAGATCGTCGGGTGCGATCGTAGACCGCCAAGCCTCCGTAAACGGGAGCTGACTCATCCAGATCGTGCGCCGCGGGTATCTGGACCGCACGTCACGATCGAGATCACCTCGCATTGCCCAGATGAAGAAGCCCACTACGGCTAGACCGAGCACGACCAATGCAATTTTCGACGCGGCGAGGATCGTTGGAATAGGCGAGGGTAAATCGGACATGTTCTTGGGTCGAGCATCGCCCTGAAGGTGGGTCGGTGCAAATGAACTCGACAGCGACCTCAGCGCGGTGGTCGCCACCGCTTGCGCGGAGTCGTCGCGCCAGCAACCTGCCGCTTCTTCATCCGGTCGAGGTGGGCTCGGAGCACGCCATGGACCAACTGCGGTGATGACGGTAGGCGCGTGCGCTTGCCGAGGACGGTGCGCGCAGCCTTGATGATGAAACCCGTCGCGTCAGCAAGGCGACGGGTGACGTGATCCAGGATGATCTCGTGCGAAATTGCGTCGCCCGGCTCCGACAACGCGCGGATCGCGGTGGTTGCAGCCTTCGCGGACTTGCCCTGATTGAGCTGCGCGTCCACCAGAAGGAGATACCGAACCGAACGGTCGAAGCCATCGCTTCTCGGCCATGCGCGGAGCAGGCGACGCTCTAGCCTCTCGACGCGGGGCCAGTCCCCCTCTCGCTCTGCGACGGTGGACTCGAAGAAATGCCATTCTCGGTCGAGATGGTGCACGAACTCCGGGTACTGGAGCGCGATGCGTTGGACGCGCGGTTCGAGTTCGTACAAGAACCGGCGCGGCCTCCTGCCAGACAGCAATCGGGCGGGGCCACGGATCGCCGCTTCGAGCAACTGGCCGAACCTGATCAGCCTCGCATCGCGATCGGTACCCTTGCTCTGGCTGCTCATCCGGCCCTGCGCTTGCGCTTCGACATGCTGCGCGCTCGGTCGGTTTTCGCTGTATGGGTAGAGCGTGACCTCGACGCTTCCACCGAGCGCGGCGATGGCCTCGACCATCGTGGAGCTGATCGAGAACGGCGGTGCGCAGCGCGAGCCGCAGGCGACCCCGATATTGAAGGACCGCTTTGATGCCTGCTGCCAGAGGCGTCGGGCGTCCCCCGACAGCGAAGAGATCATCTTCGCCAACCGGCGCAGAGTCCCGTCGAGCGGCAGGGTGGGCCACGCCCCCTCCAGCGACATGACGTACTTGCCGCGCATCCGCGTACTGGACATGACAATCAGCAACGGCAGCGCCTCCGCAAGGCGCCGCAGCGGCTCACGCGATTCCAGGTCGAGATCGACGTTGAGGAACTCGGGATTTCTCCGGGGCATGGCGGCGGGACCGTAGCACAGGCCACCGTGCGACTACCGTGCGACTACGGCACGCTTCGGCGCTCCCCCTCGCTCTTGCTCACCGAGGAGGGCGCAGAAGCCTCCCGAGGGCAGCACGCTCTCATAATCCGCAGGTAGGTGGTTCGAGTCCACCCGCCGCCACCAAGACTTCGCCTGGGAAAACCGACAAGTTCTTCGGCAACTTCTTCGCCTCACCAAGCTACCCCCGGTAGAGTGCAGGCGTGCTGCAGGAACGCCTGCTCGGCATTCTCGAACGCAAGAACCACTGGGCGTGGCCCTGGTTTGCCGAGGGGCGCGTGCCGCTCCCAAGCCTGCTCCCGCACTTCCAACAGGAGTGGGCGGTGTACGTGCGCGACTTCCCGCAGCTTCTCGCGCGGGTCATGGGTCATTCAGACACGCCGCAGGACGTCCGCGCGATGTTGGCAGCCAACATCTACGAGGAGCAGACGGGTGGCATCAGCGGGACGACGTCCCACCCGGAGCTGTTCCTGCGCATGATGGAGGGCTGCGGGTTCAGCCGCTCCGATTTCAACGAGGTCGAGCTGCTTCCCGCCGCGAACCGCTATCGGACGTTCCTCGACGAGATCAGCAGCGTCGATCACTGGGTGGTCGGTGCGGCGGTGCTGACGATCTTCGTCGAGGGGAGCGTCAACGAGCGGCAGGAGATGGAGAAGACAGGTCCGGACTCGGATAGCGAGATCGAGGCGGCGATCCGGCAGCATCCGCTGGTCCGGGTCCACGGCCTTGATCCGAAGTTCCTCGGATTGCAGCGGGTGCACAAGAAAGTGGAAGGCGGTCATCGTCTGGATGCCTGGAAGATGGTGCTAGGCCACACGCCTGCGACGCTGGAGGACCGTGTCGTCCAAATGGTGGCGAGGGCTCTCGAGCGTTGGCTCGCCTACCGCGACGAGGTAGCGCAAGCTTGCGGCATTGCGCGATGATCCACTTGCCCGCCCGAACTCTCACGCCAGCCACCGGCATGGCGCCGGCAGCAACGTCGGCCGCTCAGGCCAGGCGCTCGAAGATGCGCATCAACTCGACCCGCTGCGCCTGCGTCAGCCGCGACAGGCGCCGGCCGAATTCCTGATCGAAGATCTGGCGGCCGCTCTCCATGGCGCTCCGTCCCGACGGGGTCAGCGTCAAGCGAAAGCGGCGCAGATCGTCGGGCTGCAGCTCGCGCCGCAGGTAACCCAAGGCCTCCATCCGCTTGACCATGAAGGTCACCGACGGCTTGGGCGTCACCAGGGCGCGCGCCAAGTCGGCCGGGTTGGGATGCTCGTCGAGCTTGCTGAGGAGCAGGAACTCCTTGACCTCCAGGCGCAGCGCCCGTAGGCGCGGCGCGACGTCGGCCAGCAGCGAGGTCATGACCTGAAAGTTGAGCGTCCACAGCGCCCAGGGCGAGATCCTGCGCATGTCGGCTTCGTCCTCCTTGACGGAATCTAGTTCCATATTAAACTAGCTATAGATGGAACTATTCTAGAGCGAAACAACACGACCGCTGAACGACGCTACCACGAAGCACCACGGTCGCCGCCGATGCGCGGCGCAAGGAGAAAGCGATGCCTCTCGACCACTACGTCACGCTGGGCCGTTCGGGCCTGCGCGTAAGCCCGTTCTGCCTCGGCGCCATGACCTTCGGCGAGGACCTTGGCTGGGGAAGCAGCGTCAAGGAGTCCGAGGCGATCATCGACCGCTACCTCGAGCTGGGCGGCAACTTCATCGATACCGCCAATTTCTACACCAAGGGGCACTCGGAGAAGATCATCGGCGATCACCTGGGCCGTCACCGGAACAAACGCGACCGCCTCGTCATCGCGACCAAGTTCAGTGGCAACCTCCACGTCGGCGATCCCAATGGGGGCGGCTCCAGCCGCAAGTCGATCGTCGCCCAGTGCGAGCAGTCGCTGCGGCGGCTGCAGACCGACTACATCGATCTCTATTGGCTGCACAACTGGGACGTGCACACCCCCATCGAGGAGACGATGGCGGCGCTCGACGATCTCGTGCACGCCGGCAAGGTGCGCTACTTGGGTGTCTCCGACACGCCGGCGTGGAAGGTGACCCAGGCGCAGCTGATCGCGCAATTCCGCGGCTGGGCGCCCTTCGTCGGGCTCCAGATCGAGTATTCGCTGCTCGAGCGCACCGTCGAAGGCGAGCTGATGCCGATGGCCAGGGAGCTGGGCCTCGACGTGACGCCCTGGTCGCCGCTCAAGAGCGGCATCCTGAGCGGCAAGTACACACGGCAGAACTCGGGTAGCGTGCAGCCGACCGGCCGGGCATGGGCCGCGAGCTACCTTCACGACAAGGCCTACGCCGTCATCGACGAGCTACAGCGCATCGCCGGGCAGCTCGACACGACCGTCGCTCGCGTGGCGCTGGCCTGGGTACAGGGCCGGCCGGGAGTGGCGTCGACCATCCTCGGCGCGCGCACGCTGGCGCAGCTCGACGACAACCTCAAGGCGCTCGACATCAGGCTCAGCGCCGAGCAGTCGGCCGCGCTCGACAAGCTGACCGCGCCCACGCTCAACTTTCCGGCCGAGTTCCTGCCGATGTTCCGCATGCTCCATGCCGGCGGCACCACCATCAACGGCGAGAAGTCGCCGCTGATACCGGAGTTGTTCGGCCCCAACAAGCCGGACGACCACTACTAGCCCCTGAGAAGCGAGCGATCCGACCGACCAACTAGATTTTTCCGGCCACTTCCGCGCTTCGGGCGACTGGCCGCCGCTCTGGCGGAGAGGCCTCGGTGCAAAACAACGCCGGCGCCGGTGACGAGCAGACGCGCTTGAACACCTTGTCGTTGAGGAGGATCCCGAGGAGGTAGCGGAGCCGACCCGAGTGGGACTTTCCCGGTTCACTCCGTCGCGGTAGATTCGGGAGGGGGTGAAGTCCGAGCGGACAACGCCGTGAGGCAGGCATAACGTGGGCCCACTACGACGCGACGATCTCAGCCCTGGTCTCCACGACGAGCGCCGCGGCTGGTTCGTGCGAGGCGACGCCGGCCGGCTACGCGCACTCGAGGAGGAGCTGGGGTGGCTTGCGCGGCTGGTGGGAAACCCTGCTTGCGTCCGTCCAGTCGCTCGCCGGAGAAACGAAGCGATCAGCTGCTTGAAGCGAAGGCCGTCGAACACCGCGGTATCCTAACGCGTCAATTAGCTCGAGGAAGGCTAAGCATGGCCGCGCCTGCGTCGATGATACCCACCGAGCCGATTGGCAGCATCCCAAGGCCGGTCGATCTCATCGACAGAGTCGCAAAGGGCGACAGCGAGGATCCCAGCCTCGCTCCTTTCTACGAAGTTGCCATTCGAGAGACAATCGAGCGGTTCGAAGCCACGGGTTCTCCGGTGGTCACGGACGGCGAACAGAGAAAATATCACAATTTCGCGACGTACTGCGTGCACGGGCTTCCCAATATGGCCCCGGACGGTTTCACGATTCCCTTCTCAGACGGTCATACGCGCCGGATGTCGCGGCTCACACGCGGGCCGTTCCGTTATCGACGGTACGCAGACTCCTACCTGGACGTCGCCATGCGCTATGCGCACGCTCCGGTAAAGCAGGCGGTGATATCGCCATCATGCTTGAGCCTGATGTACCCAGCCGAGCCGATTCCGGATTATTCGCGCGAACAATTCATCCAGGACCTGCTGAACGAGCACGAAACCGAGATACGGCGGTGCTTGGCGAAGGGCGCGCACAAGGTTCAAGTGGACTTCACCGAAGGACGCCTGGCCGTGAAGATCGACCCCTCTGGGCATCTTCTCAACAGCTTCATCGACCTGAACAATCTCGCGCTGTCCCGGTTCACGCCGGAAGAGCGCAAGCGCATCGGGGTCCATACCTGCCCGGGGAACGATTTCGATTCGACGCACAGCGCGGACGTCGATTACGCAGAGTTGCTGCCCAGCTTGTTCGAGCTGAAGGCGGGAAATTTCTATATCGCGCTTGCGGGTGAGCGGGACCGCCGCCACGTCCTGAAAATCATCCGCAAATACCGAAAGCCGGACCAGCGGATTTTCATCGGAGTCATTGCTCCCATCGACCCACGCGTCGAGACCCCGGAAGAAGTGCGCGACCGGGTACTCGAAGCGTCCGACTACATACCGATCGAGTACCTTGGCACCACCGACGACTGCGGGTTCTCCCCTTTCAGTGACGACACTTCCACGAGTCGCGACACTGCCTTTGCCAAGATCCAGGCGCGTATCCTGGGCACCGCGCTTGCGGAGAAACGCATCGGAGGCGACTCGTGACCGAGAAGGGCGACGAAGACGAGCTGCTGCGATCGGTGGCCCTGCAGAATGCGAACAGCATTCTCGCCGCACGTCAGCGTGCCGAGCGTCGACGCGAGGCATACCTGGCGGAAGCTCAAAAGCTCAGTCACACTGGAAGCTTCAGCTGGACGCTTTCGACGGGTGAGATCAACTGGTCAGACGAAACCTTTCGAATCTTCCAATACGACCGAGCGATGATACCGACCGTGGATCTCGTTCTACGACGGGTTCACCCGGAAGACGTCGCCATGGTGAGGCAGACGATCGACCGTGCGTCGCAGGATGTAATGGATTTCGATCATCAGTATCGCTTGGTGATGCCGGATGGTTCCGTGAAACATGTCCATGTCGTCGCTCATGCCTTGAGAGACGAATCTGGCGGCACCCAGTTTGTGGGAGCGGTGATGGACGTCACCGCGGCAAAGCAGGCGGATGAAGAGCGCGAGCGCGCCGAGGAGAGGCTGCGTCAGGCGCAGGCGGATCTCGCACGCGTCAGGGAGATCACCACCATGGGAGAGCTGACTGCCTCCCTGGCGCACGAAGTGAATCAACCGATTGCCGCCGCCATCACCAATGCCAGTGCCTGCGTGCGCTGGCTGGCGGGCGAAGTCCCCAATCTCGAAGAAGCGCGCGCGGCTGCGATGAGAAGCGTGAGAGATGGAACGCGTGCGGCCGAAATCATCAGCCGGATCCGTCTGCTCTTCAAGAAGGGTACGCCGCAACGGGAGCTGGTTGATGTCAACGAAGTGATTCGAGAGATGATCGCCCTGCTCCGCAGCGAGGCAACGCGATACTCCATATCGGTCCGGACGGAGCTGGCGGCGGACCTTCCCCAAATCATGGGAGATCGCGTCCAATTGCAGCAGGTCCTGATGAACCTCATCATGAACGGCATCGATGCCATGAAGGATGTGGATGGGACATGCGAGCTAACCATCAAGACCGGGCGAGCCGAAAACGATCAACTGATGGTGTCCGTCAGCGATACCGGCGTCGGCCTGCCCCTGCAGCGGGACCAGATCTTCAACGCGTTCTTCACCACCAAGCCTCATGGGACTGGCATGGGACTGTCCATCAGCCGTACCATCGTTGAATCGCATGGCGGCCGCTTGTGGGCTGCCGACAATCCTTCGCGCGGTGCGAGCCTTTGCTTCACCCTGCCCGCCAGAGTCGAGGCGCATGCATGACGGCTTCAAGCGTTCCTACCGTTTTCGTCGTAGATGACGATGCCTCCATGCGAGAAGCGCTGGCAGGACTGATCCGGGCGGCGGGACTGAACGTAGAGACCTTTGCTTCTGCGCAGGAGTTCCTGGCGCGGCCACCAGCCGACGTTCCCGGCTGCCTGGTGCTCGACGTCCGTCTGCCGGGCCTGAGCGGCCTCGATCTTCAATCGCGAATGGCCGAGATCAACCTCGAGATTCCCATCGTGTTCATCACGGGCCATGGCGACGTTCCGACGTCGGTGCGGGCGATGAAAGCAGGGGCGCTGGAGTTCCTGACCAAGCCGTTCCTCGATCGGGATCTGCTCGATGCGATCGCACAGGCGATCGAGCGCCACCAGGCGACGCGCCAGCGTCGAGCGGAGATGCACCAGCTGAACGACCGCTATGGATTGCTGACCCGGCGTGAGCGGGAAGTGATGGAACGGGTGGTGTCAGGGCTACTCAACAAGCAGGTCGCCGCAGAACTGGGCACCAGCGAAATCACCGTGAAGGTCCACCGGGGCCAGGTGATGCACAAGATGCGGGCAGGCTCGCTGGCAGACCTGGTCCGAATGGCCGAGAAGCTGGGGATACGGCGGGACAAGGGTTCCCGCATCGAACGCGCGGCCACCTATACGAAGGTGTAATTGATCCTGTTCGCTGAAGACGGATGATCGGGGCCTGAGCGAAAGGTCCCAGGTGGCGAAGGCAGCTCTCATTTCGGTCGTCGATGACGATGACTCCGTCCGTGAGTCCCTTCGGGGCCTGCTCAGGTCCGTCACGTTCGGAGTGGAGGTATTCGCGTCAGCCGAGGAGTTCTTGAGCTCGGATCGTCTGCGCGAGACGGACTGCCTGATCCTCGATGTGCGCATGCCGGGGATGAGCGGGCTCGAGCTGCACCGACGTCTGGTCAGCAGCCACCCGTGCATGCCGGTCATCTTCATCACTGCTCATGGAGACGAGGAGCTGCGGTCGAGGGTTCTGAGGAGCGGGGCCGTGGATTACTTGCTCAAGCCCTTCAGCGACGATGCTTTGCTGAATGCGGTCCAGACGGCTCTGAGGAAGGTGCCACATGGGCGAGACGTATCCTCTTGTCGGCGTCGTGGATGACGACGTTTCGGTGCGGGAATCGCTTGAGGGTTTGATCCGATCGGCGGGTTTGCGCGTGGAGACCTTTGCGTCGGCGAAGGAGTTCCTGGCCAGGGCGCGAACGATGGTGCCCGGTTGTCTGGTGCCGATGTGAAGCTGCCGGGGCTGAGCGGAATCGATCTGCAACAGGAGCTCGCCAAGGCGAATCTTCAGATCCCCATCATCTTTCTTACGGGTCACGGCGACATCCCCATGTCGTGCGAGCGATGAAGTCCGGCGCCCTCGAGTTCTTGACCTAGCTTCGAGCTGCACGCCTCTATTCTTGGATGGACTCCGGTCCAAGCAACTGCACCTTCGAGAGTCCAGCGCGCTCGATGGAAGACCGGTCGTCTCCGGGGTCCAGGTTCAGGCTATAGCTTGACATGAAGTATCTTGACGTTAAGCTATCTATCGGATGAGGAGCGCCGCCACAGGGAGGAAGGCCGCCGACGTGTCGGGCACGCATCTGTGGCTCGTCTTGATGAAGGCGCAGCGGGCGCTCGAGCGCCTGGCGACGCAGAGCATCGAGTCATTGGATGTGTGCCTGTCCGACTTCGCAGTCATGGAGCTGCTTCTTCACAAGGGGCCACGCCCGTCAACGAGATCGGGCGGCGCATCGCGCTCACCAGCGGCGCGATCACGACCGCGGTGGATCGACTCGAGGCTCGAGGCCTGGTGATGCGCGAGGCCCATGAGAGCGATCGGAGGACCCGCATGGTTCGGCTGACCGCGCGGGGAAAAGAGCAGGCCGGCAGCGTCTTCGCCGGTCAAGGCGGTCATGGACTCAGCAGCGAGCGGGCTCTCGAAGACCGAGCGCGCCATGCTCATCGAGCTGCTCAGGAAGCTCGGCACTTCCGCCGGGGAACACGCACACTTGGAGGAATGAGTCATGTTGGCACGTGAGCTTCAGCACCCGGTCCGTGAAATCATCTACCGCACGAGCGGGCAAACGCACGGGCCCATCACCCGGCTGATGAGCCCTTCCGACCTCGGCGAGCTCCTCAAGCCCTTCGTCTTCCTGGACCTCGCCGGCTTCGACGGCCGATTCGCGCCCACGCCGATGGGCTTCGGCTGGCACCCACACTCGGGCATTGCCACCGTGACGGTGATGCTCGAAGGAGCGGTTCGCTACGCCGAGACGACCGGCCAGCAAGGTGTGCTGCCGGCCGGAGGCGTCGAGTGGATGCGAGCCGGAAACGGCGTCTGGCACACCGGCGCTCCCGAGCAGGGGCGCGTGAAGGCGTTCCAGTTGTGGGTCGCCCTGCCGCCGGAGTTGGAAAACGCAGCCAATGCCAGTCGCTACGTCATGCCCAAGGACGTCCCCGTCGAGGGGTCGGTGCGGGTGATTCTC
>Ga0137418_10005671_pt1 | contig 11449 bp, 8 predicted proteins | sample CZODoug3_1_2_16f_FD_122242 | JGI IMG/M metagenome (GOLD analysis project Ga0137418, IMG submission 122242) | Vadose zone soil fungal communities from Angelo Coast Range Reserve, California, USA - CZODoug3_1_2_16fungal (Hybrid Assembly) | ecosystem: Environmental > Terrestrial > Soil > Vadose... | reverse complement strand
GCGCCTTCCACCATCAGCCGTTTGATGAACATGGGTATTGAGCCATTTCTAGTAGCCACTTCGGTCAATCTGATTTGTGCGCAGCGCCTCGTGCGCCGCATCTGTTCCAACTGCAAGGAAGAGCTGGACGTGCCGGAGCAGGCGTTGATCGATGCCGGCTATTCTCCCGAAGAGGCCAAGAAGACCAAGATTTATCACGGCAAGGGCTGCTCAACCTGCAACAAGGGCGGATACAAAGGCCGCACCGGTTTATATGAAGTGATGGAGATCAACGACGAACTGCGCGAGTTGATCTTAGTAGGCGCGTCGGCGCTGGAGCTGAAGAAGAAAGCCATCGAGCAGGGAATGATCACGTTGCGGCGCAGCGGGTTAATTAAGGTCGCCTTGGGTCAGACCACCATGGAAGAAGTGCTACGCGAAACGGTTCTGTAGGAAAGGTGCCAGATGCCGGGAATTACGCTGAGTGAATTGCTGAAGAAAATGATCGAGATGGGCGGCAGCGACCTGCACGTCACCACTAACAGCGCGCCGCGCGTTCGCGTGCATGGCAAGCTGCGCCCGCTTGACATGCCGCCACTCACCGCCTCGGATACCAAGTCACTGGCCTACAGCGTGCTCACCGACGCGCAAAAGCATCGCTTTGAAGAAAATCTGGAGTTGGACTTCTCCTTCGGCTTGAAGAATCTGGCGCGCTTTCGCGGAAATGTTTTTAATCAACGCGGTGCCGTAGGGGCGGTATTCCGTACCATTCCCTGGGAAATCAAGGGTTTTGACGCGCTTGGTTTGCCGCTTGTAGCAAAGGGCCTGTGCGAAAAACCGCGCGGATTGGTCCTCGTCACTGGCCCGACCGGCTCTGGCAAGTCCACCACGCTCGCCGCTATGCTCGACAAAATTAACAGCGAGCGCGAAGAGCACATGATCACCATCGAGGATCCCATTGAGTTTTTGCACAATCACAAAAAGTGCCTGGTGAATCAACGCGAGGTACACGCCGACACGCATTCCTTCTCGAACTCGTTGCGCGCGGCGTTGCGCGAAGATCCCGACGTGGTGCTCATTGGCGAAATGCGCGACCTGGAAACCATCGAATCGGCCTTGCGCATTGCGGAAACCGGCCACTTGACCTTTGCCACCTTACACACCAATTCCGCATCGTCCACCATCAACCGCATCATCGACGTTTTTCCATCGCACCAACAGCCGCAAATTCGCGCTCAGCTTTCCATGGTTATAGAAGGGATTCTTTGCCAGGCCCTTTTGCCGCGCCCTGACGGTCGAGGCCGGGCCATGGTGATGGAAGTGCTCATCCCCACCCCTGCCATCCGTAACCTGATTCGCGAAGACAAAATTCATCAGATCTATTCGGCCATGCAGACCGGCACCGGGCAAACCGGCATGCAGACCTTCAATCAAGGACTGGCCAACGCCTATTTCGCAAAACTGATTAGTCTGGATATGGCCTTGTCGCGCTCGTCCAATCCCGATGAGCTGCAAGACATGATTAACCGCGGCGTGTCCTCTCCTGCCGGAGGGGCGAGAACGCCGGTGGCATCGAAACGATAGGTTCTGAGCAGTCGGAAGCTGCGGCAAGCTGTTGGGTCGAGTGACAGAGGAGGAGTGAAATGCCGGTCTATACATATCGGGGAACCAATCGTGGCGGCAGCGCCGTTAGCGGCGAAGCTACGGCGACCAACAAGGCGGAGCTGCAGAACATTTTGCGCCGTCAACAGATTACCGCCACGAAAATGTCAGAGAAGGGCAAGGAATTCAACCTGCCCACGTTCGGCGGCGGCTCGGTAAGCGCTAAGGAGTTGGCCGTCTTCACGCGCCAGTTCTCGGTGATGATCGATGCCGGTCTGCCGCTCGTGCAATGCCTGGAAATCCTCGCTGGACAGCAGGAGAACAAGTTCTTTCAAAAAGTTCTGACCGGAACGAGATCCGCGGTCGAGGGCGGCGCAACTCTTTCCGCCGCCATGCGCCAGTTTCCGAAGGTCTTTGACGGGCTGTACGTCAACATGGTGGAAGCCGGCGAGACGGGCGGTATTCTGGACACGATTTTGCAGCGCCTTTCGCAATACATCGAAAAGAACGTGAAGCTGCAGCGGGCGGTGAAGTCGGCTTTGGTTTACCCGGTCGGCGTTTTGACCGTCGCCGGTGGCGTCATCACGCTTTTGCTGTGGAAGGTCGTGCCGATATTTGCAACGTTGTTCGCGGGCTTGGGCGTGACCCTGCCTCTGCCAACCAGAATTGTGATTGGCGCGAGCAACTTCGTAGGAAGTTATTTCGGGCTGGCTTTCCTCGTCGCATTCGCCGCCATTATCTTTGGCCTTAAGGTTTGGTATGGCACCGCCCAGGGACGCTTTATTTTAGATTCGATACTTTTGAAGCTACCGGTACTCGGCATCTTGATGCGAAAGATTGCCGTGGCGCGCTTTACCCGCACACTTGGTACCTTGATCTCCAGCGGCGTACCGATTCTTGAAGGACTGGACATTACCGCCAGAACCGCGGGAAATGCAGTCGTAGAAAGAGCACTATTGAAGGTGCGCAGAGCCCTTGAAGAAGGCAAGTCGCTCACCGAGCCTCTGCGTGAAAGCGAAGTCTTTCCCGGGATGGTTACGCAGATGATTGGAGTTGGTGAACAGACCGGCGCCATGGATGCCATGCTGCAAAAAATCGCGGACTTCTATGAGGACGAGGTCGATGCCGCAGTCAAAGATTTGCTCACCGCCCTCGAACCAGTCATGATCGTGTTTTTGGGAGTAGTCGTCGGCGGCGTGGTTATCTCCATGTACTTACCGCTGTTCTCCCTCATCGGCCAGTTGAGCTCGACGCACTAAGTTTCCGGTATCAGCCGGCAGCATCTAACTATTTGTGGAGGCCGGAGAGCGCTTGCCGGCCTTCACGCATTAAGCGCCCAGGCAATGTCCGGCAAGCCACAACTATAAAGTGTCGAATCGCTATGGAACAGGGCTACACCACACGAGAATGGCTGGATTGGCTGACGCGCGTCCGTCTGCTGATGATCGCGCTCATTCTCAGCGTAGGCGTGGCTTGGCCTTCCTACCTGCCATTGGCGGGCTCCAGCCGCTACTTCCTGCCTTTGGTAATTTTCTGGATAACGCTGGCCACTCTCCACATTATATTGGTCCGCTGGCTGCCCAAAGCGCGCTGGCACGGACCTACTCAAGTAGCCAGTGATGTCTTGATGATTTCGGCCCTGGTGTATGCCACCGGCCTGCAAGAAAGCTATTTCATCTCCCTCTACCTGCTGGTGATTATCGTCGCCAGTATCTTGTTCTCCCGCAATACCGCCTTTGCCACCGCCGCTGTTTGCGTGGCACTGCTAGGCGCCCTGACGTTGCTTTCCTATGAAGATAAGATTCCGCGGACCTACGTGGGTAGCCCCACCTCAGAGCTGCTTCGTCTGTGGTTCCTCAGCAACCTGCTTGGATTTCTGGCCGTTGCTTACTTGGCAGGCCTGCTGGTTCAATCGCTTCGCAGCAAAGGGCGTGAACTCGAAGAAAAGAGCGAGGAGCTGCTTGACCTTCAGGATTTCACCGAAGACATCATTCACTCTATGCGCGGCGGCTTGATCACCACGGATTCCGATGGTCACGTGGTGCTGCTGAATCGTACCGGCGAGGAGATTCTGGGGTGTCGCTTCGCGGACATTCGCGGCCGCAAGCTCGCGGAGATCAGCGAAGAGTTCTGGACGGCCGGCCGCCCGGGCACTAACGAGCGTCTTTCGCTGCGCCGCGAAATTGAATTCGTTACTCCGGATGGTCAGCAGCGCTACCTGGGCATCAGCGTATCTCCGCTTCGCTCGCGTGATATCCAACGCAGCGGCTACGTGTTCAACTTTCAGGATCTCACCGATTTTCGCCGGCTTGAACAGGAACTCGCTACCAAAGACCGTATGTCCGCGCTCGGACGTCTTTCGGCAGCGATTGCTCACGAAATCCGCCAACCGCTGACCGCCATGGCGGGCGCCGTCGGAGAGTTGGCGCGCATGGCTCCCCTCGAAGAAGATGAAAAACAGCTCGTCAGTATCGTCAATCGCGAGTCCGAACGCCTGAACCGGATCATCACCGAATTCCTGAATTATTCACGCGAGAAAACCTACGAATTTCAGGACGCGGACGTCCGTGTCCTTTTGGATGAAACTCTGATGCTGGTCGAGAAAAAGCCGGAGGTCGGCTCCAAGTATCAAATTGTCCGCGCGTTTAATGGTCAGGAGTTACGTGCTCGGGTGGATTCCAATAAGATCAAGCAGGTGTTCTGGAATCTGTGTGACAACGCCTTGCGGGCCATGCCTGAAGGGGGGACGCTCACCGTCGGAATCGAGGAGCGCCCGTTTTGGCTGCACATTGCCTTTCGAGACACCGGCGTCGGCCTCAACCCAAAGCAGCGCGCCAAGATATTTGAGCCTCTCCAATCGAATTTCGAGGGCGGGACGGGCTTGGGGCTTTCCATCGTCTATCAAATCGTGCAGGCGCACAGCGGCCGCATCAGCGTTATCTCTGAGAAGGACCGCGGCGCCGAATTTATTATCGAGCTACCGAGAATGGCCTGAAAACTATGCAAGCTACAAAAACAGCCGCTAAGGGATTAAGCAAGCAGCCCGTGCACATTCTCGTGGTCGATGACGAGCGTTCCATTTGTGAACTGCTCGAAATCACCTTCCGTAAAGAGGGTCATCGTGTCGAGGTCGCGCATGACGTTCCTTCGGCCAAGAGGAAACTCGAATCCCAAATTTTCGATATAGTGGTATCCGATATACGCATGCCCGGCGAAGGCGGCGTCGATCTTCTCAAACTCACCAAGGAGATCGCTCCGCAGTGCTTCTTCCTGCTGATTACCGGCGTTCCCACTGTCGAAACGGCCATCGCTGCCATCAACTCTGGCGCCGACCGCTATGTCATCAAAGACCACGAATTGGTCGACCAGCTTCGTCGCGCCGTCCGCGAAGTCTCTGAAAGCTTGAAATGGAAGAAGGAGGCCGGCTATCTTCGGCGGGAACTTCGACGCCTGACCGGGCTCGATAACATCATCGGCCAAAGTCCCAAGATGCGCGAAATTTTCGACATGATCCAGACGGTCGCGCCGCAAACCAGCCGCGTGCTCATCACCGGCGAAAGCGGTACCGGCAAAGAATTGGTCGCCCGCGCCATTCACGAAAACAGCCAGCGTGCGCAGGCACCCTTTATCACCATCAATTGCGGCGCATTTCCGGAAACACTGTTGGAATCGGAGTTGTTCGGTTACATGAAAGGCGCCTTTACCGGCGCCGCCGAGAATCGACAGGGTTTGTTTCAGGCCGCGCACGGCGGCACCCTGTTCATGGACGAAATCGGCAACATGAGCCTCACCATGCAGGTGAAGCTCTACCGCGTGCTGCAGGAGGGCAAGGTTCGACCTGTTGGCAGCAATGAAGAAAGCGACGTCGACGTCCGGATTATCGCCGCCACCAACAAAAACTTTGAAAAAGAGATTGCCGAAGGCCGCTTTCGCGAAGACTTATATTATCGCCTTAGCGTAATTCCGATTCAGGTGCCGGCTCTGCGCGAGCGACGTGAGGATATTCCCCTGCTTGCCCGCCATTTTCTAGAGAGCTTCCGCAAGATCATGGAAAAACCGATCAATGCCATCTCGCCCGAGGCCATGCGGCAGCTCGAATCCTATGACTGGCCGGGGAATGTCCGCGAGTTGGAAAACACTATGGAACGCGCCGTGGCCTTGGAGAGCGGCTCCGAGATATCCCTCCCCGTGCTGCCGGACCGCATTGCCGGATACTCTGGCGTTGGCGCGGCTACCACCGCAAGTGGGCGGCTGAACATACCAGCGGAGGGGGTCGATTTCGAGAAGGAAATGGCCGATGCGGAGCGCCGTTATTTGCAGGCGGCGTTGGAAAAGGCCGACGGGGTCCGAACTCGTGCTGCAGAGACACTGAAGATCACTTACCGGTCGTTTAGGCATTACGCCAAAAAGCACAACATTTGACACCAAATGACTCTAATTGTTGGCGGACGCAGACAAAAACTGTCGACAAGAAGAGGCAAGAGCGAGGTTTGTCCATTCGGTGCGCTCTCCAGATTGGTTCCAGTACCTATCAAACGCTTTGTAATCATATAGATACACTGGAAGTGAACCCTAATTCTAAGGAAATTCTGAGTTGGTACTAGGCCTGCTAGTATAGGCACCGTGCTCTGGCAATACGAATCCTCAAGGAGAGATTGAATCACATGCGCAACAAACAAAAGGGTTTCTCGCTTATCGAGTTGCTGATCGTTGTGGCGATCATTTTGATCATCGCGGCTATCGCAATTCCGAACTTGATTCGCTCGAAGATGGCCGCCAACGAAGCTTCTGCGGTGGCTACTCTGCGTTCCATTAACACGGCGGAAGTCGTTTATTCCAGCACGTACAATGTAGCCTTCACGTTTGCGAACGCTCTCACGAACCTAGCCGATAACGGCGTGACTACTGCCTGCATCCAGGGCGCTCCTCCTCCAACTTCCACCGCCGCATGCTTGCTTGACGCCGCTGTGGCCGGAGCTACGACCGCTACTACGGCAAAATCGGGCTACATATTGGCCTACACCGCTCCAACGGCAACAACTGGTTATGCTGTTACCAACAGTCCTGTAACCCCGGGCTCGAGCGGTGTGCGGTATTTCTATACGGACCCCAGCCTGGTGATTCGTCAGAATTCGACGACCACCGCAACAGGGTCTGACAGTCCGATTTAGTCCTTGCCGGCTCGCGGGCCGATTCTATCGCCCGTCGGTTGGACAATAGAAGCAGAGAGAGCACGGAACCCCGGTTCCGTGCTCTTTTCCTTTTAGAATTCGTTTTGCCGGAGCACCCGCACGTTTGTTTAGAATGGACAATTATCGTCAATCACTTTGGGTCAATTATTGTCATTATTGGCTCCTGCGGACCTCCTTGTTGGTACTGGTCGGGATCTCGGAAGGCTGCTAACCTACGTGCTATCAATGTTATAAGATCGATTCCGCGAAGCGGGTCGACCATGGCCGCTGTTATGCAGTTGTTACGGTGTGCTCCGGCACCTAATCTCAAGGAGAATCAAAAGAGATGCGTAACAAACAAAAAGGTTTCTCGCTTATCGAGTTGCTGATCGTCGTGGCGATCATTTTGATCATCGCGGCCATCGCAATTCCGAACCTCATTCGCTCGAAGATGGCGGCCAACGAAGCTTCTGCTGTGGCTACTCTGCGTTCGATTAATACGGCGGAAGTCGTTTATTCCAGCACGTATAACGTGGCCTTCACGTTTGCGAACGCTCTCACGAACCTAGCCGATAACGGCGTGCCTACTGCCTGCATCCAGGGCGCTCCTCCTCCAACTTCTACCAACGCATGCTTGCTTGACGCCGCAGTGGCAGCAGCTACCACGGCTACTACGGCAAAATCGGGCTACGTTTTGGCCTACACCGCTCCAACCGCAGCAACTGGTTATGCTGTTACCAACAGTCCTGTAACCCCGGGCTCGAGCGGTGTGCGGTATTTCTTTACGGACCCGAGCCTGGTGATTCGTCAGAATGCGACGACCACCGCTACATCGCTTGACAGTCCGATTTAGTCCTTATCGGCTCGCGGGCCGATTCTATCGCCCGCCGCTTGGGCAATAGAAGCAGAGAGAGCGCGGAACTTCGGTTCCGTGCTCTTTCGTATTTTCTGGTACTGCCTGGTCTTTTTTGAGGACCGACTGGTGTCGCCTCCAGGACATCGCCACCATGCTATCGAGCATTCTGGGGCGGCAGTCTTTCTCCCGCTATGATGGAACCACAGAAGAAGATGAGCGGCTCATATCCATCATTGGTCGACCAAAGGCGCTCGACTGCGCTTGGTGGTCTGTTACTTCTCGCGTTGCTGGTTTATTGCAACACGCTGCTGAACGGCTTCGTCTACGACGACCACTTTCAGGTCGAACAAAGCCCTTACGTACGAAGTTTCAAGTACCTGGACAAAATTCTCACCACAACGGTCTGGTCCTTTAAAGGCTTGGAAGGGAACACAAATTATTACCGGCCCGTGATGACGCTAGGGTTTTTGGTATGCAACAAAGTGTTTCAAGCGTTTCCCTTCGGTTTTCATCTGGTCAACGTGCTTCTAAACTGCGTGGTGGTGTGGCTTGTATTTTTGGCATGCGCGACGCTGTTCCGGGATGAGATCGTCGCGCTAGGCGCGGCTGCGATTTTCGCACTGCACCCCATTCATACGGAAGTTGTTGCCTGGGTTGCCGCAGTGACCGAGCTTGAGATGGCGATCTTTTATCTCGCCTCGTTTATTTTTTTCCTGCGGCTGGATTCCTTGCCGTCCAAGGAAAGGAGAACGAGCGGAATTCTCATGTGCGCCTGCTTTGCCCTGGCTTTGCTTTCGAAGGAGCAGGCCGTGAGCCTCGCTGTCCTCGCGACCATTTATGAGCACTTCTATCGCTCTGACCGCAAGACCACCGGGTGGAAAACCAAAGTTTATCGCTACGGCGGGTTCTGGATGATTGCGACTATGTATCTGGTGTTTCGCATAGCCGTTTTGGGCGCCCTTGCTCCTGTGCGTCAGCATGCAGACGTTAGTTGGCCGCAGGCATTTATGTCTGCATTCGCGCTGGTAGGCCAATATGTCGCGAAGCTTTTTTGGCCGCATCCTTTGCTGGCATTTTATGTATTTCGCAAGAGCGTTGCGCTTAGCGATCCGCGCGTTTTAGCCGGGATCGGTGTTGGTGTTGCCGCGGTGGGGCTCTTCATCTACCTTTGGAAGCGCGCGCGAATTTATTCCTTCTGGGTCATTTGGGTCGCACTGACGCTCGCTCCGGTTCTGAACGCTCGCTGGATGGCCACGAATGTCTTCACGGAGCGCTATCTCTATTTGCCATCTGTGGGATTCTGCGCGTTGGTGGCGGGGGGATTCGTATTCTTATTTCGTAGATTCACTGGCCGCATCCCGGCCTTACGCTGGACATTGGTGACAGCGGCAACCATTCTTGTTTTTCTTGCAGCAGGCGAGATCGTTGCCCGCAACCGCGATTGGCGCGACGATTTCACTCTTCTGAGCCGGACCCTTGCAGTCGAGCCGCATGCCTCTTATATGAGGACGGATTTTGGCGTGCTGGAATGGAATTCGCGTCGCGAAGCGGAAGCGGAGCGTGAGTGGCGGCTGGCACTTGCCGACATGCCTGATAACGCCATCGCACTCTCGAATCTTGGCCTGGCGATGCTCGAGAAAAAGCGCTACCAAGACGCCGAGACCTACCTCCAGAAGGCCATCGCACTGCGGCCACTCTACGCCGCACCGCACATCCATCTGGGTAAAGTCTATGCCGCGGAGGGCGACGAGGCCCGCGCCGAAGCGGAATTACGCCGCGCCGTTGAGATTTATCCGATGAACATTCTGGCACGGAACACGCTCGGGAAATTTTATTACGATGCGGGGAATCTAGCGGAAGCAGCGGTCCAATACCGGGCTTCTATCGAGAACCTGCCGAATGAGGAAGCTTTGGACGCTTCGGGAGACATTTACTTGCGCGAGGGGGATCCAAGAAAGGCCGAAGAAGCGTGGGGCGAGGCAGTGCGGCTATCCACTTTCGACGGTCACGCGCACGTCTCGCTCGGCAACGTTTACTTTACAAGCGGCCGGGAAGCTGAAGCCGAAAAGGAATACCGGGCCGTTTTGGTTTTGGACCCCAACAATGCGGACGCTCTCCGAGGCTTGCGCAAACTCCATCCGAAAGAGTTTCCCGCCGCGCCGCATTGATTCGCAGCGCGGATACGCGTAGCGGAGGCTGACCTTAAGGATGGTCGGGAAGGCGCAGCCGCAGCATGTTTTGGTAGCGCTTAGGGAAATGTTGCCTGGCGCGGCGATAGTAGGTGAAGATTTGCTCGAAGCGCGAACCGGTCAGGCGATAGCGAATGCCGCGCGCGACTTCGCGGAGGTTGAGGCGTTTACTGGCCGGATCGGGCGGGCCGAGCAGGCGCTGCACACGGCGGCAAGTCTTGCTCGCGGACAAGCAGCCGCTCGGCGGCTTCGTCCCGCAGTTCGATCAGGCAAACGGCTTGGCTGGGTAATCCACGGCGCCAATTCGTATCTCTTTTGCGCGTCTCTTTCCACTGCATTCTCGAATCGCTCGCCCGATTCTTCGACGGTTCTCACCCTGCGGTTTGTCCCGCCTGCTAAACTAGCAACATGGCCACAGTGCTCTTCGCTCTTGTGTTGCTACTCCTTCCCTCCACAAGCCGGAAGGAAGCTGGGGAGCTCGCTTCCCGCCTGGAGACGCGATATCGAGGCGCCAAAACCCTGCAGGCCACTTTTCTCGAGCGCTATTCCGAGAATGGAGCCGTTCTTCGCACCGAGGCGGGAACCGCATACTTCCGGCGTCCCGGCAAAATGCGCTGGGAGTACGACCGTCCGGAAAAGGATCTATTCCTCGTAGACGGAAAAACCGCGTGGTTCTACGTTCCCGCGGACCACACCGTGACCCGAGTACCCGCGAAACAAAGCGAAGATCTGCGTACCCCGCTCGCGCTCCTGGCCGGGCGCATGAAAATCTCCCGCATTTGCTCGAGCATAGAACTCGCCGAGCACGAGAATCCCCTCCACGAAGGTGACGCAGTCTTGCATTGTGTCGTCCGCGGCCAACCAAAAAACGCAGGAAATGCGATCTCAGCCGACAACCCGTTCGGCAACGAATCGGCCGATGCCATTTTTTTTGAGGTAAGCCGCGACAGTGGGGACCTAGCCCGAATAATCGTCCGCCAGGCCGGCGGTATTCAGGTGGAATTTCGCTTCGAGAATTGGCGCTTCGACCCGCCAATCCCAGAATCGATGTTTCATTTCGAGCCGCCCCCGGGCGTAGCCATTGTGAACGGCGAATTACCAGACGGAAAAAACCAGGGAAATTAGTCGGCCATCGCGGGGCGCCCGACGGTGACGTTCAAATAACGGCCAACCCCAGCCACCTTCCCCGCATATCAGTTAGTTGAGGTAAACTGGGTACTTATGGGTGAGTTTGTTTGCCGTGTGGCAGACGCCAACGGCCGAGTTTTTTCGCACATAGAAGCTGCGAGTTCGATGGCGGAAGTGCGCCAGAAGCTGGCGGACCGCGGGCTATACGTGTACGCCGTCGATCAGCGCAACCGTCTCCTGTCTGGAATGTTCCAGCGGCGCGAGCGCGCCATAGGCGGCAGCGAATTCCTGATCCTCAATCAGCAATTCAACACCTTGATCAAGGCTGGCCTGCCCATCTTGCGCGCTCTGGACCTCCTCGCCGACCGCGCATCATCCCCAAAGCTTCGCCCAGTAATATCCCAGATCCGCGACCGCGTGCGCGAGGGCAAGTCACTTTCCGAAGCTGTCACCGAAGCCGGCGTCTTCTCCAAAGTCTATTCCACCGCCATACTCGCGGGAGAAAAAAGCGGCAACCTCTCCGG
>Ga0137418_10005670_pt1 | contig 11449 bp, 12 predicted proteins | sample CZODoug3_1_2_16f_FD_122242 | JGI IMG/M metagenome (GOLD analysis project Ga0137418, IMG submission 122242) | Vadose zone soil fungal communities from Angelo Coast Range Reserve, California, USA - CZODoug3_1_2_16fungal (Hybrid Assembly) | ecosystem: Environmental > Terrestrial > Soil > Vadose... | reverse complement strand
GGACGCCGACGCTGTAGCAGAAAGCGGAAGGCCCCATCCGAGGCACAGTACAGAGAACCTCGTCCGCCAACCCCTCACTACTCTCTCAAATTCGAAATTACCTTTTGTGTAAGGGGAGTGGCTAGTCCACTGCTGGCCAATCTGTTCCTGCATTACTTGTCACGTTCGCGGTTTGGGCCGCGTCGTCTTCTCCTTGTCTTCCTTTTCGTTGCTGTTGACTGATCCATGCGATCGAGGTGGCGTTCGAGAGCATCCAGGTGAGCGGACCAGAACCGGCGGAACCGAGCCAGCCAGGCATCCAGCTCCTCAAATGGTTCAGGTTTCAGCCGGTAGAGACGGCGCTGCGCGTCCACCGTGGATTCCACGAAACCGGCCTCTCGCAGCACGCGCAGGTGCTTTGACACGGTGGGCTGCGACATACGAAGCTGGCGCTCGATCTCTCCAACCGACTGCTGGGACGAGGCCAGGAGACTCAGTATCGCGCGGCGGTTCGGCTCCGCAATGATTTCGAAGAGAGATTCCATACGCTTTATATACTCCACGTAGCATATACGTGTCAAGGTATATTTAGACAGGGGTGTGTGGCACCTGTTCGGAGCCCACTGGTTAGACCGCCTGGCTGTCACGCAGGAGGCCGCGGGTTCGAGTCCCGTCGCTCCCGCCAGTTTTCCGATTACCAGCCTGCAATTCGCGCGCCCGGGGAGGTTTCAGAAAGACGCGCGGGTATTGCTTTGCCTTCAAACAAAGAACGATATAGCGATTCGATCCGGTCGGCCGAGGTGGATGAGGAAGCAGGCAGCGATCCATGGATTCGGAGACACCCGCGGTACAGCAGGTTGCTGGACGATTCACTTCGAGCGATGATGTCATTGCATTTAGTCGAGTTTGGCTTGTTTCCTCGCTGGGAAGCGCTCATCGAGTTCCAAGTTGAGCTCCAATACATTCACTCGACGCTCGCCGAGGATTCCAAGCTGTCGGCCTTCTGTGTGCTTGCTCAGTAGCGTGCGGAGTTGATCGACGGTAGCTCCGCGCTCCCTGGCGATGCGCTGTAGCTGGAACTCGGCCGATGCCGGCGTGATGTGCGGATCGAAGCCAGAGGCAGATGTGGTCACCAAATCAATCGGAACGGGTGTGAGAGGATTGTCGGTTTGGGCACTGGCAACATCTCCTTTAACTCGATCGATCAGTTTTTGATTCGTCGGTCCAAGGTTGGATCCTGCTGAGTTCGCGGCGTCGTAACCAGTTCCGGCGGCTGATGGTCTAGAGTGAAAATAACCCACACCTGAGAAGCCCTGCCCGATAATCGCCGAACCAACTATCTTGCCGTCCTTTTGGATCAGTTGTCCGTTGGCTTTACGCGGGAAGATGACCTGTGCCAGTCCAGTGACAACCAACGGGTAGATGATTCCCAGCAGAACTGTGGTTGCGATTGTCATCAGTACAGAGGTAACAAGATTCTTCTTCATGGCCAGTTCCCTTTACGCAAGTCCCACGCTAGTGATAATCATGTCGATCAGCTTGATTCCGATGAAGGGGATAATTACTCCCCCCACGCCGTAGATCCAGAGATTATTCCGCAACAAAACCGCTGCACCCATGGGGCGGTACTTCACCCCTCGCAGTGCCAGTGGTACCAGGGCGATGATGATCAACGCATTGAAAATCACGGCGGAGAGAATCGCCGACTGCGGGGTTTGCAGCCGCATGATGTTCAGTGCGTTCAGAACCGGGAAGGTGCCCGCAAACATTGCCGGAATGATGGCAAAATACTTCGCCACATCGTTGGCGATGGAGAAGGTAGTAAGCGCGCCGCGGGTCATCAGCAACTGTTTGCCGATTTCCACGATCTCAATCAGCTTCGTGGGATTGGAATCCAGGTCCACCATGTTGCCGGCTTCTTTGGCCGCTTGTGTACCGGTGTTCATGGCAACTCCAACATCGGCTTGCGCCAGAGCCGGGGCGTCGTTCGTGCCATCACCGGTCATCGCCACCAGCTTGCCCTCGTCCTGCTCTTTCTTGATCAGGTCCATCTTGTCTTTCGGAGTAGCTTGAGCCAGAAAGTCGTCAACTCCCGCTTCGCGCGCGATGGCAGCCGCGGTGAGCGGATTGTCGCCCGTGATCATCACGGTCTTGATGCCCATCGCACGAAGATGATTGAAGCGCTCCCGGATGCCGCCTTTCACGACGTCCTTGAGCTCGATTACTCCCAGCGCGCCGCGGCTCTTCTCGGCTACCACCAGAGGAGTGCCTCCAGACCGCGCGATGTCTTCTACGACGGTCTTGACTTCGCTCGGCATCGGCCGTCCGTTTTGTGATAGATAGTTCGCCACCGCATCCGAGGCGCCTTTGCGGATTTCGAACCCGTTTAGGTCCACGCCCGACATGCGGGTCTGGGCCGTGAACGGAACAAAGTGGGCATCATGGGAACCAAGTTCCCTTCCGCGGAGCGCATATTTCTCCTTGGCAAGCACCACGATCGAGCGGCCTTCCGGAGTTTCGTCCGCAAGGGATGAGAGCTGCGCTGCATCCGCCAATTCCTGCTCGGTTACGCCGGGAGCCGGAATGAATCGTGCCGCCTGACGATTGCCCAAGGTGATTGTGCCCGTCTTGTCCAGTAGGAGAGTATTCACATCGCCCGCTGCCTCGACCGAGCGACCAGACATCGCGAGCACATTGTGCTGGACAAGCCGATCCATGCCGGCAATGCCGATGGCGGAAAGCAGTCCGCCAATAGTCGTGGGGATCAAACAAACGAGCAGCGATACGAGAACAAACACGGTCTGTGGAGAGCCTGAATAAATTGCGAAGGGCTGTAGGGTCACAACCGCCAGCAGGAAGATGATCGTCAAGCCGGCCAGAAGAATGTTCAGTGCAATTTCGTTGGGCGTCTTCTGTCGTTCGGCACCTTCCACCAGCGCGATCATGCGATCGAGGAAGGTCTCGCCAGGATTGGCGGTGATTTTTACCTTAATGTGATCGGAAAGAACGCGAGTTCCGCCCGTGACGGCCGACCGATCGCCTCCAGCTTCACGGATGACCGGCGCTGATTCTCCAGTAATGGCGGATTCGTCGACCGAAGCCACGCCCTCAAGAATCTCGCCATCGGACGGAACGAATTCTCCGGCTGACACCAGGACGAGGTCTCCGGTACGCAACTTCCCGCTAGGGACTCTCTCAGTAAGGCCATCATCCCCGGGAAGAATGCGATTCGCCATGGTCTCCGAGCGCGCTCTGCGTAGGGTATCGGCCTGTGCTTTGCCGCGGCCTTCCGCCATGGCTTCCGCAAAGTTCGCAAACAGGACTGTGAACCAGAGCCAGAGAGTGATCTGAAGATTGAAGCCGAACCCAGCTCCGCCCTTGAACAGCAAGACTGTCGTGATGACACTGCCAATCTCCACCACGAACATGACAGGATTTCCCATCATTTTCCTGGGATTCAGCTTAAGAACCGCATCCCAGACCGCGCGGCGGACGATCTTCCATTCCCACACGGCCTTCTTCCTCGGTCCTCTTGACAGCTGTCCGGGCGGCACTGCTTTCGATTGGAGAACTGGTTTCATTTCTGATGTCGTTGCCATACGCGTTCCTTAGAAAGTCTTACCCGCGGCCATGAGTAAATGCTCAAGAATTGGACCCAAGCTTAGCGCGGGGAAAAAGGTCAACGCACCCACAATCAGGACTACTCCGAGCAAAAGCACCGTGAACAAAGGCGTAGTCACCGGGAAGGTGCCCAGCGACGGGGGGACATATTTCTTTTGCGCCAGGTTGCCGGCGATGGCCAGCATGGGGATGATCATCATAAACCGGCCGACGAGCATGGTGATGGCGCCGGTCGTGTTGTACCAGGTCGTATTGGTGGTCAATCCCGCGAACGCCGAGCCGTTATTGGCAGCTTGCGAGGTGAACGAGTAAATGATTTCGCTCAGGCCGTGCGGCCCGGGATTCAGGATGCTGGAAGTGCCAAATGTCGCCACCGTGGAGATGGCGGCGAATCCGAGAATAACCAGCGGAAAGACGAGTACGACCAGCATGGCCATCTTCACGTCATACGCTTCAATCTTCTTGCCGAGATACTCGGGGGTACGCCCGACCATCAGTCCTGCAATGAAGACCGCGAGCACGATGTAGATCAGAATGCCGTACATGCCGGCGCCGACGCCGCCGAAAACCACTTCGCTCAGCATCATGTTGGCGAGTGGAACCATACCGCCCAGCGCCGTGAACGAGTCGTGCCAGCCGTTGATAGCGCCGCAGCTGGCGTCGGTAGTTACGGTCGCCCAGAGAGCAGTGTTGGCGATGCCGAAGCGGACTTCTTTGCCTTCCATATTTCCGCCGGGCTGCAAAGTGGTGGATCGCTGATCGGTTCCAGCCAGCAACGGGTTGCCGCGAGCTTCCGCCCAGTAAGCCACAGTCACGCCAGCGAGAAAAAGGATCGCCATTGCGGCCCACACCGCCCAGCCGTGCCGCTGTGAGCCGGTCATCCGTCCCAGCGTGTAGGTGAGTCCACTGCCGATGGCGAAAATCAAGACCAGCTCAATAAGGTTTGAGAGGGGCGTCGGGTTCTCAAACGGATGTGCACTGTTCGCGTTGAAGAAACCGCCGCCGTTCGTGCCTAGTTCCTTGATGATCTCCTGCGAAGCGACTGGTCCCTCCGCGATCGTTTGATCGGTCACAATATCCATCACTGGCTTACCCTGTGCGTCGACTACCGGCTTGCCATCGGCCACCTTCGGCACCTGCATGGGTTCAACCAGCTTCGCCGTGTCATAGGGCTTCAGATTCTGAACCACGCCCTGGGATACAAGTACCAAGGCCCCGAGGATGCAAGCCGGCAACAGAACCCAGAGGTTGCAGCGGACCAGGTCCACCCAAAAATTGCCAATCGTCTGCGTCTGGCGGCGGGCGATGCCGCGGATGAAAGCGATGGCGAGGAGAATGCCGATCGCCGCGGACATGAAGTTGTGATAGGCAAGGCCCGCCATCTGGGTCAGATAACTCATGGTGCTTTCGCCGCTATAGTTCTGCCAGTTGGTGTTGGTGGTGAAGGAAGCGGCGGTATTGAAAGCGAGGGTAGAGGGATTCACAGCCCCGAACTTCTGCGGATTGAACGGCAGATATCCCTGCAGCCGCTCTAGCCCGTACAGCACGACCATCGAGACCAGGCTGAAGAGCAGCATCGAGATGGCGTATTCGGTCCAGCGCATCTCGTGGGTCTCATCCACTCCTGTAACGCGATAGAGGAGCCTCTCGACCGGCCGCAGCACGGGATCCATGAATGTCTTTTCGCGGTTGAAGACCCTGGTCATGAAGATCCCGACCGGCTTCGTGACTACGAAAACCAGCGCGAGAAAAAGGAAGATCTGCAACCACCCATTCGCCGTCATATCAGAATTTCTCCGGACGCAACAATGCATACAGCAGGTACGCACCCGTCAGCACGGACACCGTGAGCATGATCAACGATTCCAGATTCATAGCGTTCCCCTTACTTTACGTGCTCGCAGAAGTGCACGTAGGCAATCGACAAAGCGAAAAACGCGATCGTGATCGCGATCCAAATTGCGTCTTGCATAATAATCTCCAGTGACAAATTTCGAACCCTCTTTACGCCCCCACCAACGAACGAGACCTAGCGTCGCGGTGTTCTGTTGCTTGCCGAGAACACCCTGCACATCGGACAGGAAGGATGCCTGGATTGGAGAATCCCGGCGCACTCGTCGCGCATCGGCAGTCCATCCGTAACCTTGTAGTCCGCAACCTTGTGATCCAACGTCACCGTATTTCCTTGCAGGGCTTGAGTAATACCTCTGAATAGACCCTCCGGTCCGACACGTACCCGGCTCGACTCGCCACAGCGACTCTAGGCGTCGGCTGGTATTGGATACAGGCCCCCCCATCGTGAACATGTGCAGGGAGCTGAAGACCTTCCCGGAGCAGCATCCTTCAGACCGAAAAACACCGAAGAACACCACTGCACTCACACTCGTGATCAGCAGCAGGCTCAAGCCCGTATTCATGAGTTTGAGACTTCTTTCTCATTCTCGATTGCCATTGGTTCCGGGGTGATGGAGTCGCGGTCGAGATCACCAGGAAGCGACTCTGCGACCCCACCATGTCCGTCGGCTAGTTGTGGCAATCTCAATGGCTTTCTGGTCGGCAATGTTGGTGTGGAGCAAGGTCATCGGTATCCTGATGCTTCCCACCACAAACCCTGGAACGGTATCTTCCAATGCTGCTTCGGGTTCGAAGGATGTGGCTTTTACCACTAGGTGCAGCCGATCCTGCGGTTGCCTGCTGCGGCCCTCATGAGTAAGGGAAATCAGGAACCAGATCATGAAGGAAACAGCAGCGGAGCACACCACAAGGAAAATGATTCCAGCACTGTTCGTGATCGAAATGGGTTCAGCCGCTGCGTTCATATGCCCTCCTTCAGATTCAATTCAATCAGTCGATCCGTAAAGACGGTCTAAAAAGTTTATAAAAAAGTCGTAAACAAGGATTAGGGTTCACCCATCCCGGACGACTGCGTTCAGCAGCCCCACTCTGCTTCGCCAGGTTTCGCAAAATATCTCCTCGATTCCTTGGCATGGGGGTCCGTGGAGTCCAATTCCATTAGAGCCAGGGCCGCCGCCGTCACGAGGCGACGTCTTTCCTGCGCTGGTACGTCTTCCCATGACTCAGCGCTTTCGCTACCCCATCCGAAATCGGGGGTGGGAGACAACGTCTGGTGATAATGGTGAAAGAGTTTTGCCAGCTGTTCTGCGGATACGTCTTGGATCGAAATGGACATGCCGTTTGGTTCTCCTGAGAACCGAAGAGAGGACTACGCCCTTGCATGAGTTCTTTCAGGACGTCTCCCTCGCAGTTCCTACCTCATTGGACACAATGGAGCGTAAAGTTCGCATAAAAACTGAATAAATCGTTCATAAACAAATGCCGAGGCTGTTTGCAAACTCTTTATTCCGTTTTTATACGGAGTTTACGAGTTTCGTAATCCAATGAGTGTTCAGCCGAAGCGACTGCCTGGTCGCCAAGCTCATGAGTGTTTTCGGGAGACTCAGGGAGATACAATGCGGGACGTCACAGTCGCAGTTGGCTTTCTCATCTTGCTGGGATTGCTGGTATCGCGAATCAAACGTGAAAGCCGTGCGAAGGATTAATTGATTCGCGGACGAGTCCAGGCTCAATCGCCGGGCTCGAAGCGATATCCGACCCACGGTTCAGTAACGATATAGTGAGGAATACTGTCGTCGGTTTCGAGCTTCTTGCGCAAGTGTCCAACGAACACGCGCAAGTATTCCGGCTGCTCAGTGCTATTCGGTCCCCAAACGGCCGCCAGCAGAACGCGGTGTGTGATGACCTTTCCAGGGTGCTTTGCCAGATAGGCCAGCAGATCAAACTCTTTTGGAGTTAGCCGCACATCCTGCTTCCTAACGGTGACTGCCCGCTCCGCAAAATCGATGCGAAAGTCCCCGATTTCGATTATCTCACTGTCCGGTTGCTGAGGAGCGGAAGCCCGCCGGAGTGCAGCCCGCACTCGAGCCAGAAGCTCATTGGTGCTGAACGGCTTGGTGATGTAATCGTCGGCCCCCGCATCCAGCGCCTCCACTTTGATGGCCTCTTCGCCCTTTACCGACAGTACGATAATTGGAAGTCGAGATTGTGTACGAACGCGCCGGCACAACTCTAGTCCATCCACATTCGGCATCCGCAAGTCCGTGATGATCAGGTCCGGAGACCAGCCCTTCAATTGACGAAGGGCGTCTTCTCCATCAGACGCACTTCGAACGCCGTAACCCTGGCTGGACAGAGTTGTTTTGAGAACACGAGTGATCTGCGGTTCATCGTCTACGACGAGTATGTTTCCCTTGACGTCTGGACCTGCCATATGCCTCTCACTTGATCTCTTGAGTCACGATGTGAACATCTACCGGAGGAGCATCGCGCAAAAATCTGTGAATGGCCGACAGGTACAAGTACCGTTTCCAGCTTTTCTGCGCTGATCGTCCGAAGACAACTTGGGTGATGTGGTTTTCGCGGACCAGTTTGGCAACTTCCTCGGCCACACTCTTTCCCTTGGCACGGACCACTCTCGCGCCGAGGTTTTCAGCGAAGCTCAGATTCTGAAATAAGCTACGTTGGTCCTCCGGACTTTCATCCGTCCCAAGATCGACGTAGATAACGTAGAGGTCAGCTTCGACGCGCTGCGCCATGCGGGCCGCTCGTGCAACCAGATACTGCGCTGCGGGGCTGGAACTAACGCAGACCGCGATACGCTCCCGCAGCGCCAGATTCTTGCTCAGGCCTTCGCGCTCCAGATAGGACTCCAGGCTGCGGTCCACTGCACGGGTGACATGTTGCAGCGCCAGTTCACGAAGGGCGATGAGGTTACCAGGTCGGAAAAAATGTCCAAGCGCTTTCTCAGCGCGTTCAAGAGGATAGATATCTCCGCGTCGCATCCGGGTCTGTAAGGCTTCGGGGGTTAGGTCTGCGAGCACGATTTCGTTGACTCTCTGCATGACCCAGTCCGGCACAGTTTCCCGGACGTGCACCCCGGTAATATTCAGCACCATCGGCATCAGACTCTCAATGTGCTGCACATTCATGGTCGAGAGCACGTCGATGCCCGCATCCAGTAGATCCATCACGTCCTGGTAGCGCTTAGGATGTGTCGTCCCTTCAATATTGGTATGAGCCAACTCGTCCACCAGCCCCAAGTACTACCTCTCGGTCAGTCACTATGGCCGGCAACCGCAAATGGATTACCTCCCCCAGGACTATCAAAGCCAGGCCAGCGAGTGTCTCGCCAACTACCACCGTCTCCGCAAGATCTTGGACGAGGTCTGCGCCATCAATCACGAACTGCTATGCCGCCGCGAAGCGCTCTGAGCCATCTCTATGAGACATTCACCAGACTCGCGCTCCGCTCCCTTCGATCCCAAACAAGGCGGCCTACTCCTTGCCAATATGCTCTCCGCCTGGCTCGACGGCGAATCCACGGGAGAAGCCACCGTGGAGGCTGTCCATGAACCCCAAGATCGCCGAACATCACCGCAACCGATCCGCCTATGTTTACCTGCGCCAGTCGACGCCCGGCCAAGTGCTCCATCATCAGGAGAGTACGGAGCGCCAGTATGCCTTGCGCGAGAAGGCGGAGGAACTGGGCTGGAGCCCAGCTGCGATCCGCACCCTCGATGGGGACCTCGGCAAGTCGGGAACGCAGACGGCGGGACGGGAGGATTTCAAGACGTTGGTAGCCGATGTCTCGATGGGACAAGTGGGCGCGGTGTTGGCCTTGGAAGCCTCCCGACTTTCGCGCTCGGACTTGGAATGGCATCGATTGCTGGAGTTGTGTGCCCTCACCCAAACTCTGGTGATCGACGAGGATGGCTGCTACGATCCGGCCGATTTCAACGACGGACTTTTGTTGGGCCTGAAGGGGACTATGGCCCAGGCCGAGCTCCATTTTTTGCGCACGCGCCTCCAGGGCGGTAAGCTCAACAAAGCCAAGAAGGGAGAGTTGCGCTTCCCTCTGCCGGTCGGCTTGCGCTTCGATGAGCAAAGCCGCATCATCGTGGATCCCGATGAAGAAGTACGGGGTGCGGTGGCTTTTGTGTTTCGTCTGTTTCGCGAAACCGGCAGCGCCTTTGCGGTGGTGCAACGCTTCGCCGAACGTGGATTGCGCTTTCCCAAGCGGGCCTATGGTGGAGCCTGGGCTGGCCAGTTAATATGGGGTCGGCTTACCCACAGCCGGGTGCTCGGGATCCTCAAGAACCCCTCCTATGCTGGGATGTACGTTTTCGGCCGTTACCAGTATCGCGTGCAGATCAACGCTGAAGGCAAAGTTCGGAAACGGATGCAAGCGGTGGCGATGCCCGACTGGCAGGTCCGTTTGCCAGAGCATCACGAAGGATACATCACGTTGGAAGAGTTCTTGAAGAACACGGAGCGCTTGGAAAAGAACCGCACCAATGGGGAAGAGACAATACTCAGCGGCCCGGCGCGCGAAGGTTTGGCTTTACTGCAAGGGTTGTTGCTCTGCGGTCACTGCGGCCGGGCTCTGACCGTTCGGTACTCGGGCAACGGTGGCGTTTATCCCCTGTATCTGTGCAACTGGTTGAATCACCAAACACTCGCCACCAAGGCTTGCCTGAGCTTCCGTTGTGATGTGCTGGATCCCGTCATTGTGGAGGAAGTGTTAAAGGCCTTGCAGCCTGCCGAATTGGAGCTCGCACTGGCAGCTCTGCAAGAACTAGAAACCCGCGATCAGGCGATCCTGCGGCAGTGGCAGATGCGTCTGGAACGTGCCGAATACGAAGCCGCACTCGCCGAGCGCAGATATCAAGAAGTCGATCCTTCGCAGCGTCTGGTGGCCAGCACATTGGAACGTCGCTGGAACGATGCCCTCCTTCAGTTGCAGGACCTCAAGAAGCAAGTCGCGGAAGTTCTGCGCCAAGAAGCTCGTGTGGCCACGCCCGAGCAGAAGGAGAAAGTGCTGGCTCTCGCCCGAGACTTGCCGCGGGTATGGCATGCTCCCACCACCCAGGCCAAGGACCGCAAGCGAATGTTGCGGCTGCTCATTAAGGACATCACCGTCGAAAAACCCCAGCCCAAGCAACTCTTGGTTCACGTCCGCTGGCAGGGCGGTGCCTCGACCAGCCACTCCGTGCCGCTTCCGCCCAGCATCGCCGACCGCACTCGGTATCCCGCACCGCTGGTCGACCGCGTGCGGGATTTGGCTCAGAGCTTGCCTGACGCACAAATCGTCGACCGACTCCATCAAGAAGGGCTGGTCAGTGCCTTAGGCAAACCCTTCACCGCTTCTATGATCCGGTGGATCCGCTATCGCTACAAGATCCCCGCCGCCAAGCTCATGAGTTCTCAGGAGTCGACGGTCCAGCAAGTGGCTGAGCGCTTCCGAGTTAGTATTAATGTCGTGTACTACTGGATCGAGCAAGGCCTGCTCCAGGCTCGGCAGCTTAACCCCGGAATGCCCTATTGGATCACCGTCAGGGAAGCCGATGAGCAGAAATTGCGAGACTGGGTACGCAACTCACACCGAATTCGGCCGACATCCTAAAACGCGATTGAAGAGGGTGCATTATGAAACCACCGTCGGGATGCCGAGCATACGAGACTCGCCGGGTTTGTCCCTCTTCGGGATCGGGTGTTGTCGCACCGGCAGAGGCTGATAGGTGTCCTCTTTCAGCTCTCGCTGCAACCGGTCCAACTGCTGGTCCAGCTGCGCTTCGAAAGCCTCCAGGCTCTGCCCATCGACGCCTCCACTTCCCCGGTTCGCTTTCACCTTCTCCCAGGCCATCTCCAGGTTCTTCCGCTTGTACACTTTGTCGATTAATGAATGGACCTTCTTGGCACCCGTCAGGTTGATCCAGTCCACCAGTCTCCTCAGACGAGAATGTACGGGTTTTTCACTCATGGAACTGTTCCT